>Ga0194042_1000031_pt1 | contig 40443 bp, 30 predicted proteins | sample JunL4412m_MetaG_FD_148974 | JGI IMG/M metagenome (GOLD analysis project Ga0194042, IMG submission 148974) | Anoxic zone freshwater microbial communities from boreal shield lake in IISD Experimental Lakes Area, Ontario, Canada - Jun2016-L442-12m | ecosystem: Environmental > Aquatic > Freshwater >...
CGTGACGCGAGATGGCGAACGAGCGCGTTGCGCGTCATGGCGCGGGGAGGTAGTCGTTGGTGTAGTACGAACCCCAGTCGGGCTCGGTCTTCAGGGGCTCGCCGTTCGCGTCGGTGAGATAGCCACCGTCGACGAGCGCCTGTTGACTGTCGATCACCAATTGCGGATCGGGGAAAGCTTCTGCATCAGCGGAGATCATGTCCTTGGCAGCAGCAACTGGGTGCTGCGCGGCGAAGGCGTACCCCTGCTGGGTTGCGGCCAAGAATCGCTTGGCCAGATCGCTCTGAGTCTGGAGAAAGTGGCGACTGCTCGCGAGCAGAATTGAGTACTGGTCTGGAAAACCATAGTCGGTCAAGGCGAAGAACTTCATGGGCTTACCGGCGGCTTTGGCCTGCACGCCCTCCCACGTGGTGACAGGAATGGTGAAGTCGGCCGCGCCACCATGAACTGCTGCATAAGCACTGGTGTTCAGGTCGACATTGGTGAAGTCGCCGGTTCCCCCGTCGTTGGTGATGATGGTGCGCAGTAGCGGAAGTTCGTCGGGCGTGCCGAACCCCGCGTAGATCATGCCATCGAGGTCTTGAGGGCGGGTGATGTCAGTGCGGTCGGCTGCCGCGCCAATCGCGTGGGTGCCTTTTTGGTCAGGGGCGAACATGGCGACAACGTCTTGGCCGGCAGCCCGCGCGTACGCGACGCCTGCTTGGTAGGTGAAGCCAAAGTCGGCTTTGCCATTGGCGATCAAGGTTTCCGGGGCGGTAGTCGCGTACGGAACGATCTGCAGTTCGATGCCTTCCGCGGCGTAGTAAACAAGCTGTTGCGCGACATACATTCGGGTGTAGTCGGTGTTGGGGCTCGAACTCAGTGCGAGGGTGGTAGCGGTAGCGGTAGCGGTAGCCGTGGTGGTGGTGGGCGAGAGCGACGAGGCGCTACTACTCGAAGCTTCTATGGTCGCTGGCGTGCCAGTCGTCGCCGGCATGGCACTGCCGCACGCGGAAAGTACGGCAGCGGCAATTGTGGTAACGAGTGTGGTGAGGATGAGCCGTGACTTCATGGCATCCTCCCTACGCCGGCATGACCCGAACAGGTTCGACGGTCGGCGGCACCGTTCAGCCGCCCTCTCAGCCCGGTACTAGCCCAGACTCCCGTGTTGGTGAAGTTGTGTGTTCGTATCTTACGTGGCGACCATGGTGTCGGCATCTCCCCCACCCATGGCAGCAAGTGCCCATGCTGCGATCTCCGCCTCGTACTCGAGTTCAGCGAAGCGACCTGAAGGACCACCATGTGCGCCGGCACCGGTTTCGCATCGGAACAATATGGTGCGCGCGCTCACCGGACTTGTGGGATCGACTCCGACGCCCCGGTCGGGGTCGTCATCGCGCAGAGCGGCCACCCACTTAGCGGGTTCACGCACCAGAACGCGTGGATCGTGTACCGCGCCCGTGACGAGCAGGGGCGGCCGCGATGTCACGGGTGGTCGATTGTCGATGGGCGACCACGAACGCAGCCATTCGTACTCGACGGCGTCACGCGGGTCGCCCCACTCACGCCACTCTTGTGCGGTCAGCGGCAACGAGGCATCGCACATGGTGGTGATGACATCGACGAACGGAACCTCGGCGATGATGCCAGCCCATCGATCGGGACGCCGACTGTAGAGAGCACCCTGAAGCAGCCCGCCCGCGGAGATACCGCGTGTGACGATGCGCGCACCATCGACATGTCCGGCCGCGAGAAAGTCTGCGATCGCCGCCTGATCATCAAACGTGTGGTGTTTGGTACTGAGATGGCCGTCTTCCCACCAGCCCCTTCCGAGTTCACCGCCACCGCGCGGATGCCCGACCGCGAACACAACTCCTCGATCAAGGAGTGATGGAAGCGAACGCCACCAGTCGATGCCCCAGTCGGGATCGCACGATACTTCGTACGAGCCGTAGCCATAGAGCAGTGTGGGTGCCGTGCCGTCGAGTGGTGTTGAGCGGTGGCGCACTGTGATTACAGGTACGACGGTGCCATCGCCGCGGTCAACGAGATGCCGCTCGCTGACGTAGTCGGAGGGATCGACACCGACGTTGGTGATGCGATGCCGTTCGCGCAATGAACCGTCGGTGAGGCTGATGTCGGCGTGCACCGCCGGGATGATGAAGGATTCTTCCACCACCGTGACGTAGTCGACGGCATAGTCGTCGTTGCGCCCCGCAGACACCATGCCGCCGGCCTCGTGGGGCACGACATCGAGCGAGGTTCCGTCGCGACGCACGATGCGCAGGCAGGTAACACCGTCGCGGCGCAGGCTGACGACATAGCCGAGCGCGAAAGCATCAACGTCGAGAATTCGCTCGGTCGGGTCTTCGTCGACGACGGGTGCCCATTCCGAAGGGGAGTCGTCGTCCGCCCACGCAATGCGGAATTCGACTGCATTGAGATTGGTGACGACGTAGAAACCATCGCTGCCGTTGGGGCCGTGCCCGGGTGCATGTTCAAGCGAGTACTCAACACCATCGGCGCGCGGTCGCACCATCGCGGGGCCCGCATTGGGGTCGTCAAGCGACACGAGGTGTTGCTCGACAGTGTCGCGCGCGAGCAGTGTGATGACTGCCCACGCACCCGAGCGGCTCGCGTGCAGCATGATTTCGTATCGGTCATCGGGCTCGTCGAGTAGCAGCGTGTCGTCAGCGGCGTCAGTTCCGAGTTGGTGACGCCACACCTGATGGGGGCGATAGGCCTCGTCGTGCACCACGTAGAGAAACGCACGAGAGTCTGCAGTCCAGGCGCCGCCGTAGTAGGTGCGAGGAATGACATCGGCGAGGTCGGCGCCGGTGGTGAGGTCTCGGAACCGCAGTTCGTACACCTCGTTGCCGTCAAGATCGAGTGACCATGCCAGAAGGTCACCATTCGGACTGACCTCCATCTGGCCAGCCCTCAGGTAGCCAGTGCCTCCCTCATCGTGCACCCGCTGAAGGTCAAGCAGCACAGTGTCGTCGGAACTGGAGGCGGCGATCGGGCGACGCGTGAGCGTGGGGTATTCGTTTCCGGGCGCGGTGTCGCTCACATACTGCCAGCCACCCGACTCCCACGGCGCCGAGCGTTCGCGCGCGGGCACTCGGCTGGTCATTTCAGCGGCCAACCGGGTACGAAGTGGGATGAGGTTGGCGGTGCGGGCGTCGTAGTAGTCGCGCTCCGCGGCGAGGAGGGCGGCAGTCTCTGGCGCGAAAGGGTCGGTAATCCATCCGTAGGGGTCGGTTCGGGTATCGCCGTGCAGTGTGTGCGTGAGTTCGCTGCGGCGCGCTACGGGGGGAGTCAGGTTCATAGGTTGACGCTAGCGCTCAAGTTGGGCACGAGTACATCACGATGCCCACATCAGGAGGTACTGCGGTGTTACTGTGACCAAAATCCTGATTGACCGGCCAGGAACTGCGAGAGGACCACCTCATGTCCGTCCGTTTACCCCGGATCGCTTCGCTCATAGTTGTTGCTGCGGTCGTTTCAGCCGGCCTCATTGCCGGCGCTGCACAGGCCGACACCGCCTCACCCTCGCCGGCCGCTTCGGCTGATGCGAAGGCAACCCTCACGGTCGGTATTACTCAGGACATCGACTCAGCGAACCCGTTCACCGGCATTGTGGCCTCGGCGTATGAGATCTACCAGATGCAATACCCGACGCTCACCAATTACTCGGCGCAAGATTTCTCGATCGTGCCTGGACTTGCCGATTCGTGGCAGGAGTCGGCTGACCACTTGACCTGGACCTACAAGATTCGCTCAGGGTTGAAGTGGAGTGACGGTGAGCCGATGACGGCGAAGGACGCGGCCTACACCTTCAACCGCATCATCAACGGTGAGTACGAGCAGACCAACTACGGCAACTACGTTGCCAACATCACCAAGGCAGTGGCCACCGACGACACCACCTTGGTGCTCTCGGTCAAAGCGGCCAACCCGATCATGACCCACCTTTCGATCTACATCCTTCCCGAGCACATCTGGTCGAAGGTCAGCGAAGCGCAGGTCAAGACGTACAAGAACGAACCGGTCGACGGTCAGCCTGTGGTGGGTGGCGGACCTTTCGTCATGGCCGAGCGTCGCGTTGGCCAGTTCATTCGGATGACGGCGAACCCGAACTACGCGGGTGGCCCCACGCCGATTCGCGAGGTGGTGTTCCGGGTCTTCCAAAACCAGGACGCAATGGGTCAGGCGCTCAAGAAGGGCGAGATCGATTTCGCCGATGGCATTGAGGCCAATGTCGCCAAATCCCTGGAAGGCATTCCTGGCATCACGACCGTGAACGCCACGTACTCGGGCTTCAACGAGATCGCCTTCAACTCGGGCGCTGCATTGTCAGACGGCAAGCCGATTGGTGATGGAAACCCGGTTCTCAAGGACCTCAAGTTCCGGCAAGCGATGTCGTGGGCGATTGACCGCCAAACCTTGGCCGACAAGGTCTACGGCGGTGCTGCCACTCCGGGCAGCACGATCATCCCTGACATGTACCCGGCGTATCACCTCACGCCAGCCACGCCCTACACATTCGACCCGGAGAAGGCCAAGTCGCTACTCGAAGCTGCCGGTTACAAGGCCGGGGCTGATGGAGTGCGCACCGGGCCCGATGGCAAGCCGATTGAACTGCGACTCTTTGGTCGCACTAGTAGCGCGAATTCTAAGCAGGTCGTGCAGTTCGTCAAGGGCTGGTTCGATGCAGTCGGAATTCCAACCACAGTGACGATGAAGAGCGAAGACGCCCTCACCGAAATCATCGGCCAAGGAACGTACGACATGTTCGAGTGGGGCTGGGTTGTCGAGCCCGACCCTGACTATCAGGTGTCGACATTCACCTGTGGGCAGCGCTCGTACGAAGATGCGGGCTCAGTGTTGGCGGGATTGTCGGACTCGTTCTACTGCGATCCCGCGTACGACAAGCTCTATGCGGCTCAAGGCAGTGAGACCGATCAAACCAAGCGCTCGGACATCGTCAAGCAGATGCAGCAGATGCTCTACGACTCCGCGCCGTACATCGTCACGGTGTACTACAACAACCTTGAGGCCTACCGCAGCGACCGCTTCACCGGTTTCGTACCGCAGCCGAGCCCGAGCGGATCGTTGCTCTTCCAGTACGGCGTCTGGTCGTACGTCAACGCCAAACCAGTGTCGAGTGCGGGCGAAGGAACCCAGCCTGCTGATGGCTCATCGGGGAGTTCGTCGGGCTGGGTGATTCCGGCCGGAGTTCTCGTGGTGCTGATTGTGCTCGCCGGACTCGTTGGCTGGCTGCTCAAGCGGGGGCGTGGTGGCGAGGCGGCCGATGATCGGGAGTAGCCCGTGGCACTAATGCCCGAGGCGGGTCTGGACATCACCGCTCCCGAAACGTCACCCGCGAGCGGTTCGTGGGCATCACCGGGAGTTCGTTATGTGGTGCGGCGCATTCTGGCCGCCATTGCCACGCTCGTCTTCGTTGTCTTGTTCAACTTCTTCCTCTTCCGCATGCTGCCAGGTGATCCGGTCAAGTTGTACACGCGTGGTCGCAACGTTGACCCCGAACAGGTGCGCAAGTTGACGGCTGCGCTCAACCGTCCACTCGGGGAGCAATTCCTCGACTACATTCGCAATCCATTCGCCGCCAACGTCGACTCGGTCAAGTACAGCCAGCCCGTGTGGTCGGTCATCGGTGAACGTATGTGGCCCACGCTGCTTCTCGTGGGCCTGGCCACCTTAATCGCCACCGTGGTGGGCGTGTGGCTGGGCATTCGCAGTGCGTGGAATCGCGGTGAGCGATTTGATCGCATCTCGACCAACACCACGTTGGTGCTCTACTCGATGCCGGAATTCTGGCTCGGCATGATCTTGCTCATCGTTCTCGGCGTGGGGGTGTTCGGTCTGCCGGGACTGTTCCCCACCGGAGGACTGTCTACTCCTGGTGTTGACACCAGTAGTCTGCGCGGATGGCTTGATGTGGCGTGGCACCTGTTCTTACCTGTCACGACGTTGGCGATCGTCTATCTCGCTGAGTATTCACTCGTCATGCGCGCATCGCTGATCGATGAGATGGGTCAGGACTACCTGCAGACCGCCCGCGCGAAGGGGCTGATGGACAAACTCGTTCGTCGCCGTCACGCGGTTCCTAATGCGCTGCTGCCCACGATGACGCTGATCTTCCTCAACCTCGGATTCGTGGTGGGCGGCGCCATCACCATCGAATACGTGTTCTCCATCCCCGGGCTTGGTGGGTTGACCGTTGACGCACTGTCTGGCCCCGATGTTCCGCTGCTGCAAGCGCTCTTCCTGTTGTTCTCGGCAGCGGTGATTCTGGCCAACCTGATCGCTGACCTGCTCTACGCACGACTTGATCCGCGGGTACGTACATGACAACGACAGTGCCAACGCCAACACCGATCTCGGCGTCACCGAAGTCGATTGCCCGCGCACGACGAAAAGCCTCGCGCAGGGCATTCGCCAAGCAGTTCGCACGAAATCGCTCGGGGATGCTGGGCTTGATTGTGCTCATCGTGTTTGCGCTGCTGGCGATCTTCGCGCCGCTGCTCTTTCCCGCAACGATGCTCGACGTCACCAAAGCCACGGGGATGCCCTACGAGCCGCCCTCACTGGAGTTTCCGCTCGGCACTGACGTCAGCGGGCGAAGCGTCTTGGCGCTGGTGGTGTGGGGTGCGCGCGTATCTCTGGTCGTCGGCCTCGCGGCCACCGTGTTGTCGATGGCAATCGGAACCACTGTCGGAATCGTGTCAGGTCACTACCGGGGTTTCCTCGGCGGAACCCTCGATCGATTCACCGACTGGTTCCTGGTGATTCCCTTTCTTCCCCTTGCCATCGTGCTCGCCACGGTGCTGGGCGCGTCGATGCTCAACATCATCATCGTGATCGGCGTGACGTCATGGCCGGGGACTGCGCGCTTGATTCGGGCGCAGACGCTGTCGGTCGGTGCGCGGCCGTACCTCGAACGTTCGCGTGCGCTCGGCGCTGGAAACGTGCATCAGATGGTGCGCCACGTTCTGCCCAATGTGATGCCATTGGTGCTGGCCAACACCACGCTTGCTGTGTCGATCTCCATCCTTTCGGAGACCACGTTGTCGTTCCTTGGCTTGGGTGACCCCACCGCAGTGTCGTGGGGTTCGATTCTGGAAGAAGCGTTCGCGTCGGGCGCTGTGTCACAGGGGGCGTGGTGGTACATCGTGCCGCCGGGCTTGTGTGTGGTGCTGGTGGTGTTGTCGTTCAATCTCATGGGTCGCTCGGTGGAAGAGATCCTCGACCCACGGAAAGGTGCCACCTGATGTCGCTGCTTGAGTTCGACGATGTGTCGGTCACGTATCGATCGGGTGGCGCTGATGTTCCGGCAGTGCGTGGTGTGTCGCTGACGATCGAAGCAGGTCAATCGATAGGTATTGCGGGCGAAAGTGGCTGTGGCAAGACCACTCTCACCGGCACCGTGCTGCGGTTGCTGCCCAAGTCGACGAAGGTCACCGGGCGGGTGCTCCTCGACGGCGAAGACGTTCTCACGATGTCGTGGGGCAAGGTACGCGCGGTTCGCTGGGCGCAGGCTGCGGTGGTGTTCCAAGGTGCGATGCACGCGCTGAACCCCGTGCAGCGTGTGGGCGATCAGATTGCTGAACCCATTACGTTGCACAGCCCCAAGACCTCAGAGAAGGCAGCACAGCAACGGGTGGGGGAGTTGCTTGAGCAGGTCGGACTTCCGGCGTCGCGTGCTGCCAGTTATCCACATCAGTTGTCGGGGGGTCAGAAGCAGCGCGTGATGATTGCGATGGCTCTGGCCTGTTCGCCCAAGTTGCTGATCGCCGACGAGCCGACGACCGCGCTCGATGTGATGGTGCAGGCCCAGGTTCTCGATCTACTGGCTGGATTGGTGCGCGATCTCGGACTCGGCATGGTGTTCATTAGTCATGACCTATCGGTACTCGCGTCGAGTTGTGATCGCGTCGCCGTGATGTACGCCGGCGAAATCGTTGAGGAACGACCTGCCGCGGCGCTCTTCGATCACCCGCGCCACCCCTACACGGCCGCGCTCGCCGGTGCATTCCCGAAGGTGGGCGACCCTCGATTTCGGTATTCACCCGCGGGACTTCCTGGCGACCCGCCCTTCCCGGGCGAACTGCCTTCAGGTTGCCCCTTTCACCCTCGCTGCTCGGTCGCAATCGACCGTTGTTCGAGCGAGGTGCCGCCACTTCAGGTCGTCGACGACGGGCGCGTTGCGTGCCTGCGTTCGGGCGAGCACCTCGAATTACTTGGGGGAGGCGCAGCATGACCGAGCGCACGCCGGTACTTGAGGCACGCAATCTGCAGGTGACGTTCACCGGTCGCGGATCGCGCGGAGTTGCCCGTGCTGTCGATGGGGTTCAACTCGCTCTTCACCGCGGCGAGATTGTTGCTCTCGTGGGCGAGAGCGGCTGTGGCAAGACCACGCTCGCGCGCACGTTGCTCGGTCTTGAGCGGCCCTCGGCGGGTGAAGTGTTGGTCGATGGTCAACCGTTGTCGTACTCGTCGCGCGATCTGACGGCCTACCGCAAACGAGTTCAGCTCGTACTGCAAGATCCGTCGGGCGCGCTCAATCCGCGGCACTCGGTGTACGAGGCCGTGGCCGAAGGATTGCGTATTCATGGGTCGGAGGTTGACGAGGGTGTGGCGGTCGCCGATGCGTTGTCACGCGCCGGACTGCGTCCACCCGAGCGGTTCTTCCTGCGCTACCCGCATGAACTGTCAGGTGGGCAGCGCCAGCGAGTCGTAATCGCAGGTGCTCTGGTGTTGAACCCCGACGTGATCGTGGCCGATGAACCGGTGTCGAGTCTGGATGCGTCGGTGCGCGGTGAGATTCTCGCGCTGCTTCTGCGTTTGCGCGAGGAACTCGGATTGTCGTTGCTCGTGGTCACACACGACCTTGGGTTGGCGTGGAATATCGCAGACCGCGTGGCCGTGATGTACCTAGGTCGCATCGTCGAAGAGGGCCCGACCGAAGAAATACTGAGGTCGCCGCGGCATCCCTACACGCGTGCCTTGCTCTCCGTGGTACCCGAGATTGAGGGTATGGACGAGGTTGTGCTCACGGGCGAACCCCCCGACCCGACGCGCATTCCATCGGGTTGTCGTTTCCACCCCCGCTGCCCGGTGGTGGTTTCGGGCGAGGCCGAGCGACTCGGGATCGTTGAGGCGTGCCGGGGAACGGCATTGCCGGTGCTTGAGGTGTCTGCGGGGCACCATGTGGCGTGCCACCTGCCGGTCGGGGACTAAGGCCTATGGATATGACCCAGATTTCGGGCAGTCCATTCGCCACTGGTGTGTTCCCGTTCGTCGCAGCGTGCGATGGGGCATCACGCCGTGTGTCACATGTCGGTTGACGGGCTGAGTGGTGGTTTTCAGCGGTCGTTCTGCACATCGTCGATCAGCATCCACCGCGGCTCAAACATTCAGGTGCGCGAATCTGCCCACAGTTGATCACACGGCACCGGCCTAGTCTGTGTGGGTGCCGACACGTAGGGAGAACGCAATCGGTCGGAGCTCTCCTTGAGTGCGCGATCGGTCATCACCACTCCCGAGTTTGCTGTGGCTCTGCCGGACCGAGTGATGATTCGTCCCACGTGCGAAGTGGAAGTAACCGAACGTAATCTTCTGCTCAAGTACGCGGGCCGGCAACTGACCCTCCCGGGACCCGACACGATTGAGGGTCATGAGTACGCTCCACTCGCGGAAGGACGCATGCTGGCGACGGCCGATCTCGTTCCCATGGTGCGGCGTCAGCTTTCCCGGCTGGCAAGTCGCGGCGTACTTGCCGACCCCGATCAACCGGGCAGGGTCGATGCGGCCCAAGGGTCGTGCGGAATCAACACAGTTGGCTGTTTCGCCGATGAGAACTATCGACTGTCTCAAGAGATTCCGAACTACAGCGACGCCCACATGGCTCGCTTTCTATCGGGCGACTACGCCCCCTCGTATATCCGCGCCTGTTTCCTCGAGCAGTATCACTTCACCAACAGCGCCGCGTGGCACATCGCGCCAGTTCTCGATCATGACCTGTCGAGTCTGAGTCGTGTCGCATGGTCACAGTTTCTTGCCGACGAGATCCCTCACTTTCGAATCTGGCGTCCAGCCCTGTCGTCATTCGGTTGGGACTTCGCGAAAGTTCGGAAGCAAATCCCGCGCGAGCAGACTGCGTGGCTGATTGAGAGTTTTCGTGGTGCAGCCGCTCACTCTCAATTGTCGTATCTGGGCTTAGTGGCGAAAGTCGAAGCAGCTCCACTCGCATCGCACTACTCGGAATCGGACTACTACACCACCTTGCTCACGAAGTACGGGTTACCAGAGTCGGCGGTTCGGCCACTGTGGTGGCATGAGAAGGAGAACGTTGTCGCGGGGCACAACCTCATGCCAGCGGCTCTGATGGCTCAATTGGGATACGTAACTGCCGATCGACTAAGTGACGCGTTCTGGTACCTACGGAGGTGTTTCGTCGCAATGCGCGACTTCAACGAAGAGTTGGCTGCAAGTTTCGGAGGGTCACGTTCGCAACTTCCCGACTTGAGCTGACGACTGGCATCTCGTGAGTCACAGCCATGGCGGAAATCCGGCGCCACCGACAGAGTTTAGGAATTCTTCGGCAATTTCATGTTCATCAAGTAGTGGAGCAACGCCGATCGTGAGGCTCGGCACATCTACCTCAACGACAGTGACCGTCAGCCATGTGGGTACCGCTAGTCCGACCGCGCTGAGGAACCCCGCCGGATCAGCGAAAAGTGCGGCTCGATTGACGGGGTCAGTCATTGTTTTGCCAAACATGGCTCCCAGGTCAACGTTGGCGGTGGTTGGCCCTGCTTCGGTGGCGTCGTTTCGGTCCACGTGTATCTCTGACTCCAGTCATTGAGTCACCCATTGGTAGGAGCAATCATTGCCTTCTACTCATATGAGCGACCGTCAGATGTTCATTTGCGCGAACATTCGGGCGCCCATGGGTCAGATCTGGCCAGGTGGTGTAAATCCGGGCATTCACCCTCGCGAATCTTCCGGTCCCCGTTGCGGCTGGTCCATCTAGGTTGGGATCATGTGGGCATACGCGCGTCTACTGACCGACCGAGACATTCGATGAGCGCTTCCTGGCCTATCAGCGGCCTGGCGTTCAGCGTCGCCCTGCCGGCACCGGTGCTGGTGCGCGTGATCGTCTCTGATCTCAAAGCCCGTGATGGGCTGTCGGTGAACTCCTCGTGAATATCGTTGTTGCACTGCACCCGGAATGCATCGTCGAGTGGCTGGGAGTAAGCCGTGGTGGTCGGCGGACCGCCCTCTCTGACATGGTGTTAGTGATGGCGATGACGAATGGTGTGATGCTCGAGGAGATCGAGCAGCTCACCACCACCATCGCCGGCCACACAGCTCGAACTGTGCTTGAAACACTGCAGCAACGGCGGCTCCTCCAGTGGCGGCTCGTTGGCGAAGATGGAGCAGTCGTCGCGGTGGCCTCCCCTCTCGCCGCCGGCGTAGGGTGGCCCTGCTTCGATCCCCCGCGTGGAGGCGCTCTTTCGCGCTTCGCCAGTGTGAGTGTGCGTTCGGGCACGTGGATCGTGGAATCAGGAGCGAGTCGATGGGAGGTAGAGCTTGATTCATCAAGCATGGCGCGCTTGACCGACGCTGACCCGGACCTCCTAGCCTTCCTTTCGCCTCTGGGTCTGCTCGACGATCACGACGAGTCAGCATCACTCGTGCGGTGGGAGGCGCTGGATCTGATGTTTGCGACCAGGAGTTCCTTGGACCTCGCTCCTGAGCACATCGGCGCTACCTTCCGCTTCCGCGAGGTGATGGGTCCAACCCCGTTCGACCAGACCGCAGAGTTCCCCGGCCTTGCAGTATCGCTACCGGTGCCCCCACCACTGCCGACCGTCGCATTGGGGGACCTGATCGATCAGCGGCGCAGTGTTTTCAACTTCAGGGATCAGCCGCTCCCAGTTGAGCTGCTCAGTAGCCTCCTCTGGCACACCCTCAGAGTGACCCGTCTGATGTCACGTGATCCTGCGGTTAAGGATTCCTACGACTTTGCCATGAAGCCGGTTTCTAGTTCGGGCGCGATGTCGGCGATTGACGCATGGGTGATGGCGCGCGATGTGAGCGGGCTGAGCACCGGAACCTGGTGGTACAACCCGTTGACTCACCAACTCCACCAGACCAGCGGGCGCGTCGTCGACCAAGGGCTGGCCAGCGATCCGCCCGCGACCGTCATCTTGGCGACTCGCCATGAACGGCTCGCATGGAAGTACGAGCGAATAGCTTTCAACGTCGCCCTGCGCGACACCGGAGTATTGATTCACGCCCTACAGCTGACCGCTGCGGCACTCGGGGTGGGAACGTGCGCACAGGGTGCTGCGGCGAACAGCGATCTCGCTGAAGTGATGGGTACCGATCCGCTGCGGCGGATGCCGACCGGTCAACTGTGGGTCGGACTACCTGCTACTGAGTAACACACCTAGGTCATTTGGCGAAGAGCGAGTTCGCGGAAGTGTCCCGGCGCCGACATCAATTCCTCGAAGGTGCCCTCTTGGACAACCTTTCCCGAGACCAACACGATGATGCGATCGGCATTGCGGATAGTGGACAGTCTGTGAGCTACCACAATCCGTGTCAGACGCAGTCTTTCGATTGAATCAACTACTGCTTTCTGGGTCACATTGTCGAGCGCGCTCGTTGCCTCATCAAGAATGAGCATCTTCGGATCACCCGCCAACGCTCTGGCAATGAGCACGCGCTGACGCTGACCACCCGAAAGCGTGCCGCTCTCATCATTGATCGGGGTATCGAGTCCCATAGCCAACGCGCGGATATCCTCGCCGACCGCAGCGGCATCAAGCGCTCGCCAAATCTCTTCAGTGTCGAACTGCCGACCCATATCCACGTTGAGCTTCAGTGGTCCAGGAAGGAGTGCCGACGATTGAAGGACACAACCAATCTGGCGTCGCAGTGAGGGGCGATCAAGGGATGCAAGGTCCTTGCCGTCGGCAGAAATCACTCCGGACTCCGGCTCTTCGAGACCAAGCAGGATGCGCATCAAGGTGGTCTTTCCGCAGCCGGAAGGTCCCACGATCGCGATCTGTTCGCCGGGACTGACGTGGAACGAAACACCGTCGAGTACAGCGGGTCCGCCTAGTTCGTAACGGAACACGACATCACGCACTGATAGTTCACCCTTAAGAATCCCAGGGTTGATTCCGGTACCAAATCCTTCGGGTATTTCCTCGAGAACTGGTTTGAGAACGTCGAGTATCGCGCGGGAGTTCATCGCGGCCAGACCCGCCACCGTAGCGGCCGCGATCGATGCGGACGCAAGAGCCGCAGCTGTTTCAGCTGTCACAAACTGACCGTAGGTGGCGTGGGTGGCAGTGCTCACCGCCACGATCACGATGAGGCCGACGAGTGGCCAGGCCGCAATCAGTACCATCTGGACGGTGCCGAGGCGCCGAAGTCCCAGATCAGCCTTGGTGAGAACGGCCTGTCGTTGCGCCCATCGGCGGTATGCGCGCCCCTCGGCCCCCGAAACGCGTAATCGGTTGACAGCGCCCAGGATTTCCATCAGACGGCTACTCGATGCAGCACTTGCCGCAATGCGGGTTGCCGACCTCTTCGCACCCACGCGCACGAGCCACCAACTGACGCCAATCTGCAACGCCATGAGTAACGTCACCGCCACCAACATCGGCATACCCGTGGTGGCGACTGCTGCAAGTGCACCCAGTACCGCAACGGAGTCGAGCAATGTCGAAATGGTGATGTCAGGAATCGCGAGTGCTGCAGAGTTGACGGCAGTCGCCTGAGTCGTTCGTTCACCGAGGTTGTAGTTGTCGTGCCAGGTGGCACGCAGACGCATCATCCGATCCCAGATCGCACCCGCCGAGATGGTGGTGGCTTTGACGCGAACCCGAAGCAGTGCGAGTCCACGCACAGCGCGGAAGGCGATGCTCGCAGCAATCACCAATATCAACGTGGCCAGGCCCCAGAGCAGGGTGCCCGAGGTCATGGTCGTGAGAGATGCAGAGAGTTGACCAAAGACGAAGGGCACCGCGAATGCGATTGCTGCGATGAGGCATGTCATCGCAGCAATCATCGCTACGTCTGAGCGAGATCCGAGGAGGGCCAGTTGCCGCAAGCTTCCCAAGCCGCGAGGCGGTGCCGCAAGAATGGGGATGAACTCGGTGGCTTTCGGGTGAAGCGTTGCCGCGGCCTGTTCGGTGATGGGGGTGAGTACGTCGGGGGTCGACGGATCGCTGATAACCCAACGGCTGCCCTGACGAATGAGGCGAACGGTTTCGCCTGATTTGAGTTGCCCCACCATCGCAGGGCCATCGACGTTCCACCACCCGTGGGCGAGGTCGACAGTTCGCGCTCGAGCCATGCATGATTCGGCTGCTGCGGTCATTGCGTCGCGTCCGAGCGTGACCTCGCTCTGTGCACGTTCCCGAGCTGCGTCGGTAACCGCGATACCCGTGGCTCGCAAGGCGTCAAAAGCAGCGGCGAGTATGAGCGAGTCGTCGTCGGTGTTTCCACGTTTCGGGGCTGCAGCACCGCTCATCGATCCGCTGAGCAGATCAATGCCTTCCTGCACCTGAAGCAGCGACCGAGATTCGGCATCCGTGAGACGTGTTGCGCGCTCAATCGCTTCACGTGTGCTAAACGCGATAACCGACTGCATGGCGAGTGCGCCGACTAGGTCGAGCGCCTGTGCCCATTCCGCCGCACCCTCGGGTGCCGCGGCTGTGTTGACACGGCAGCGCAAGCCTGCTGTGAGCCACACGTCACGGGTCATCGGCAACGGCACATTGAGGACTCCGACGGTTGCTTCTTTCCATCCACACCAGCGCGCTGAACCCGAGGTGACGGTGAGCCAACCTTGAATGCCGTGATCGGCGCGGGAAACCACGTCGGTGCTAAAGACAACTCGCTCACCCGGAGCCAGGCGCAGTGATTCGCCGTCGTCTGGGGCCACCACCTTGTCTGCCCATTGATCCTTACGTGACACAGTTCCGAGTGTCGAGATCCAATGCTCGATCGACGTCAAGTCACCCTCAGCCACGATGTCGGTGAGTAGTCGGGTGCTCACTTCAGTGCCCGGTAGCCCACTGATGAGGAGACGATCGCCAGCGTTCGTGGGCGCGCATCCGATTGCGCATTGGCCCGGAGCCAATGTGGTGAGTGGCAGTCGACGACCGTCGCTGGACTGCGCGAAGACAAGCACACTTCCAGAGGTGCACACCACGACCTCCCCGGTCGTCGGGTGAAGCACTGTGGTGGCCGACAAAAGCATCGTGCCACTCATCAATTCGCTCATCCGGAGCCCACCAGCCGGGCGTAAGCCCCGTTGCGAATCATGAGCTCGTCGTGGGTTCCACGCTCGACAACCGAGCCATTGTCGAGAACGATGAGTTCGTCGCTATCGCGAATTGTGGAGAGCCGATGGGCGATCACCAAGCAGGTGATACCGCGGCGTCGGATCGCCGCGTCAATACGTTGTTCGGTGGTGGCGTCAAGCGCGCTCGTTGCCTCGTCGAGAACAAGAATCGCGGGCTTTCGTGCGAGGGCCCTAGCAATCTCTAGCCGTTGCCGCTGACCACCCGAAAGATCCTTGCCGCCCTCAAGCAGGATGGCATCGAGCCCACCGGGTCTGGCGGCGACATCGTCAGCAAGTTGCGCATCGTCGATGGCGCTCAGAATGTCGCGGTCGGGGATGGTGGGGTCCCAGAGCGTCACGTTGTCGCGAATGGTGCCGGCGAAGATGGTGACGTCTTGATCGACCAGTGCTACTCCGTCGGTAATCACCGAAGGAGCATGTTCACGCCGAGGTAGTCCATCAATGAGCAAGTCGCCAGACCATGGTTGGTACAAGCCGGTGACCAGTCGCGACAGTGTTGACTTCCCGCAACCTGAGGGTCCGACGAGCGCGACCCGTTGGCCTGGAGCGATATGCAGGTTGACATCGGAAATCACCGGCTTGCCCAGCCGGCTGTAGCCGAAGGTCAATCCGCGCGCTTCGAGTTCGCCGCGAATCGAAGAAGGGGCTTCGGGACCCGAATCCTCGGGCCACTCGGACTCGAGGTTGGCGTCAAGTACGTCGTCCACCTGATCGAGCACCGCCCTGAGTAACTGGGATTGACTCAGCGACGCAACAATCTGTGGCACTGGAGCCATGAGCACGCCGATGAGTGCCAGAATGGCAATCAACGACGCATAGGAAGTGCGGCCACTGATGACGCCGTACATCGCGACGCCAGAGATGATGACAAAGCCGATCCCAGACATGGTGGGCGGAAGCAGATTCATCCAAAGCATGCGTAAGCCGATGCGTTGATTCGCTTCAAGCAGACGGTTCTCTGCTGCCACGCCGTGGGCAATGATGCCATCCTCAGTGCCCGACGCCTTGATCGATTCAACCTGCGACAGCGAGGCCGACATCACCGCACCAACTTCGACCTGCTGAACCACTACCTTGGAAGCTTCATTCTTGGTGCGATGGATCGACCACTGAAGGGCCAACGCCAAGATGATCGTGACCGCCAAGGCAACGATTCCTGTGAGGGGGTCAATCAGAAGTAGCACGATCGCCGCCGCAAGGCCGGTCAGTGCTCCAGTGGAGATATTGACCACGATTTCGGAAACCTTCTCGCTGAGCGAGTCAATCAGCAACGCTCGTTGTGAGATAGCTGCCGCACCTCTTTGGGCGTGAAAGCTTGCTGGCAATTGCAGAAGTTTCTGGACGACTGATGCCCCGAGCCGAATGGAAATTTTGGTGGCCAGGCGCACGGTGAGAGACCCTTGCAGGGCGAGTAACACCGTTTGGATCACAAGCGCTAAGAGCAGGCCACCGAGGATCGCAAGCGGAAGTTTTGAACCGTTACTCGTCAGTTCTTCCCCATAGAGACTGAGCAGCTGCGGTACGAGGAGTGTCGGAATGATGAGCAGTAATCCGGCGAGCAGGGCCATCGCGATGGCAGGGCCGAGTCGACCAGCAGCCGCTGCGAGTCGGCCGGTGATTCCAGACCGCTTTCCGCCTTCCTCAAACTCCGGACCTGGCACGAGCTCTAACGTGATGCCAGTAAAGCTTTCGTCAAACTCGCGGTCATCGCAATTGCGTGGTCCCCCGGCGGGATCGTTGAGGTACCAACCGCCCGGATACCAGCCCTCAACCACCAGATAGTGGTAAAAACGCCAGTGGATGATGAGAGGAAAAGTCATGGACTTGAGTTCGTTGAGTTCGCGCTTGTACGCCTTACCTTTCATACCCAAAGCGTGTCCTGCTGTCAGGACGCTGGCGGCTGAGGCCCCATCGCGGGCTACGCCGCACAACTCCCGCAACTTGTCGAGCGGCTCAACTTTGCCGTAGTACCCGGCCACCATTGCCAGGCTTGCCGCACCGCACTCGGTGGCCTCCATTTGAAGCACGGTGGGCACCTTGGTGCGATGGCGGCGAGCTACCCGGGCGTCTGTCTCAGGGGAGGTCGGGGCCGTCACAGCCCGCTCATGAGTTTCTGCGCGAGGGTCTGTTCAGAGATCGTGAACGTGGCTGACAAACCATCTCCGGGAGTCAAGGGAGCGTCAGCAGTCACCGAGACAAGCACGAAGCCATCGTTTGACGGGAGAGTGAGTGCCACCCGTGATGAAGCGTTGGAAGCCGGTACTGGTGCGGCCTCAATCTGAGTGAGCGTGCCATCTACTTGGTTGTTGTTTCCTGTCGTGATCGTCACTCGTTGCCCGATGACAAGTTGCTTGGCATTGCTCTCATCCACGGCAAATAGCGCACTGGTTTGCGGACCGCGGGGTAGGACTGTGATCACGGGAGTGCCTTGAGCGACAACCGACCCTGACGCCTCAAGCACCTGCCACACCGTGCCGTCCACCGGTGAAAAGGTGTGCACCGTCGAACCGTTAGGCGCCGTGCCGTCAGACAGAGGTTGCCGCGCTGCAACCTCCTCTCCCGATGCGACGGATACGGAGAGGATCACTGAGTTCTCAGGGCTGGCGGCGACCGCGACTCCAGGTGACACCACCGCGCGACCCGTACCTGGTACCGAGGTCACCACCGTTGTTCCGATGGAATAGGACAAGCCGGCCACGATCAGAATTGCCACTCCAAGGAGCACCAACCATCGCCGGCGAGCGGTGAGGGGTAGCAAGTTGTCAAGTTGCTTAGGAACATCGATTTGCTCTAGTGCCTTGGCCCGAAAGATTCCTGTGGGTTTCGCCGAAGTGTTCGGAGTGGTCTCTACTGCATCGAAAATTGCATCGAGCACATCGGAGTGAGCCCGGCCCGTGCCCTTGCCTGACTCCTTACCCGATTCTGCCACTGCGACTCCTCGCCATTTCGAACACGGCCATTCCGAACACGCGTTTCATGACGACGATACTGCCAAGCGTACGTAGTCAGCGCGGCTCCCATCGCCGGAACATTCGGTTTCACGAACGTATGCGCCCAGCGAGTAGGAATGGCGGGTACCGTACGATTCTTCTCAACAGGCCGCGAACAGTCTTGGTGAGGACCATCTTATGGATCGCCGACGTATTCTCGTTGTCGAAGATGATCCTATGACGAGGGGTCTTCTGGCCGACACTCTTGAGCGGGCCGATTTTGCCGTCGCCACAGCGGCGACAGCATCGGATGCCGCCCGTGTGTGCAAAGCGCTCGACCCTGATGGCGTGGTGCTCGACGTTGATTTGGGTCCGGGCCCGTCGGGGTTCGACCTCGCTGATGCTCTCTTAATCAAGTACCCCTATCTCGCGATCCTTTTTCTTACCAATCTTCCCGACTCACGCTTCGCTGGACGCAGCGCCGCCACGTTGCCCGTGGGCGCGGGCTACTTGCGTAAAGCGAAACTAGTTGAACCCGGGGTACTAGCGCAGACACTCGACGCGGTGTTGCGCGGACAATCGTCAAGGCAGCATCGTGACGACCTCGATCCGGGTCGACCTCTGGTCGAACTGTCAGCCAAGCAAATTTCCGTACTTCGGATGGTGGCGTTGGGTATGACGAATGAGCAGATTGCTGAGGCTCGTGGGACCACGAGTCGGGCAGTGCAGCATGTACTCAAGCGGGCGATGGCCAACTTGAGCGTCCCGGAAAATGTTGACGGAACCGTTCGCGTTCTGGCGGCGCGCGCCTACATGCGTGCTGCTGGAGTGCCAATCAGCGATCAATGAGCGACAACAGTTGGACGGCCCCTTGGCGGGTCGCATACCGACGTGTCACATCCGCCCGTGCTGTGTCGACTCCGGTGGTCGCAGGATATGTCGCGTTGGCCGTAGTAGGGGGAACGTTGGTAGATGGGGCCTACTTCGGTGGACCCGCCTCCGCGTGGCTGATTGGTGAGACCCTAGCCGCAGCAGCCTTCGTGATCATTTGCGTGGTTGTGCGCATGACAATCCTCACCCCGTCGACACCTGGCAGCCGCCCGATGGTGGTGGTGGGAGTTTTTCTCGCTGCGGGGGCACTGAGATTCGTGATGCTCGTGACAGTGGGCAAGGCGATGGAACTGGATTCTTTATGGAGCAGGCTGCCTGGGACGATCATGACCTCGTTCGGCGCATTGTGTCTGCTGACGTTGCTTGAGAGTCAGTGGTATGAAATCACCGAGATGCTTGATGATTTGGAACGTGAGAATGAATTGGCTTGGGCCCTTACGCTTCACTACGAAGCGGATGTCGAAAGGGCGCGGCAAGCAATCATCGGGGAGGTCGAAGCTGATCTGCGCCCTCAGCTTGCTTCGATTCGCGAGCGACTGCGGGCGGCAAATCCCGATGATGTGAGGGCGTACGACGATGCGACAGCGCGTTTAACTCTTCAGGCGATGGATGAGCTGGTCCGTCCGCTGAGTCACCGACTCTACGATGTGGCCGGAGCAGAGGAGATTCTTGTTCGGCCAGTGGTTGAGCGCGACGTCTGGAGTCAGTCGCCCGTTGACGTACCTCGCGCCATCAAACCGAATCTGATCCTGCTCGTGCTCGTCATGGGGGTGATTGGACCGGCGGTCACTTTCGGAATTGGTTCAATCGTGTCAATCGCTGTGATTCCCCTCGTACTGGCCTGGCTCATTTTGCATATTGTGCGCGCTTCGTGGCCGACTAGCTACCGCCTTCTCACGCCGTTGCGAGCCTTGCTGGTCAGCGTTGGCGTGTACATCGCCGTATTTGCGTTTTCGCGAGTTGTCGTCGTCAGTGTGGGCTGGTTCCTGGGAGGTGAGGTTGTGGTAACCCGAAGTATTTCGTTTATTGGCTTCGGGGTCATCGTGTCAACGGCTTTAACGTTGGCCGATATCTACGGCCAACGACAGAGGCACATCGCCAACGAGTTGCGACAGACAGGTCGTTCAATCGAGCTCATCACGGCGCGAAAGCGCAAAGAGTTGTGGATTAATCGCCGCACTTTGTCGTGGGTTCTTCACGGTCCCGTCCAGTCAGCGTTGCTATCGGCGTCGCTGTCACTCACTCGACCGGACTTGACGAACGATGATCGAGTGGCGATCGACGATCGAATTTGCGAAGCGACGGCCTTGATATCGGAGTTGCCGGAAAGAAGCGGCAATGTGCCCTTAGCGATGGCCGAACTGAGTTCAATTTGGACTGACACCTGCGATATCAACTTCACGATGGCCGATGACGTCGCAGTGTTACTGCTGCATGACGCACAGACGTCGTTGTGTGTCTCAGAGATCGTGCGTGAGGGTGTGAGTAACGCAGTACGGCATGGGCACGCATCTGAGATTACGGTGGTGGTGGGTCCAGTTACCACCGAATTCCTTCGCGTGAGTGTGTCGGATGACGGTGATGGGCTCGTAGCTCATCCAGCACGGGGTTTGGGAAGTTCGATTCTTGACGAGCTGGCAATTGAATGGAGCCGCACGTCATCGGATTCAGGAACTGCTTTGGTCGCCGACGTCGCCATCGGGTGACGGGCTCCGAGTGGGCCGTTCACGATGCTCGAGCGCAAGCTTGGCCAGTACGTGCGCATGCAGGCGAAGCCCGCCACCGCTGCCAGACCGGCCCAACGACCCGCACCATGCCGCTGAAAGCCGTCATTCCGATGGACATCAACTCGGGGATGCGCCTCGACACGACCGGAACCGATGGGAATGGACCGCTCTACGATACTCGCATGAGCAAAGGATTGGTTTTGTGACCGTTCCCAGAGGCCACCGCAACCATGGGGTGATGTTCTTGTGACAACTGGACTCCCTTCTGGCATCGACGAACCGCCTGCGCCTATCTATTTCGACGGCAACGAGTTGAGATCGGCGAAGTACGTTGCCAATGGCTTGACTACCGCCCGAGCGGAATCCCTTGACGTGACATGGAGTCGGCTCGAGCCACTCCTTGACGACGCGGGCATCACACGAGTTGCGAACGTCACCGGCTTAGACACCGTGGGTATTCCCGTGTACACGGCAATCAAGCCGCTAGGACGCACCTTGGCATCAGGCAGTGGCAAGGGCACCACTGCAGATGCCGCCCGCGTTGGCGCCGCAATGGAAGCATGGGAGCAATCAGTCTGGGAGGCCCAAACCCTAGGCCACATCATCGCGTCGGAGGACGAGCTAACCGAGGAGTCACGCGCATTCGTCCGATCGGCAAGCCTGCCGCGCCGAAGGAATCATCTGCTCACGTCACGTCGGCGAACCCATTGGACGAGTGGTTGGGACATCGTGAAGCACCAGAGTGTGCTTGTTCCGAGCTTGGCTGTGTGCGTCCCCCACGATATGCGCGGCGTGTGGGGTGGGCCTCTGATGTCAACCAACGGATTAGCCAGCGGCAACTCACTTCTCGAGGCTGTGTGCTCTGGTCTGCTCGAAGTGATTGAGCGCGACGCATCCGCAACGCATCTTCCATCTTCGCGCCCTCTGAACGTGGAGAGTCTGACCAATGACCTCATGATGGAACTGGTCGCTCGAATTGAGAGGGCCGGACTAACGCTGGAATTGGAAGACATCACTAGCGACACTGAGGTGCCAGTCGTTACTGCAGTACTGCACGATCACGACAATTCGTCGGCGGGGAGTTTCCACGGGTACGGGGCAAGTTTGAACTCCGATGTCGCAGTCATCCGAGCTATCACCGAGGCCGCTCAAGCACGAACGCTGATCATCGCTGGTTCACGCGATGACATATTCGGGATGGAGCGTCAGGCCGCTGTACGTATCGCTTCGCTCAACAGAGCTCCTTTGCCCTCCGTCTCGACAAGCCTTATCGAATACCAGTCTCGCGACGAGAGCACCCCCTCGTTTGAAGGCGACATGCACGCGCTTCTCGCCAAGATTCAACATCTGGGTTTCGACCGCGTGATCGTGATCAGGCACACCACCGATAGCGATCCGCTACAGGTGGTGCGCGTGATTGTGCCAGGAATGCGGAATAACACTTTCCGTGGAACTGATGGCTTCCCGGAGGGTCCCCTAGGCCGGGTTCCGCGATCCGATCGACACAACGAATCGTGATTGCGCCCGTGAGCATTCAGAATTCAGAACGCGTGCACGTCGTCTTCGTCGGGCCGACCCTTTCGTATGACGAAGCCCGAGCACTGCATCCAGATGCCCTCATCCTGCCTCCAGCCCGAGTGGGCGACATCGCTTCAGTGATGCTGACCTATCGACCTCATGCCATCGGCTTGATTGATGGCGTCTTTCGAAACACGATGGCCGTTTTTCACAAGGAGATCCTCGATGCACTCTCGCAAGGTGCGTGGGTACTTGGCGCTAGCGGCATGGGAGCACTGCGGGCCGCCGAATGCGCTCGATACGGAATGATCGGCGTTGGTCAGGTGTATGAGATGTACGCATCCGGAACACTCGAAGACGACGACGAAGTTGCGGCGGTTCACACCGATGCAGACAGCAGTTACCGCTTGCTCTCCGATTCGATGGTCACGATAAGAGCGACGCTCCAACAGCCTTTTGCGACCGGTGTGGTCAGTAGCGAGGAGGCCGCACTGCTCATCGCATCGCAGAAGGCACGTCACTTCCACGAGCGCAGTTTCGACGCTGTTATTCAAACGGCCGGCGACGAACTTGAGTTTCCTGGGGCACGATTAGACAAACTTCGTGCTCTGTTTCGAGATCATCGGGTCGATCTGAAGGCTGACGATGCGCGACTTCTGCTGCACACGATGCGCGAACTTCCTACCGGGCCACCACCGATCGCGACTCGACCGATGATTGAGGCTAGCGGGCTCGTAACCACGCTGATGGATCGCGACCGCACGGTGGGCCTGCGCGAAGGCCAGCCGGTGACCTTCGATGCTGTCATGCGCTATGTGGCCCTGAACCGGCCCGAGCATGACGCCCTACGGCGCCGGGCTGGCCAACGACAGGCGCTACTTCAAATGGCCCACTACCTTGAAATCGAGCCAACCGGCGATCAACTCCTTCGCTCGCACATCGATCTCGCGGCACGCATGGGGATTCCGATGGCTGAACTCTATGAGTGGGGCAGGAGTGTCGACCTCTCAACTTCTGATGTCGAGAAGTTCGTGTACGAGGAGGCATTGCTCGCGACCGTCGAAGCGTGGTCGCTCGATCGACGAGGTCGCATCGGATTCGTGCGGACGTATCTCGATGAACTCAGACTTGCTGGTCTTTATGCGTCGCTACGCGACGAGGCAGGTGAGGTGGAGCAACTCGCGAAGCGTGTTTCTGTCGATGACCTTTCCGTCGGACAGACGTTGGCAGAACACGTTGCCCGGACTGGATGGACACCACCACGTCACTGGGGAGACTTCATTCGACAAAGTGACTTAGGCGACGAGTCAGAGGTATTTGAGCGCCTGATGACGTACGTTGCGGCAGCTCGCGCGCGCTCGACCGAGTCGCCCGTTACCTCGGACGTAGACGACGATTCGACGGCCAGCACGGCCGAAGGCCTTGACCCAGCAGCGCGTTCCACTGGTTCTCGGGGGGTTTGAGTTCGAAGGGCACGTAGCGCGCCAGCCACGTGTGATCGCGTGCGGCCGGAGTTTCAGTCATCTCCATCGTTCTGTGAGCGAATACGACCGCCGAGTGTTTACGCAATGAAGTTGGCGCAGTTCGTGCCGCTCGATGCCGGAGGGCCGCTGACCAAACAGTCGTTGACCCAAGGAAAGACTGATCTTGGACTCGTCTTTTCGTCTGACGGTGGGCTTGGAGAACAGGGGCTTGTGGTGCTCGACGATGACAAGCGCCTGCAGACCGTAGACAATCTCGTTCCCTTGGTGAATGCGGGCATTGCCACGGCCACCGTGCGTGAGACTCTCGATGCTGTGAGTGCGGCCCTCACCACCGATCTGCTGGTCTCGTTGAACAAGCAGGTCGACATTGACCGGAAAGATCCGGCTGAGGTCGCCAGAAAGTTTCTGATCGATCACGGGCTGATCTAGCGGGGGGACGCTCCAGAAGAAACCTGACCGAATGAGCCGCGTTACACCCCCTTCATAAGGCAGTCTGGCGTTCTGACGGGTTATTCAGGTGAGGCCCGACCGGCCCAGAAAGAGGAAGTCATGCGCAGATTCGCCAGACTCGTCGCGGCAGTTGTCGGAACAGGGTTGTTGGTCGCCCTTGCCGTTGCGCCCAGCGCGTCGGCAGACGACAAGAAGATCCTCACGATCGGAGTCACGCAAGACATCGACTCCGCCAATCCGTTCACCGGGCTGTCGTCAGTGGCCTACGAGGTATTCCAAATGGAATACCCGACACTGACGCAGTACTCGGCCGCCGACTTCTCGATCGTGCCCGGTGTGGCCGACTCGTGGCAGGAGTCACCCGACCACAAGACCTGGACCTTCAAGATTCATCCCGGGCTTAAGTGGAGTGACGGCGTGCCCATGACGGCCAAGGACGTCGCGTACACGTTCAATCGCATCCTCAAAGGCGAGTACGAAAAGACGAACTACGGCTCGTACGTCGCCAATATGACCAAAGTTGAGGCAGTCGACGACAGCACGGTCGTATTTACCGTCGACAAGCCCACCCCGGTGATGGACCACATGTACGTGTTCATCCTGCCCGAGCACGTCTGGTCGAAGATCGACGAGAAGGCAGTGACCAACTACAAGAACGAGGGAACTCCGTCATCTCCCACGGTGGGCTCTGGGCCGTTCACGATGCTCGAGCGCAAGGTTGGCCAGTACGTGCGCATGCAGGCGAACCCGAACTGGCGCGACGGCCAGCGTCCGGTCGACGAAATCGTGTTCAAGATCTTCCAGAACGCCGATGCCATGGGCCAGGCGCTAAAAAAGGGCGAGATCGACTTCGCTGAGGGACTCGAAACCAACGTGTGGAACACCCTCAAGGGAGTTGAGGGGATCACCACCGTGGCGGCATCGCCAGCCAGTTTCAGCGAGTTGGCCTTCAACACCGGGGCTGCGCTTGCCGATGGCAAACCGATCGGTGATGGCAACCCGCTTCTGAAGGACAAGGCGCTACGGCAGGCGCTGGCCTACTCGATCGACAAGCAGAACATCGTGGCGAAGGTGCTCGGCGGTGAGGGAATCGCGGGCTCAACAGTGATTCCCCCGCTCTACACGCAGTGGCACGCAGACCCGGCGAATCCCTTCCCCTATGACCCAGAGAAGTCCAAGTCGCTGCTTGATGCCGCGGGTTACAAAGTGGGGTCCGATGGCGTGCGAGTCGACGCGCAGGGCAACCGTCTGAGTTTCCGACTGCTCTTTCGCACCGACAACCCGCTCTCACCCAAGGCCGCCGAGTTCCTCAAGGGCTACCTCGCTGAGGTCGGGGTTGAGGTGACGCTCAAGGGAGTATCCGAAGACGCACTGACTGAAACGATTGGGCAGGGCAACTTCGACATGTTCGAGTGGGGCTGGGGTGTTGAGCCCGATCCCAACTACATGCTGTCGACGTTCACCTGCGAAAACCGTTCGTACGTGCAGGACGGTACGACGTACGCGAACCTGTCGGATTCGTTCTACTGCAACCCCGAGTACGACAAACTTTTCGCGGCTCAGTCGCAGGAGACGGACCAGACCAAGCGCGCTGAAATCGTCAAGCAAATGCAGCAGATGCTGTACGACGACGTTCCTTACATCGTCACCTACTACGCGAACAATCATGAGGCCTACCGCAGCGACAGGTTCACGGGCTTCGTGCCTCAGCCAGCCGAAAATGGCACGCTGATCTATCAGTGGGGCTCGTGGTCGTATCAGGGAGTCACGCCGGTGACGGTAGATTCACCGGCACCGTCGGCGTCGGGATCGCAAACACCGAGCCCCGGTGCGACGGGGGGCACGGCGGCTACTGACTCGACGAGTAACGGTTCGGGTGGTGCACCGATTGTTCCGATCGTCATCGGGGTCGTGATTGTGCTTGCCATCATCGTGTGGCTGCTGAGCCGCCGCCGATCGGCGAGTTCCGGAGTCGACGACAAGGAGTAATTGTGCCCACCGTGCAGGGTTCGCAAGCGACTATCAACTACCGTCAAGTTGGCGACGGACCCGACATCGTGTGGGTGTCGGGCGCCGGCGGAACCATCGGTTCGTGGGATGGCTACCAGGTGCCGTATTTCCGCGACAGTTTTCGTAACACCAGCTACGACTGTCGAGGAGTCGGTGGAACCACCTGCGACATTCCGCTGCCGTGGACGATCGAAGACTTCGCCCGCGATACCGCTGAACTGATTAAGGCGGTGTGTGACGGACCGGTCGCGCTGGTCGGGCTGTCGTTCGGTGGCGGCATCGTGCAACAAGTGGCGCTTGATTACCCCGAATTGATTAGCGTGGCCATTCCCATGGGAACAGGCGCGGTCAGCATCGGCTGGACGTGGGACTACCAAATGGCCGAGATCGAATGGCGCCGTGCTGGTGGTCGACTCGACGGAATGATGGCAGTGACGCACTATGCCGCGATGTACTACCCGGCACGCGTGCTGGGCGATCGCGAACTATGGCCGAAACTACGCGATGAACTGCTCGAGTACTACGAAACCGATACTGCCGAGGATTCACTCATCGCGCAGTGGGAGCCGTGCGTGCTGTTCGATCAGCGAGATCGGTTACCTCAGTGTCAGGTTCCGATGCACGTCATCGCGTTCGATCAAGATGTGCAGGCGGTGCCACAGGATGGTGAAGAGGTGGCGGCGCTTGTGCCGGGTGCCGAGTTTCATCTGTTTGAAGGCATGGGGCACTGTTCTATCTACGGGCACACACAGGACATCCTCAACCCATTCATACGCGAGCTCATCGAGAGGTACGTTTAAATGACGACCGACACCGACTCACTCGCCTGCGATGCGATTGTCGTAGGTGCGGGGGTCATCGGCTGTGCCATCGCGCTCGAGCTTGCGCGCGGCGGTCGGTCTGTCATTGTGGTCGACTCCAAGGGTGGTCCGGGACACGGAAGTACCAGTGCGTCGTCGGCCATCATTCGCTTTCACTACATGCACCTGACTGAGTCAGCCTTGGCCTGGGAAGCCGGTCATCGCTACATGCAATGGGAACGTCACCTCGGAGCCGTTGATCCGGCGGGAATGGCCCAATTCATTCAGACCGGTGGAATGGTGCTGGAGGGCGGTGGTTACGACCTTGAGCGCATGGTCTCGAACCTGCGCACCCTCGGAGTCGACGTGCGTGAACTGTCGGGACCTGAGATTGCCGAAATGTACCCCGGGGTTGATCCCGGGAAATACAGCCCACCGGCACTTCCCGACGACGACCATTTTTGGGCTGACGCCGACGGCGAGCTCGTTGCCTTTCACGTTGAAGCGTGCGGGCAGATGGACGATCCGCAGTTGGCAGCGAACAACTTGGCGTATGCCGCGTCGGTCAACGGTGCGCAGTTCCTGTTCAACCGCAGCGTCTCTGACGTGATCATCGAGGGTGCACGCGTCGCCGGAGTGGAACTCTCTGACGGATCGCGCGTGGTGGCGCCGATTGTCGTCAACGCCGCCGGGCCATGGTCGTCTCAATTGAACCGAATGGCCGACGTGCTTTCTGATTTCACCATGACGACGCGGCCGATGGAACAGGAAGTGATTTCCGTTCCTGCCCCCGAGTCGTTCAACCTCAGCAATGGCACAGTCATCACTGACCCCGACGTTGGTACCTACTTTCGCCCACATCAGGGCGGAACGATCATCGTGGGCGGACTCGAAGCCGACTGTGATCCGGTGGTCTTTCTCGACAAGCCCGAGGATGCGATCGAGTCGGTGAGTGCTGAGACGTGGAACGTGCAGTCGCTGCGACTGGCGCGGCGAATTCCCGACCTGGTGATTCCGGGACGACCGAGCGGAATCGTGGGTGTCTATGACGTCACCGAAGACTGGATTCCGATCTACGACCGCACCAGCCTTGATGGTTTTTATGTGGCGATCGGAACCAGTGGTCACGCGTTCAAACAAGCACCCTATGTCGGTGTATTGATGGCGCTGCTGATTGATGAAGTTGAGGGCGGACGCGATCACGACCATGACCCGGTAGTAGCCGTCGCCCCCTGGACCGGCGTTGAAGTGAACATCGGTCACTTCTCGCGATTGCGCGACGTTCAGCCGCAGAGGGGAATGGGGTAGCGAATGAGTGCCATTCCGCTCGAGCCTCTTGATTCTGACGCACTTGACCGCGTGCACGCTCAGGCGATGCGCATCCTTTCCGAAATCGGCACCGAGGTGCACGATGACGATGCAATTGAGATGCTGCGCGCAGCGGGGCAGACCATTGACGGAACTCGCGTGCTGTGGGACCCCGACTTTGTGATGGCGCAGTTGGCGCTCGCGCCGTCGACGGTCACTGTCACCGGGCGCAACCCGCAGCGGTCGGTCGTGCTCGGTGGCGGTTCGCTGGCCCATTCACCCGTCGGCGGGCCACCCTTTGCCACCGACGGCGAACGAGGCCGACGCGACGGAACCATTTCCGATCACATTGAGTTGGTCAAGCTTGCGCACGCGTCGAATGTGTTGTCGGTGCTGCAAAGTGGCACGACCGAAGCCCAAGACCTCGATCATGAATCACGCCATCTCGAGATGGACTACTCGATACTTCGCTACAGCGATCGGCCATCCATTATCTATGGCACCAGCGGTTCTAAGGCGCGCGACGCCTTCGAACTTGCCGCAATTGCAGCCGGTGGACGTGAGGCGTTGCTCGCTCAGCCGATGACGATTGGCATCGTGAATCCCAATAGTCCGCTTGTGTGGGACGGGTTGATGGTCGACATGCTGCGCGCGTGCGCCGAGTACGGGCAGCCGGTTGCGATCACGCCGTTCCTGTTGGCAGGCACTTCGGCGCCGGTGACGTTGGCCGGTGGGCTGTCGTTGTTGGTAGCCGAAACTCTCGCGGGTGTGGCGATTGCGCAGTTGGTGCGGCCGGGTACGCCGTGCATTCTGGGCACCTTCTTCAGCGGCGTCGACATGAGATCCGGTGGCCCGTCGCTCGGTCTTCCCGAGTCGGTGCTCACCACCTTGGCCGGTGCACAGGTGGCCAAGCGCTACGGATTGCCGCTGCGTGGAGGTGGCGGTTTGTGTTCGGGCATTGCGCTCGACGCGCAGGTTGCTATCGAAAGCACCATGTCGATGTGGGCGACATACCTCGCGGGTTGCGATCTCGTGGTGCACTCGGCCGGCTGGATTGAGGGTGGACTCACCGCGTCGTTTGAGAAGTTCGCCATCGATCTCGAGGTCATCGCGATGTTTGAACGGCTTCGAGCCGGCCTGGTCGTTGACGAGGACTCACTTGCTTTCGATGCGATTGCCGAGGTCGGCCCGGGCGGCATGTTCCTGGGCCACGATCACACCCTCGAGCGATTCCGCACGGAAGTGTTCATGAGCCCGCTCTTCCGTTCGCAGGCGTACCCGACGTGGGTGAAGCAGGGATCGCGTACGTCAGAGGACATTGCTACTGCGCAGTGGAAGGCGCTGCTTGAAAGTTACGAAGATCCGGGGATCGACGAATCGATGGATGCGGCACTGCGCGAATTCATCGACCGTCGCACGAGGGAAATCGACGGATGAAGTCGCACTACCGCGTCGTTGTTATCGGTGGCGGAATTGTGGGCGCGAGCCTGCTGTACCACTTAACCTTGCGTGGCTGGACCGATGTGGCGATCATCGAACGCAGCGAACTCACCGCAGGGTCGAGTTGGCATGCGGCGGGTGGATTCCACGCCATCAACAGTGACACCCATATTGCTGCACTTCAGAAGTACACGATCGGGATGTACCCACAGGTTGAGGCCGAAAGTGGCCAGGTCGTGGGGCTCAAGATGTCGGGCGGCATCGAATTAGCGAGTACGCCTGACCGCTGGGAGTGGTTGCAAGCCGAACTTGAGTGGCACCACATGATGGGCACCGAGGGCGCACGGCTGGTGGATGTCGACGAGATTATGCGACTGGTTCCGATCGTCGAGCCCACGGGCATCATTGGCGGACTCCTCGATCCGTATGAAGGCAACCTCGACCCCCATGGTGCGACGCACGCATACGCAACGGCGGCCCGCAATCGTGGTGCCGATGTGGTGCTGCACAACCGGGTGCTGTCGATGTCGCGCGAAAACGGATTGTGGCAGTTGATCACCGAAGAAGGTCGTGTGACGGCCGAGCACGTGGTGAATGCCGCTGGATTGTGGGCGCGCAAGGTGGGTCGCATGGTCGGTGTCGATCACCCCGTTACTCCGATGCAGCATCACTATTTGGTCACCGAGTCGATTCCTGAAGTTGCGGCGCTCACGCATGTGATGCCGGCGGTGACTGACCTGGAAGGCTTCACGTACTTGCAGCGCGAGCAGGATGGTGTGCTGCTCGGCGTGTATGAGCGCAACCCGCGGCACTGGATGACCGAAGGTGCAGAGTGGGACTTCGGCATGACGCTGCTGCCCGAGGAAGTTGAGCGCATCAGTCCCGAACTCGAGATCGGGTTGCGGCGCTTCCCGGCGCTTGCCGAAGCGGGGATCAAGAAGTGGGTCAACGGAGCATTCACGTTCACACCCGATGGAAACCCGCTGGTCGGTCCGGTGCGCGGAGTGCCGGGTTACTGGGCGGCCTGTGGAGTGATGGCGGGCTTCTCGCAGTGCGCAGCAATCGGTCTGGCGTTGTCGAACTGGATGGTCGATGGCGATCCGGGTGACGACGTGTTCGCGATGGATGTGGCGCGATTCGGGCCGTGGGCTTCCGACGATTCGTATCTCTTGCCGACAACGTCACAGTTCTACTCGCGTCGATTCCTGATCGCGTACCCCAACGAGTTTCTACCGGCGGCGCGGCCGCTTCACACCACGCCCGCCTACGACGAACTCGTTGCCGACGGTGGCCGATTCAACGCCACGTGGGGACTTGAAGTTCCGCAGTACTTCACTCCCGGGGAACCGGACTTTGTGGAAGTGCCGTCGTTGCGACGGTCGAATGCGTTTGGTTTCGTCGCAGCTGAAGTCGCCGCAGTGCGTACTGCGGTGGGCGCCTACGAGACCGGTGTTTACGCGCGTTACGAAGTGAGTGGTCCCCAGGCACTCGAATGGCTTGATCAGTTGCTGGCCTGTCGCATTCCTGAGGTGGGGCGAGTGCGGTTGGCACCGATCCTGCACCCCAAGGGAACGTTGATGGGCGACCTCACCGTGTCACGCCTTGGCGACGATCGTTTCTGGCTGGTGGGTTCGTATTACCTGCAGGAATGGCATCAGCGGTGGTTTGAAAAGACCCTTCCGAGCAAGGGCGTCACGATCGACAATCTCACCGGCCGCTGGCTTGGCTTCGCGATCTCGGGGCCGAATTCACGCGAACTGCTGTCGCGGGTCGTCGAAGGCGACGTGAGTACTGAGGCGTTGCCGTTTATGTCGATCAGGCCACTGTCGGTGTTGGGAACTCCGGGAGTGGTGGCGCGACTGTCACTCACCGGCGAACTCGGCTACGAGATCACCGTCGCTTCCGACGTGCATGCCGATCTGTGGCGTGCCCTGCGTTCTGCCGGAGTCGATCTTGGTCTTCGGCCGGTGGGTGATCGCGCGATTGACAGCCTTCGGCTGGAGAAGGGCTACGGAATTTGGTCGACCGAGTTCACCCAGGCCTACACTCCGGGCATGTCAGGGCTTGATCGGTTCGTGGCGTTCGACAAGGGCGAGTTTGTCGGACGTGAGGCGGCCGAGCGTGAACGTGCCGAAGGTTCGAGTCGGCGATTGGTGCTGCTCGACGTTGATGTGGTTGATGCGGATGCCGCTGGCGATGAGCCGGTGTGGTGCGGGGACGAGGTCGTGGGTTTCGTGACGTCGGGTTCATATGGTCATCACGTGCAGCGCAGCTTGGCATTGGCCTACGTTGATGCGCATGTCGCCGACGACGCTCACCTGCTGGTGTCGGTGATTGGTCAGCGGCGACCCGCGCGGATTCTTCCCGAAGTCCCGTATGACCCAAGCGGCTCACTGCTGCGCGGCTAGTCGTTCCCATGTGTGGGTGCCCTTCTATGAGCGAGAACGACCCGATTCGGGCGCTTTTCGCTCACAGAAAGGGGTGGACGGGTGCCAAGTAAGGGGTGGACGGGTGCCAAGTAAGGGGTGGACGGGTGCCAAGTAAGGGGTGGTGATGGCGGCTCGCTGAGTCACTCCCGCGCGGCTACCCCCCCCGTCTTCTTTCCGCATCGGGGGACACTGAGCACGCATAGACGCAGTTTTTCTACCCCAGCAACTTCGGGAATCAGCCTCGAGCGGCGGTCCAGGCAGCCACTGCAGCGCGAGCGATCGTGACGTCTTGCTCGGACGTCGCTCCGCTGACCCCGACGGCCCCGATGACGACTCCGTCAACACGTACGGCCACTGCACCGGTGAGAGTGGTGAACGGAACTGGCAGTTGGTCGCCGATCAAGTCGGCCAATTCTGGGTGTCGCTCGATGAGCTTTACGAGATCGCCAGAGTCGCTACCCATTGCGGCGGCCGTGGTGGCTTTGGAACGCGCGATGTCGGGGGTGAACCAGGGGGCGCCGTCCATGCGCACGGTGGCGATTTCGCGCGCGTCGGCCCCGAATACGCAGCAGGTGATGGTGACGCCCATCGCGGCGGCTTCGGACTGCGCGGCGGCGGCGATCTCGAGTGCATCGGCGGTGGTGAATGACATCGCGGTCTCCTGAAAGTCGAATTGGTAGGGCCACGCTATCGGCAGTCATCCACAGCCAAGGCTTGACCAAGGTTAGTCAGGCATGTTGCACTGGCAGCGTGGATTCCGTGAATGTTCTCGATGCATTGACGACCGTCATCCATTCACCGCGGTACACCGAAACGCTGGTGCGAAAAGTGTTGCCCTTGAACGTGATTGCGAGCGGAACGCGCGCGCGGCCAGGTTCACCTCGGATCGCGTCGACCTGTTCCTGTGTCAGTAGTACCGTCGCTGTTGTTTTTCCCGTGGCATTGACGTCGAGTTTCATGCGCATTGCGACATGGTACGACCCGATTGAGGGTTACTCGGGGGCGATGACTCTCAAGGCGGCGAACGATACCTCGAAATACCCTGAGTCACTCGTCACGGTCTCCGGCACATCAAGAATGAGTCGATACCGATAGCGGCCCGCAGATAGAGCTGAGGACACCGCCCCCGCTCGTCAGGCATTTCGACGTCATCAGATCGAACGTGACCTTGGCCCTGTGTGTGGCAGGTCACGGAGCATTGCAGTGTCCGCCACCGCTCACCTGCTGCAGTGCTTCCAGAGGGAGTTCGCCGTCCACCAGCATCGGGGGGAGGAAAATCGTCATCCTGGCAACGGGCTCATCGACTTCGACCGCGGTCACTTCCACGAAGCCGGGAATGTCGAGTCCACTGGCAATGAGGTATGCCTTGGGGTCGGCGAGAAAACTCGCGCGCTCGTTGGCGTCAGTGGCGGCCTTCATCGCGAAGGTCATGAAGTCAAATGCCATGGTGTTCTCCTTCTCATAGTTGCTGTGGGGTCAACGTGTTCGGCGGTTTCCGACGAATCGCTGGCACGAAGCGAAGGCAACGAAGCCTATGACGTGTGGCAGGTCACGGCGTTTCGCCGCAGCCGGCGCCGCTGACCTGCTGCAGTGCTTCCAGAGGGAGTTCGCCAGCCTCGAGCATCGGGGGGAGGAAAATCGTCATCCTGGCAACGGGCTCATCGACTTCGACCGCGGTCACTTCCACGAAGCCGGGAATGTCGAGTCCACTGGCAATGAGGTATGCCTTGGGGTCGGCGAGAAAACTCGCGCGCTCGTTGGCGTCAGTGGCGGCCTTCATCGCGAAGGTCATGAAGTCAAATGCCATGGTGTTTTCCTTTTCATAGTTACTGTGGGGACGCCACCTAATACGCGTGATCAGGAGCCGATTGATCGTTTCACTTGCGCGTGAGCCTGCCCTCCAAACATTCGTCTGGGCGAACCTGCGCGCAGACCAGGTCCAGAGGAAGGTTCGCCGGCCCGGGCCGACGGACAGGACTGGGCATCGCTCAGGATTCGGCATGCGCTCGGTGTCCGTTTCGAATCTGGGGAGCAATGTACATTGACCACATGTCTGAGAGGCGTGCACTGTTCCGTCCCCAGATGACCGTTGCTGATCTGTGGCCGCACCTGCGCGAAGTGGTCGCGCCTGACGTGCTGCCTGGTCAAGTGTGGGATGAGTTGGAGCCGTTGCTGCCGGCGATCCCGGGGCCGGTGGTGGGCTTCGAGCGCGGACTCATGGGTCCGGAGCTCACGGAGGTGGGGTATCCGCTGCCTAGGTGGCGCCGCTCTGAGGCGCTGGAGGTGGCCGGAAGGCATCCGGCGTCGGCCCACCTGTCCCCGCTGGTGCGCGCGTGGTGTGAGGCCCCTGGCCTCGATGAACTGTGCGACGCACAGTTTCACACTTGGGATGTTGGACCAGACGGAGTTGGTTCGCCGTGCGTCTTCCTGATGACGAGGGGCCGTCAGTGGCGGGCGATGGTGCGCGCGTACGCTGACCACCTGCGCGCCAGGCCCGATGTGCCGATTGGTCCAGCGTCAGCGCACGCCGTTGCTGACGCCCTGTTTCAGGCCGAGGCGACGACTCGCGTGGAGGGCATCTGGGCGGTGGGGGTCTACCTCGGGCGACCCGGGTGCCCCGTGCGCCTTTCCGCCTCTGTGGCCGATCGCCCGTGGCCGGACCATCCGGCCTGGGCGCAGGTTGATGAGGTGCTCGCCGTCGCCCAAACCGACCCGCAGCTAGCGACGGTAGCTTTCGGCCCAGGACCGGACCCCGGGGAGGTGTGGCACGTACCGGTGCGTTTCTACCGGTCGCCCCGGCCCGGCGAGGCCGCGCGCCCGCTGCTCGAGGAGCTTTCCTCGCGTGGCCTAGCCGCACACGCGCAGGCACAGGCACTCGCGGGCGTCGATGTGACCCGAATGCTGCCGCTGAGCTCCGCGACGCTCGACGGCATCCCGGCGGTCACGGCGTTGTGGTGGTCTCTGGAGCGGATCAAAGTGGTCGTGGGGCCAGAGGGATGGCGCAGTGCCAAAGCAGACATGCTGGCTCGGGTCATCTGGCGCACTCTTGAAGGGCGTGCCCTGATCGATGACCGTTGAATCTGCGCGGTAACGATGAGGAGCGGCTTCCGTCACACGTGATCGCGAGGAAAACTGCGACTCCACTCACGCGTACCCACGACGTCGTTGCCTTCACGCGCGATGAGGTCGATATGAATCGTGTATTCAGATGCATTCGCGGTCATGCGCATGCGTGATTCAACGCCCACCGTGACCGGCGCACCGTTGGCGTCGTCGGTGAAGTCGAGGACGAATGCGGCGTACGCGTCGGCCGACTGTTCGAACGTTCGCGTATCGATGGTGACCGTTCCTTCGTACCGCTCCATCGCGCGGCCGTAAGGAATGTCGTAGAACTCTCCACCACTTGCCACGACGGCTGAACTGGTGCGCCGCACCACATCGTGCTCGAAACGCCACACGATGCCATCAAGGTCCTCACTCGATGTCGGTTCGCCCGGCACAAACACCGGCGGTGTCGGTGCGCCCGTGGGGTCGTAGAGGGGAAGCGACACCTCGCCGCCGAGCACGGTGAGAGTGACCGGCCCGGGGGGCGCCGCTGTATTGGGCCAGTCGGTACCGGCGACGGTAATACGTACACGATGTCCCGGCAGCCAGCGGTGTGCCGAGGCCTCAAGATCAAGTGTGAGAGTGATCGGTACACCCGCAGTGAGGTCGACAGGCTCGGCCAAACTGAGATGACGGTTGAGGTTTTGCGCCCACCGCGCGACCAGAGTCGACGTGCCATCGGGAGCCACGTCACTCAACTTCACCACGACATTCGCAACGGGTGCAGACGAGGAAAGTGTCAGAGTGACGCGAGGCATTCCCGCGATTTCGAGCGGACCCTCGGCAATGTCCCACGTGAGTGAGGCGCGCTCATCGTGCTGTTGATCAAGTGGTAGCCCGTAGGGCAAGTGGCCGGCGCATGAAATCCACGCGGCCATTCCGACATCAGGGCGCACAACGAGAGGTTCGCGCGCCTCGAGTGCATACGTTGCCCACGACGTGCGAGTCGTTGGCCAGTCGTCGGCACGCCATATTCCCGGAAGCGTGTCGAGGTCGGGTGCCGGCGTGTGCGATTCGATCGCAAACCACGCGCACGTCGGATCAGTGTCGGTTCCGTTGTCGATGCCGCGCAGCCACCGATCCCACCACTTCGCCATCTCAGGTACCGAGTCGATGCGAGGTCCGGGAATCGACGTCGCGGTCGACGCATGTGACCACGGACCTGCCAACAGGCGATGCGGAGTTCCGTTGGCGCGCAACGCTTCTAACGTTCGGAAGGAATTGCTGCGGTATCCGTCGGCCCAACCAGCAATGATCATGGTCGGGGTGATGATGCGGTTGTAGTCGGGCCGCACCGAACCATTGCGCCAGTACGTTCCATCGTTGTGCTGCTCGGTCCAGTTGAGAATCCACGGCTCGTGTTCGGCAAGGCGCGCGCGCCACTCATCGCGCCAGCCCGGGCCGAATACTGCAGGAACCGGGGGCAGCGCATTGAGCGGTGTCATGTACGAGCAGTAGTCGACCAGATCGACCCAGCGACGGATACCGCCCATGTAGTGCACGTCATCGGTGTAACGGTCATCAGTGGCGTAGATGGCGATGATGGCCTTGAGTTCGGGTGGTTGTTCGCAGGCCAACTGCAGCGAGTTGAAGCCGCTGTACGACGTTCCGTACATGCCAATGTTGCCGTCGCACCACGGTTGCGCGGCGAGCCACGTCATTGCCGCAGCAAGATCGGTGCGTTCGGTGAGCGGGTACTCGTCAGTGGCGCGGCCTTCGCTGCTTCCTGTGCCTCGCACGTCGATGCGGGCCACTGCGTAGTGGTACTCATCGCGAAGGCGGGTGTACTCGGGGCGATACGAAGAGGTGAGGTCGTCCTTGCGGTATGGAAGCGCCTCGATGATGCAGGGATTGGGACCGGCGTCGGCGTGCGGAACGTAGAGAGTGACAGCGAGGCGCCGACCATCGGGCATCGGAATCCAGTCGTCGACTTTCGTGCCCTCGTTCATGCGCGGTGTCCCTTCAGAATGCGTTGTACGTCGTTGACAGGAAGTGCTGGAACTGTGCGGCCACCCACGCCCGAAACGTCGCGCCCGGAGAGAAGTGAACTCAGCACCGCTTCTTCGGTGGCGTCGACCACGGCCTCAAAGTAGGGGTCGAACGCCCGACCGTGCAGTGGCGCGACGGCACTCGACTCGCCGCGTGGAGCCCGCAACCCGGTGGCGAGGGCGATTGCAATTTCGCCCGATGCGTGATGGGCGGTGGATCCGGTGCGGGCGAGGCCGAGGCCCACTCGACGCGCGAGACGCTCGCAGCCGTGATGATCGATGGGCGCGTCAGTGAGGACCACGGCCAGACACGAACCCGCGGGAGGCGGCTGAAGGTGCGCGGGCATTCCGAGTTCGGCACCCACCGCAACGCCGTCGATAGTCAGTCGATCCCACTGACCGAAGTTGGTGAGCAGCAGCACGCCCACCGTGTGACCATCGGGAAGTACGCGCGACGCCGTTCCGATGCCGCCCTTCCAACCAAAACACACCATGCCCGTTCCTGCACCGACGGCGCCGAGCGGCGGCTCCTGACGTGAACCGACACTTGCACGTGCCGCACGCAACGCCTCGGCCACGTGTTCGTCCTGCACGTGCATTGTGCGTGGGTCACTGAGCCATGAGTCATCACACTCACCCACCGCAGGAATGATGACGTCATCGATTCCGATGGCTGGCTGCTCGCTCATCAGTAGGCGGCAGGCTGCGTCGTAAACGCGCCCCACCTGCATCGTTGAGGTCAGGAACACCGGGGTCTCGCATACACCCCACTCGTCAATCTGTGACCGAGCGGTAAGTTCGCCAGCGCCATTGATGAGCGCGACTCCGGCGGGCACGGGGGAAGCCCAGCAATCGCCACCAGGATCGATCACGGTGACTCCGGTGCGCGCGATTCCGCGGCCCTGAGGTGGCGCCACGTCGTCGTACTCAATGGTCGCGTGGCCGACTCCCGCGCCTGGTACATCAAGAATCGAGCGTGTGGAACCAGACGGAAGCGAGCCGATGGTGATGCCGATGTCGGTGAGGCGAGCCATGCCCCGATCCTGCCACCAAGTAGGTGAAAGAATCTGGTCGTCGCGCACAGTGCTTAGATTCGGTATGGCCTACTCGCGACGGGACTCAGCGTAGTGAAGGTGTTGCTAGTCAACATTCACATGCGCTGTGGCGGGGCCGAGCGGGTGATGGCGTGGCTCGCCGATCAGCTGGTCGATGCCGGCCATGAGGTAACCCTCGCGACGTGGTTCGTATCGACCGACGATTTCTACCCGCTTTTACCGGCGGTGACGCGGGTCGGAGTCTGGGACTCACGTGGTGCGTCGAGATTCGACTTCCATGTCAGCCGACTGCGATTCATGCGCACCGTTCGACGGTTGGCACGTGATGTCGACGTGGTGCTCTCATTCCAAACCGATACCAACCTCGCGACACTGATTGCGACTGCCGGACTGCCCGCGCGCGTGGTGGTCTCCGAACGCAGTACTCCCATCGCTTTGGAACAGAGGTGGCGAATGCGGGTGATGGGCGGTCCGGTCGTGCGCCGACGAGCCGCCGGATTCGTGGTGCAAACGGGCGAAATTGCCGAGCGTTTCGCGGCGATGTGGGGAATTGCCGACGCCGTGGTGATTCCGAACGCGCCTGCCATCGAGGTGGCACCGCCGGTAATCCGGGAGAACGTCATTCTCAACGTTGGTCGTTTCGCCCCTGTGAAAGACCACGCCACGCTCATTCGTGCGTGGGCACGCATCGCGTCGGTACATCCTGAATGGAGGCTACGCATCGTGGGGGAGGGTCCGCTACGCAGCGAGATCGACGGGCTCATTGACCAGCAAGGAATCGCCTCGCGCACCGACATCGTCGAGCCCATGCGCGACATTGCTCCCGAATACCAAGCGGCCTCCATTTTCGCCTTTCCGTCGCTGCACGAGGGTTTTCCCAATGCACTCTTGGAAGCGGCGGCGAGTGGTTGCGCATGTGTAGCGACCAACTGCCCAGGTGGGGGTGCGGACATTCTCGATCAGGGCCGCGCTGGGGTTCTTGTCCCCGTGGGTGATGACCAGGCCATGGCCGCAGCCCTCGACGCGCTCATCAACGATCGGAACCGACGCGAGGAACTGGGCAGGGCCGCGGAGAAGTCGACAAGCCGATTCACGCAGGAGTCGGTCTTCGCCCAATGGCTAGCGGTGCTGTCGCAGTAGGGTCGGTACCGGTGGTGTCCGCCACTCCTGTGATTGATCGGAGCAGTGCTCGATGACCCTGACGACCGAGACTTCGGCATCCGTACTTCCCGCCCGCGCCCGTGTTGTGGTGATCGGTGGTGGGGTCATCGGAACGTCAACTCTCTACCACCTCGCCGAGGCGGGCTGGACCGATTCGGTGCTGCTCGAGCGCGACCGGCTGACGTCCGGAACCACCTGGCATGCCGCGGGTTTGATGGTGACCTTTGGGTCGACGTCCGAGACTTCAACGCGACTGCGCCAGTACACGCGCGATCTGTACGCGCGGCTCGAAGCTGAAACGGGCCTTGCCACCGGCCTGATGCAGGTGGGTTTCATCGAGGTTGCTGCTGATGAAGGTCGGCTCGAGGAATACCGCCGAGTGTCGGCGTTCAACCGGTTGATGGGCGTTGACGTTCAGGAAATCTCACCGCGCGAAGTTGGCGAGATGTTCCCGCTTGCTCGCACTGACGATTTGCTCGCCGGTTTCTACGTTGCCGATGACGGTCGTGTGAACCCTGTCGACTGCACCATGTCGATGGCCAAGGGTGCGCGTATGCGCGGCGCTCTCATTATCGAGGAATGTCCTGTCATCGACGTCATCGTGCGTAACGGGGCTGTGGCTGGCGTGCGCACGCCGATGGGTGACATCGAATGCGATTACGTCATCAACTGCTCAGGTATGTGGGCGCGGGAACTCGGCGAGAAGTCGGGCGTCACGATTCCATTGCAGGCCGCCGAACATTACTACTTTTT
>Ga0194042_1000032_pt1 | contig 38717 bp, 28 predicted proteins | sample JunL4412m_MetaG_FD_148974 | JGI IMG/M metagenome (GOLD analysis project Ga0194042, IMG submission 148974) | Anoxic zone freshwater microbial communities from boreal shield lake in IISD Experimental Lakes Area, Ontario, Canada - Jun2016-L442-12m | ecosystem: Environmental > Aquatic > Freshwater >...
TTTGATGAAGTGTCGATCATATGATGTATATAATGGAGTAGGATATAGTGCGTGCACGATGTGCATGTTGATTTCGGAGGCCCATACCATGTTTGCAAAATCTGTCCCTACACCATCCCCCCCCCCGCATGGCATGACCCTGATCGAACTCATGGTGGCGATGTCGATTCTCGCCATCGGAATTCTCGGATCAATGTCCGCGCTGATATCCATCTCCGCCCTTGAAACGGCCAACCATGACGACTTGATCGCCGTCAATATTTCGCGCCAAAAACTCGCCGAGATTCAAACCCAATCCTTTCAGACCATTTTCACGTTCTACGGTCCAAACGGTGCTCAAAACTCTTTCCCTGTTACGCCTCTTCCCAATGGCACCGGAAAACTCGTCTTTCCAACCAACGCCGCTGGCGCCTTGGACGAGACCATCAACGATACCGATCTCGGTATGCCCATGGATTTGAATTCAAACGGTTCTGCCTCCGACACGGACGTCTCTACCTCGTACAAATTACTGCCGCTCCGAATTGAAATCAGCTGGGACAGTTCCGTCGGTCGCCGGGAATTCAAACTCAACACCATGATGGTGCAAACGAAATGAAAAACATCCTCCATCCCCTTCGTAAACGAGCCCGTGGTTTCACAGTGATTGAAATCATGATCGCCTCTGGAATCTTCACCGTGCTCATCGGTGCCACGACAATGGCGATGCAGCAAAGCATGCTGGGTGTAGCGTGCGCCTCGCTCGAAGGTGGCATGGATGCCAAAGGCTCGGATATTCTTGAATTGATGGCCAAAGAATTGAAAGACTCCGGCTCCAAATATGCCAACTTCGCCATTGATGCCAACGGCCAATCCATTACGTTTGCACGCAGCACCGGCTACACCGCTGGCAATACCGTTTTTGGTAATCAAATCCGTTACTACACCAGTACCGATGCAAATGGCAACCGGTATCTGGCGCGAGATGAGATTGTCGGCGGAACAGCACAGACCACTATTTTATCGAACCAATTATCCTCAACCGCCACATCGGTGACAGCCGTCAAAGGCATTAACGGTCCCGGTTACAACGTGTCCGTGACAGGCGTCAATTTTACCCGCACTGCCGCCCATGTCGTCACGATCACCTTAATTCTGCAGCAACGCAATGACCTGTTGATCGCTAATTCTGCCACAGGCGATAACACCATGACGATCATTTCCCAAGGCAGTGTGCAACTGCTCAATGAACTTTAAACGCTCGAACGCCCGACCTTTCAGGAGGTATGCCATGACCACACGATCTTTCATCTCAACCAAACGACCCAAGGGTACAGCCCTTGTCGTCGTGTTTCTGGTTTTGTCATTGCTCATGTCAATGATCATCGCCTTGTTGCAAATGACGGTGGCCAACGCCTCCCTGGTGGATAACACACGCGACCGCTATCAGGCCTTGCTTCTCGCTCAGTCCGGTATCAGCCATGCCATCGCCGAACTCAACGCCAATCGAACACTCGGAAGTGGTGCCTCTCACACCGTGGGTAGTCCGACTATGCAATGGGGTATTCAAAAAAATTACACCGTCAGCACGGTCCGTAACGCGGATGGCACGTTGACCATCACCTCCATCGGCACCTACCAGTACGCGCAATACGGCACATCCGATCAATACCATTATTCGTCAACGGGAAACTCGTCCATTATAGTCTTCGATCCTCAAGTCCATCGTAAGCTCGTTGCAATCGTCACCTTCCCTCAAACCGCCGGTGTTTTTTCAGCCGGAGCGTTCGGAAAATCCGGGGTCACGTTGACCGGTGTGGCGCAGACCGATTCATTCAGTTCCGCACTCGGCACAACCTATGCAGCTCAGGTCGCAGCAGCAGGCGGCAAAGATATCTACGATGCCACTGTCGGCGCAGGTGGAAATGTCGGCAGCAACATGAATATCAACGGCGTCGGAAACATCATCGTTCACGGCAACGCCACCCCCGGCCCGGGTATGGCGGTCAGCCTGACCGGTGGAGCCACCGTCACCGGCAGCACAACTGCCGCAGCCGCTTTGTATGACACGCCGTCATACATTTATTCACCGCCTAGTGGACTCACAGCCATGAGCTACTCCGGCAATAACACTGTCACGATTGCCGCCGGCAATTACCGTTTCGCCAGTGATTTTAAACAAACCGGCGGCACGGTCACCTTTGCTGCAGGAATAACCAATATCTATCTCGACAGTGGTTTAAAGCAAAGCGGCCAGGGTCTAATCGTTCTCGCTGCAGGTGCAACAGTCAACATCTATCAGGACAAAGACGGAAGCTTCGACATGGCCGGACAGGGTTTGACCAACAACACCCAAATTGCCAGCAGTTTCAACGTCGTCAGTGCCAGCATTGGGACAGTTAACGTCACCGGACAGGGAAATATCTACGCAACGGTGTATGCTCCTGATGCGTCCGCCAAAGTGGCGGGCAATGGCGAATTCTTTGGCGCGGTCATTGCAGATACGGTAACATTGAGCGGCCTTGGCGAATTCCATTACGACACCGCCGCAACCTCGCCCGGCATCAAAACGACCGTCACCCTCGTGGCCTCTTGGGAAGTGGACATGTAAGCATGCAAATCAACCAGTTCGTTCGACTCTGTCTTTGACTCTGCCTTTTCGTGTGTTCCGCGTGCGGAGCCGCCGAGGCGGGATCAGAAAAAAAAGAAAACAATACTCGCCCTTCAACAGAAGCCGCGCCTGTAAGCTCAGCATCTGCGTCATTACCCGCGCAACTCAAAATCGACACGGAGGAAACGGCTGCGCTCACAGCCAAATTGGTTGGAGGCGGAGCCACGTCCGCGCCTGCGCTCTTCAAATCGTTGACCGCACCAGCAACACCATCGAATGCTACTGAGCGCATCGCAACCATCCGAGCACTCGCGCGACTCGGTAATAAAGATGCGGTCCCCATTCTCGTCGACGTCGTGAAATCCCCTCCGTTTTTGGAAGAAGCCGAAGAAGCGTGGACCGCGCTAGGGCAACTGGCCGGCCCGGAAGTCATCGGCAATTTGATGTTCATTCTTGAAACGCCGCTCGACATGCCTTACCGCAAACTGGTCGTTCAGGTCGCAGCAATGAAAGCTCTAACTGATATTTCCGCGCGCGAAGGCGGCTCCATTGAATTCGTGCAACTGTGCTCCAAGCGCCGTATGAAAGCCTCACCCGCCGAACGCCTGCACATGGTCGAAGTGTTGCAGAAACTTGACACCAACGGCTCGCGCAACCTGCTCCTGTCTCTGCTCAGCGATCCCGACGCCAACGTCAAACGGGTGACGCTTGCAGCCATCACCCGAGCCGACGATCCGCAACTGATCGGCAAAGTCCTGACCTTCCTGACCAGCCCCAATCCGCAGCTGAAGAAAGAAGCCGTCCTTGCACTCGGTCGCTGCAAGTCCCTCGCATCCGTCCCGGCATTAATCAATCTTATCGACTCATCCGATTCTGGTATGAGGGCGACAGTCATCGGTGCGCTGCGTTCCATCACGGGGCGCGCATTCGCCTCCACGGACAACGCCAAATTATGGATCGAAGCAGAAACGGCTGACGGTGAACAACGCCTGGCCGTCATGCAGGACATGCTCAAGAACGAATCGCTGATTCTTGCACCCATGTTGGTCGAAGAGATCGGAAAACTGGTCCTCCTGCGAGACAAGGAAACCATGCACCTCCGCTCGCTGGCCAACCACACTAATTTTCGCGTCCGAGCCGCCGCTTGCACCGTGCTGGGACAGGCAACGCCGAATCTGCAAACAATCGGAATTCTGATTGGGAAATTGGGTGATTCATCCGAAGTGGTGACTGCAAGCGCATGGCGATCGCTGAAATCGATGACCGGCCAGACGCTGCCGAACAAATACGAAGCGTGGAATCAATGGTTCATGAAGCGCGGGTAACGCGCTTCATCAAGACGAAGGGTGCGAATGAGAAATCCCGAGGAATGTGAAAAGCTGGTTCGAGAAGTCGAACTGGAACAGATCGCGCAACGCAATCGAAACCCGTCCCCTTCCCCCGGTGCGGCACTCCCGCGCGCGCGCGGTAACGTCGTGCCCAATGTCATCCCGGCCTACCTCGAAAAGCACATCCCGAAACCCAAACCCAAGCCTGTAAAACTGCCTGTCGCCTATCTTTTAATTCCCGTCATTCTGGTGCTGGGCCTTGGTGGTACCATTTTCCGGTACCAATCCGCGACGACCGCGCAAATGGTCGCAAGCGCTGTCCCGTCAACTCCCGGAGCCGTCATCGTGCCCGCATCGGGTGCGACGAAGTGGGATGCCGTCGCCGGAACGGCCCGCGACTCAGGATTCCGACGCTCCGTTCAACAGGCGCTCGAAAACCGGTTGCGCCCACCAGGCTTGCTCGAATCCATGATGGGCAACCAGAAGATCGACTGGCTGAAAATGAGTAACCTCGAAGCCCCGCCCAAAGGCGCTCAACCGTTGATCCTCTACGTCGTATTTTTTACATTGATGGATGACGCCACGGAAAAACGTTGGCGCGACGCCGGGATGTTCAAAAGAGAAGGGGTCGTCGCCACGCCATTCGTCCGGCAGGTCGCCATCACCAACAGCGACACACTCAACAACCTCCTGGACTGGCATGTCGAAGGCGTCCTGAAAAAATACCCAGGCGCAAAATAAACGAGTGAATCACTGCAAAGAGCCCATTACTTTGAAAGAGTAAAGAAAATACCGTCGGACCGGAATTCAGGTGTATAAATCCACATGAAAACCTGCCCCATTACTGGCTGGTCACACGGCATCACTGTTTTCATCATTTCAACAATGTTGATGCACCCCGCCGTTCGCGGCGTCGAAATCGTCAAAGACGGCAAGGCCCTCGGGACGATCATCATCGATGAACCTGCAGCAGTGGAGCGCGACATTCCCAAAGGCAAAAAAGGCGCGGCCAAGCCAGTACGTGGATCCAAACACGATGATGCCTTCGCTGCGGACGTGCTTGCCAATTGGATCGAAAAAATCACCGGTTCGAAGTTGCCCGTTGCTCGAACCGCCCCCGCCGATGGCATCGCAATTTATGTCGGCACCGCAGCCGTCAAAGCCGGACTGAAACTCGACGCGATCGAAAGCCCCAGCCACGAAGGCGTGCGCATCGTCGTTGAAAACAATCGCATTTTAATCGGCGGACAGACCTGCACAGGCGGCGAATCAGAAAGCGCGCCAACGATCAAAGCCGTCTGCCGTTTTCTGGAAGAACTTGGATGCCGCTACTTCATGGACTCGCCGCTGGGCGAAGTGTATCCAACCTCGAAAACGCTCTCGGTCGCAGCATGCGACATCTCCGAAGCGCCGGGATTCATGTACCGCAATCCCAAAGGCCCCAGTTGGCTCGGCGCGAATTCTGTCCTCTGGCGAATCTGGAATGGCCAAGGTGGCGTCACCATGAGCCACGCCCATTCCTGGGGCAACTACGTACCCAATTCGCTCGCCGATGCGCACCCTGATTTTTTTGCGATGGGAGCCGACGGCAATCGCGTGGCGAAGGGCTGGCTCTGCACATCCAACCCTGCGTTGCTAACCTATTTCGCAGATCAGGTCCTCGCTCGGATCAAAGGCGGTAACCTCCATCCATCCCTGTCGCCGACCGACGGTCGCGGCTATTGCCAATGTGCCGCGTGCAAAGCGCAGGACCACCCGAACGAAATCGAGCCCTCGTCCGGAACGCTCAGCATGGCGCCGCGATACGTCGATTTCTTCAATTCCATCGGCGCAAAAGTCGCGCAACAATCGCCGGAATCGATCTTGAGTTTTTATTGCTACGCCGACTACACCCAGCCGCCCGCAGGCATCACCTGCGCACCGAATCTCTGCGCGTTCATCGCCCCTATCCGTTACTGCCGTCTGCACAGCATGGACAACCCGATGTGTGCGTCGTGCCAGCAGGAAAAAACGATGATCGAAGGCTGGGCCAAAGCCGCGCGTAAGATCGGTTATTACGAATACAATTACGACCTCGCCGAAGCCACAGTGCCGACCTCGCGCCTCTCTATTTTGAAACACGACATTCCATATTTAAAAAACAAAGGCTGCGTCGCGCTCACCATTGAAACGCTGTCGAACTGGCATATTTACGGCCCGCAGATCTATCTCGCCGTGCGACTCGCCTACACGCCCGGCGCGAATGTCGACGCGATCATGGATGACTACTTCATGAAATTCTTTGGCCCCAACGCAGGACCGATCATGAAAGAATATTGGATGGGCATCGACGCAGCCCAAACGAAACTCAATTGCCATTCCGGCAGCTTCTTTGCAATCCCGCTGCTGTACACGCCGGAATTCCTGGCGCAGTGCCGGGAGCGGATCAAGCGCGCTACGGATGCCGCCGCCACAGACCCGCACTACGCCGCACGAGTCGCGGTTCACGCAGAAGGCTTCAAAAGCGCCGACGAGTACATGCAAATCGTGAACGCGATGAACGCCGGGAATTTCGCCGAAGCCAAAAGCGTCTTCACCAAAATGACCGCGCGCCTCGATCACCTCGCTGGCGTTGGTTACGCGAACAAAGAATACGCGACGTCCTACCTCCGCCGCTTCGTGTCAAAATCCATCGACATCGGTGCCGCAGCAACAGCCGCTCCGAACAAACTGGTCTCCGTTCTTCCCGACGAATGGCGCATGACCTACGACGATCCCGGCACAGGCCTCGAAGCCGGTTTCGCCAAGCCCGATTTCGACGACAGCGCCTGGAAACGCGTCGCAACCTTCAGCAAAACCCTCGACGCGCAAGGTCTGCCCGACAAAATGAGCGTGATGTGGTACCGCACAACCATCACCGCACCAGCTCAACGCCGCAAACTCGCGCTGGTCTTCACACAAGTAGACGGCGCATCGGAAGTCTTCGTAAACGGCGTAAAAGTCGGCGAGTCACTCAAACGCAACCTCCCCTTCGAAGTAGACATCACCCCCGCAGTCCACGACGGCACAAACAGCATCGCAGTCCGAGTGGACCACACCCGAATGACGGAGCTCTTTCTAGGCGGAATAATTCGCCCAGTGCTGCTGGTAGACAAGTAATAAGGTGACTTAAACTACGAAAGAATTAAGCAGTGGCAATTCACCCTGGATATAAGTGAAAGGGTGCACAGTATTTTTAATGAGTGCTCTGTCACTGAATTCAGATAAACATTGTTACGACTACGCTGGTTTACAACACATTGTGTAAAGCAAAAATGAAAATTATAAATTAGAATATATTTTTCCAAGGCATTCGTGCGTTTGGATTAGCGCAATAATAATAATGCCAATGTTCCGCATAAGAAGAAGTTGATAAAGGAACACGAGATTGGAAATAAAGTACTCCACTTACATGCGGAGAATCATTGAATATACCGTATTTGGCATTTTGTAGGGTGTCGATTAACTGCTCATCGCGCAAAGAGGTCGCAAGGCTAAGACAAACAGCAATTACAAATGGCAGGTTCTTTCGATCAATAACGTTTTGGTATGTAACTTTTTTTTTGCGTATCGCGTCATAAAGCGTTACCGCTCTATCACCATCGTACTCGATTCTTTCGTTATTTAGTTTCTTTGTTACCTCAGCCGAGGGGTCAATACTCACAACTTCGACAATAGCACAATAAGGTTCATTAGTAAGCACCCAATCAGGTGTAAGTCCATCAATATTTTGTTCGTATCGTGGCCCATATTGAGAACGGGCAAAAAGCCCGCCCAATACAACTTCAAAAAATGTGTGCCGTCCTTGGCTATTCGATTCTTGACATTTTAATTGAGAAATAATTGCTGCTGTGTCGTTCGGGTCAAAATAACCAAGATTCCAGTTAAGCTCATTATTTATCCTTTCGGTCCAACTTTCGACAATTTTAGGATACTTCAACGCCTCCGGTTCGTTGAATATCATTTCGATAACAGTCTTTGTATCCATGTATGCGACTTCCTTAGGCCTATTTCCAGTATCATGATGGTTGTGTCATATTTATCGCACTATAAATATATGTCTTTTTAAAACTCACGCCTTTAAATACTCAAACACAAAGGTTAAACATTTAATACATGCATCAACATGTCAATTTTAACGGGTTGTATCACCCATGCCAGCACCAGCAATACAAAATAAATGCAATATTAGCCCAGGAACAAATAATATTATGTATCCGATCACGACAATAACGAACCACGCAAGGCCATTAAGCAATTGACCTTTATACATTTGACCTAAACCTGGTATTAGAAAGCTTAAAACCATTGCAACACCTGCGCTCCATCGCTGCTCTTTTTGACCACCGCCAATTTGATTATTTACAACTACATTTACATTTTGTTGCGGTGCCAGTGCTTGAGGTTGTAAATAGCCATATCCTTGGTTGTGAGCTAAATTATTTGTGTTTCGTCCGTCAATGAATTCATTGCAATGTTTACATTTTATTGCCGTAATCAAAATAAGTTCAGAACAATAAGGACACGGGATGCGATTATCTGTTGCAAGCGCGTTTGATGCGTGACTCTGCGCTACTAAGATTTCACGTGGTTCTTCAGAATCAATGTATTCGTTGTTATGGGAATTGTCATGTGACAATTGGGGTGCCTGAGAATGCTCTTGAATGGAATTTTGTCTCAACGGCACTTCTTGAACAGCATTGCAGTAACGGCAACGCCCTTTCTTCCCAGTTGCATTTTCTGGTGCATGAACAATTTGACCGCATTGCGTGCATTGAAAGCTGATTAACATTGCTACGTCCCTTTTGTTTAAATGTACTGCGAAGCGTAATTAAAAGAGATCAAAAGAGATCAGGGGAAAGTGCACTCAACTATTGGTATAGAAAACAAGTAACAGAGCACTACGTTTAAATCGTAAGTGCTCTGCCACCAGAATTCGTTTCGTCCCTTCCGTCTATTTCGTGTTCAATTGCCCTAGCCGTTTTCGCGTAAATTCGCGCAAATTCGCGGTAAAAAAATACCGTTCACCATCATCCCGCCGCGTTCAATTTCACGCTCGGATCATCAGCGATATTCACCCACACATGGACATGCGGTGTCCCTCGGAAGTGCCACACAAACGCCGGGCCTTCCAAGCGCCATGTGTCCCAAACGCGGTCATTGCCGAGGTCGTCGTCTGTGTAAAACGCCAGCGAGCATTTATCCAATCCGCCTTGTTTTTTCAGACAAGCCTCGACGCTTTCGCGGTCGGAGTTGCGGTACGGTTCGACCAGTTTCTCCAGCGTCTTTTGCACCACAGCTTTTTGATCAGCGGTCAATTCTGAAATCGGAATTCCGGCGTACGGGCTCTCGCGGAATGCCACAGCGGCCTCTTCAGGCTGCTTCGATACTTCTGCTTTCGAACGCTGTTTGCCATCGAGAATCTCGTAGACTTTGTTGGCCTGCAGGGCCTGTTCCCAATACACATTGTTCGGATGACCGGGCTTTTCATTGAAACCGCTGGCGGCGTGACCGTAGAAGATCGGCCCGCCGAACGCCGCGTGATCCGTCGAATGCCCATCGCAGCGCATCGTCATGTGCCGACCTGTCATCACGAATTCGAATTTGCCGTCTCCAGGTTTGCCAAAGATGGCAATGTTCTGCTGGTTGCCAAATCCGCCCGCGTCGTCTTTCAATTGCTTGTCAATCTTGGGTTGCCATTCCGGCTGGACGATCCCTTCGAAAATATCGCGAACCAACAACCGCTGCGGAGCCGTAAAGAAATCGCTGTTGATCACCGGCTTGGTAATATGCCAATTATTCGATACCCGAGTCCGCAGCAACCCACGATTCGGGTCCATGTAATCCCACGCAAAACACACTTCCTTCTTCTGCGCTTCGGTCAGCGAATCGAACAGCGCTTTGACCGCCGTTTCGGGAACCTTGACTTTATCATCAGCTCGCACCAGTCCGCCAAGCGGCGCGGTTCCGGCAGCAATCGCCGCTCCCAACGCCGTCACCAAAAACCGTCGACGATCCGGCGCATGGCCGCGGTCGTCACAATCATGACACGTTTCGCGAGTGTTCAGAGGTCCTGTCATGACGTCATCTCCAAAAAGAGTGTGAGCAGGGATCGAGTCGGATGCTGATTAAATACTACACTTATTTCCGGCAAGGAGTGCGAAAAAAAAGTCCCATTTAAAACAACAGTGTCAGCGCACTCGCCATAATGAAGCGGGTGCCCTGACACTGTAGGTGCAGAAAACGAAGTACCTCAATCGTCTTGTATTATTCAAACGGATTCGGAACGCCTTTGGTTGCGTCGGGCTTCTGGGCTTTGTCTGTCGGGGCGTTATCGCCTTTGCCCTTGCCACCGAGTTTGCCGCCGGGGCCATCGCCCTTGGCTTCGCGCATGGCTTTCATTTTTTGCATTTGTTCAGGCGTCAGAATTTCTGCGATCTTCTTGATGAAGTCGCCGTGTCCACCTTCGCCTTTGGCGATGCCGCCCTTGCCGCCTTCTTCGCCGAGCATTTTCTTGCGCAGTTCTTTCATGCGGTTTTCGTCACCGGATTCTTTCGCGGCTTTCATTTCACGCATCGTTTCGCGCATTTCAGGATTGTTCTTAATCTTGTCCTTGATCGCACCCGTATCGTGGCTGGCTTCGAATTCTTTTACGAGTGCCTTCAATTTGGTGACTTGCGCCTCAGTCAAATCCAATTCTTTCCGTGCTTCAATAATGTGCTGAAGCGGTCCACCCGCCATCGCCGCGCCGCGTTCAAACGCTCGCGCAGTACCCGTCGCTGTGCAGACCACTGCTACCATTGCCAAGCCCGTCATCCATCCGCGTGTATTCATCATTCGCTCCTTTAAAATATCGTGAGGTTCATTCGTCGCGGCGGTACTTGAATCTATTCGTTCCCGCCGCCGATTCGGTTCAGTTCCAATCAAGTAGTACTCTATCACCTTACTTTTCTTCCTTCTTTTCTTCCGGCTTTTTGTCTTCGGGTTTCTTTTCTTCCGGCTTCTTCGCGTCGCCGCCGCCTTCTTTTTTGCCCTTCTTACCGTCGCCGCCCTGAGCCTTCTGCATTAATTCCTTCGCCTTGGTCTTCTGTTCGTCGGTCAGAATGCCCATCGGTCCTTTGGCCATGTCTTGTAACTTGGCTTTTTGATCAGCCGTCAGACCCAACTCGTCGGCGTGTTCCAACAGCATACCGGGAAGGTTCTTGCCGCCGCCCTTGGGCTTATCGCCATCCGCCGCGCGGACGCTCGTGAACGCACTCAACACCACAACCAATCCCAGCGTGTAGACAATCTTGACACTCATGTTGCATTCTCCTTCAAAACGTGCGGGATTTCCGAACACGTAGCCCCATTAAACCGTCACTGAATAGACATTACGCAGATCGTGTGCCGGACTGAATTTGCTTCGGGTGGCGCCGTCCGTGCTGCATTCATTATTTAACCATATCCCGAAACCCGTTAAATAGTGCCGCGCGTCGGACCGTTGCGGCATCGGATTGTGATTTCGAAACGTAAGACAGGAAGACCAACGCCATTTCGTCGTTCGTTTCATGCCCCCATTTAACGGCCTTCGGCGGATTGCTTGGATTGCGCGGGTTATCAGCTGAATTATCGTACGTATACTCGAACGCGATATTGGTGCCTTTGGGCAGTTTCATCGGCGTCTTATAGAGGTACTGATCCTGCCAACTGAAATCCCAATCTTTGATCCAGATCATCGATTTTTTTGAACCGTCCGGGAGCGTTGCGGTGACTTTCATTTCCTTGCACAAGTAGTGCGCGTGAGGCGTCAGTCCGACGACTTCCGCATCAATAGGAACGGTGAAATCTTTAGTGACTTTGTAGTTTGTCGCGCCGGCTGCAATGTCAATTTTGCGGCTGCCAATGGGAATCGACGCAACGACTTTGTCCGGCGTTTTCTTGGTAAAATAAAGCCCGAGCGTCGACTGCTCCTGCTCCTCTTTTCCGGATGGATGGAAGTGAATTTGGATGACGAGATCGCTGCCCTTTTTAACGAGCTTACCCATGCCATCGGGAAGCGGGCGCGGAGTATAACCGGGCGCCCATCCGCCAAGACCTCCAGTTGGAACGAAGCCTGGGCTGCCGAAACTTTCGAAACCAGGCTTGCCGTCAGCGGATGTCTTCTTCGCAGCAACGCCGTTCGAATCGAGGAAGAAGAGCGCATGATGAACGATCTTCCGATTGCCTGGTCGGAAGTCGATGGCGGATACATACGTATCGGCGTCAAGCTTCAGTGGAATCACGAAGCAGCGGAAGACATCGCGACCTTCAGCTTGAAGCGTGAACGAGTCAGGCATTTTCACGACCAAATCCGGCTCGCCCAATTTCCAGCCATCGGTGAATTTCGGAGCTGCAGGCAAATCCGCAGCGACTCCTTCAGGCGCTCCGTTGTCTGCCCAGTTCTTGATCAGAGCCAGCTGGTCGGTCGTCAATCGGCGTTCGTCGAGGAACTCGCCGTGTCCGGGTTCGGCTTTCCATGGGGGCATATAGCGACTTTGCGTGACGCGCGCGAGTTGCTTGGCACGCTTTGATGCGTCTTGATACGTTATTAAATCAAACGGCGCGACTTCGCCTGGACGGTGACAGCCAGTGCAATTCTGAAACAGAATCGGCGCGATGTCTTTATTGAACGTGACAGAATTTTCAGACGCACCAAGCCACGTTGCGCTGAGAGTGACAACGATCAAGATGCACAGTCGATTGTTCATAAGAGTCTCCTCGTTCGGGTATGTGATCAGAAACGGCTTGATAACTCCGCGTTAATTCTTGTGTGGCGGTTCGCTTTTCGGCAACGGAATAAAGCAACCGACTGCCGGACCTCCGGCGGGTGGAGCCGGGGAGCCTGACGCCAGCGCCGTCAATGCCGCGCGCAAATCGCGAACCGTCGCTTCTGGCCGGCGTTTTCCAAAATCAGCATAGAGGTTGTCGATTCGCCCGAGATACAACAGCCGCTCACCCGCGCCGACAATCGCGACTTGAGGCGTGACGGTGGCACCCAGTTTTTGAGCAAGACGGTTTGTCGGATCAAGTAGTACCGTGCTTTTCAGACTGTACTCGCGAGCGTGTTGTTGGGCCGTTTGAACGGTGATCGTCGGATCAGTGTGGACGATGTAAAAAGTGAAGCCTTTGGCTTCAAAGTCGGATCGAATGCGCTCGATTTCTGGTGCATACGCATTGCAGATCGGACAGTCGTGAAGAAAGAAAATCAGCACCGTGAATTTGGTTTTATCATCAGCTTTTAGAGTGAGCGGAGTCTTGATGGTACCGTCAGAGGCTTTCAATTCAATCAGAGCATCGGCGGAGCGAATTGAAAGAGTCGCAAGACAGGCCGCCAGAATGAAAATCGATCGGATCGGATGGATCATGGTCGCGTGTCGCATACAGCGTAATGCGCTCCAGCCTCTGATGCTTTTCCCCGCACTCACCGCAGGAAAACTCAGCATACGAACTGCATTCGATGCTGCAAGAGGACTATACGCATCTTTCACGCCAATCAAGAAAACTAGTGTAGTGCTTCACTCTGATTGCAGTTTTTGAAGCTTGGCCCGTGCTCGCCTCACTTTTTCGATGATATTGTCTGCTTTCGCCTTCCACAGGTAGGCCTTGGGATTTGTGTTGTGAGTCTCGATGAATTGCATAATAGCGTCAATGACTTCCTGCACCGAGCGAAATGCTCCACGCCGTATCCGCTTGGTGGTAATCTCTCGAAACCATCGTTCCACAAGGTTCAACCATGAACTGCTTGTCGGAGTAAAATGGATATGAAAGCGCTTGTGTCTCTTCAACCATCTTTGAACCTTCTCATGCATGTGCGTGGCATAGTTGTCTACTATCAAATGCAATTGTTTACCTTGCGGCGTCTCCGTGAAATGCGGATCATTGCTGACTTTGAAGGTCTTAACGAGGTGTGGCTTCAGGCCCGCAGCCGACCAGACACGTTGAACGGTCGAATCGCTGACGCCCAAGTGTTGAGCCAGAGTGCGCGTGCTCCACTGGGTGGCATCTTTGGGTTTCTCCTGAGTTGTCGCGGCCACAATGTGTTGAGCGGTATCGACGCTGCGCTGGTCGGTGAGACGCCTGCACAAGCGCCATCGTAAAAGCCCTCGACAACGCCAAAACAAGCGTCCGAATCCTCGCCTACTACCTCACAGATCCGCGAATCTCAAAAGCTATCGTTGATGCCCACAAACGCGGCCTCTCCGTAGACGTAATCCTCGACCGCTCACAAAAAAACGCCCTCCATATAAGCGCTTTTTAATCTCAATACGCCTGATTTTTCGGAAGTAAGCCGTACTTTATGGTTCTCATATGGAGAATGCAAACTTGAACTAAACACGCCGTCCGTTATTAGCATTTCTGCTTTTAGTCCTGAGCGCCTCGCTTCTTGTCGCAAATTTGAACACGGCGGGGAAAAGAGAGTATCCGTCAACTACAAGTCATGACGCATTGAATACCGCTGGCCCTGTCAGCGTACGAACCATTTCCGTCGGCGACGATTCTCCGGTAGATGACGAAAACGCAACAAGGAAAATCGGCGCTTGCATGGCATGTGGTGGCGGTGCAATCAAAGTTTCGGCAGCTGTACAGTCCGCAACTGAGGTGGGCACGAGTCCCTTGCGGGCGTTCGTTTTAGAGAAATTTAAGACTCAACAACGAGTGAAATTAGACCTGTACGTGATGAGTCAATGTCCGTATGGCGTTTTGGCAGAACAGACGGTAGTTCCGCGAGTACGAGAATTTGGCGAACGACTGGATTTCAACCTACATTTCATCGCCGCTGAAGACGACGGATGTGCTTCTGGATTCAGCAGCCTGCACGGGCAGCGCGAGGTTGATGAAGACATCCGCCAATTGGTCATGTTGCAAGAGCACCCCGGACAATTCGTTGATTACATACTGGCGCGACGGGACGATGGTGATCGTCGCAGCGGAACGCGCGTATCGCGAGATTGCCAACTGCAAACTGGGTGACGGATCGGATTCGACGCCCGCGCTGGGCGATGGACGGATTTATATCCGGTCGCGAAAATATCTCTGGTGTTTGGGTGGGAAGTGAGCGAACAAATGGGTTCGTGCTTACGAGCAGTTTGTCTTGAGTGACTCGGCGAGTGGCTCTGGTAAGTACTCGTAACAGTGCTGAACTCGCAACGCCACATTGATTTTCGGGACGCCAATTTTCCTCGCCCTGACGTTGAACGGGGCGGATTGAAAGACCAAAATTTTTTGCGAGATCGGCGCTGGTAGGGGTGCCCGAGACGCACAAAATGTTATCAACATGTTTGTTGTGTTCATAGATTAACGGCGCCACCCGCGAACGGAAATGAGTTGCGAATTGCGTGGGGTGAGCGGGAACGGCGTCCCGCTCCACGGGATGAGAGCACAAGGATATTGTTGGGGAATGGGATTGGGAAGAGGGTTCGAAGTGGACGGGGTAAAAAAGACGCGAGGACGGGGTTAGCCGTCCTCGCGTTTCGTCCATATTAGGATGGCTTGGTGACTTACTTGGCTACGCCGGACTTTCCGGCTTTGGCATTGTAGGTCACGGTGATTTCTGTGGCGAGGATCGTCGAGTTTCCGATCGTGACCACCACCGGGAGTTGCTGGCTGACGCCGGTGACGTTCGCGTTCGGGAACTCGCTGAAGCAGGCGGCGAGCGACTGCTTTGACAACGTCAGGACGAACTGCGCGGGATGGCTCTTTTCAGAGACCGCCAGCGAAGCGCCGGGGAGTTTTCCGGCTCCTGTTGCCGACAGGGTGAAGACCTTCGAGCAGCTTCCGACGGTGACCGAGACGTTCTGGCTCATCGCGGAGATGCCGGTCGGAAGAGTGCAGGTCATCGCAACTTTCAACGAGTCCGAGCCGGGCTTGGCGAAGTTCAGGGCGAGGGCGAAGCTGTTCACCGTCAGGACCGCCGACTTGGTCGTGATGGTGACCGTCACTTGCTGGCTGGCGCTGTTCATGCCGTTGGAGACAGTCAACGTCGCGGTGTAGATGCCCGCCGCGGCGAAGATGTGGTTGACGCTGCTGCCGTTCGCGCTGGTGCCGTCGCCGAAGTTCCAGGAGTAGGAGATCAGGCTGCTGGCGCTGTCGCTGGCGGACGCGGCGAACGCGACTGAACTGCCCTGGACCTGCGGCGGGAGCATGCTCGGCAAGGACAGGATCGTCGGTGCCGGGGTGAGGCTGCCATCGGTGTTGCCGACGTTGAGCACCACCACGCGCGTATCGCTGCCGTTCTTGTTGGTCGCTGTCAACGTCATCAGGACTTGTCCCGTCACCGCCGGGACGCCCGAGAGCGTATCGGTTCCGAAGGAGAGGCCCAACGTCGAAGGCAGGTTCGACAAGGTGAACGTCATCGGCTGAGCACCCGAAGCAGTAACCTGTGTGCTGAAGGGCACGTTCTTCGAGGCCGACAGCGTGAGGTTGCTGGTGATCGTCGGAGGCGTGGTGTCGTTGCCCGTACCGCCGCCGTTGACCAGGTTGCTGTTGAACGGAGCGCTGATGACCGAGAGCGTTCCGGCCATGGCTTTCAGCGTGTAACCGACGCCCGTTTTGGTGACCTTCAAGGTGCTGAAGGTGGCCACGCCGAGAGTCGGAATCGCGCTGCCGCCCGTGATGGAGGCTGCACCTGGATTCGCGTTCAGGACGATCGAGACGGCCGTGTTGGTGTTCGTCACGACGTTGCCGAACGTGTCCGTGATCGTGACTTTGACCGCCGGCGAGATCGCGCTGCCGATGACCGTGTCGACCGGTGGCACCGTGAAGGCCAGCGCTGTCGCCGCACCCGGGATGATCTCGAACACGTTGCTGTCCGAGGAGGTGACGGCACCCGAGGTCGCCTGCAGTTTGTACGTCGCAGAGACCTTATCGATCGACAGCGGTGAGAAGGTCGCCACGCCATTAACCGTGACCGCGCTCAGCGTGCCACTCAGCGTCGCGCCGTTCGCACCTGAGCCGGACTTGATGGCTAGCGTGACACCGATTGGGGTCGGGATGACGTTGCCGTTCGCGTCCTTCGCCGTGACCGTGACGGAGGTCAGGGCCGCACCGGCAGCGAACTTCGTGCCTGCCGTCGGTTGTGCCGTGAAGGACAGGACACTGAAGGCTCCGGGCGCGACTGAGAACCCGGTGCTCGAAACGGTGAGCGTCGTGGTCAGTTTGACGTACGTGGCTTTCAGCGTGTAGCTGCCAGCAGTGACGACTGTGAGATCGCTGAACGTTGCCGTGCCGGCAATCATCGCCACGGTCTTGGTTCCACCCAGAGTCGGCGTACCCGTGCCGACCAGGGACATGACGATGTTGTCGGTCGCCGTCGTCACGTTGCCGCTGGCGTCTTCCAACGCCACCTGTACGGAGGAGAGCGCCGTTCCCGTCACTGACGGCTGGCTGAGGAAGACCAGTTGCGTCGGCGCGCCGATGGTGATCACGAACGTGTTGCTCTCGACTGAGGGCAAGCCGGGCGCAGTGGCGACCAGCGAGTAGGTGCCGGCCACTTTGATCGACAAGTTGCCGAACGTCGCGATTCCTGCTGCCGCTGCTGTGCTGGTTGTGCCAGCCAGCACACCACCGGTTGTGTTCTGGCCGATGGCGACCGTGATGGAAGTGGTCGCAGGCACGACGTTGTTGTTTGCGTCGAGGATTTGCACCTTCACGGCGTCCATCGTCAAGCCTGCGGCTTTCGTCGCCGGGGCCGGAGAGAAGGCCATGTGGGTGGGAGCTCCCACGCTCATGACTACCGACGCACTGACCGCGCTGGTCAAGCCCGATGCGGATGCAGTCAGTGTAAACGTTCCCGCCGTGGTGATGGACAAGCCTGTCAGTGTGGCGAGGCCGGAAGCGGCGGTGACCGTTGTGGTGCCCGTTATGCTCGGCGGAGAACTGCCCGAGATCACAACGGCGATGGAACTCGTGCTGTCGGTCGTGATCGTGTTACCGCTGGCGTCCTGGACGGCGACGACGAAGTCGGCGAGTGTCGCACCGGACACGGCTGCCGCGGGTTGCACTGTGAAGCCAAGCTTCGCCGCAGCGCCGATGGTGATGTCGAATGCGCTGCTGACGACGCTGATGTTGCCGCTCGTCGCGACCAACGTGTAACCCGTTCCGGCTTTGTCGATCTTCAAGCCAGTGAAGGTCGCGACACCGGCGACGGGCGTCTTGGTGGCCGTGCCACTCAAGACACCCTTGCCAGCGCCGGGGTTGGAACCGATGGTCAACGCGATGCTGGTGGTCAATTGCGTCGCGGTGTTGCCGTACGTGTCGTACGCCGTGACCACCGGCGCAATGGTTTGATCCGCCGTGTACGACGCGCTCGGCGGTGTGGTGAAGACGAGGGACGACGCCACTGCAGGCACCACATCGAACGCGTTGGTAGTGGAGACAGGCGTCAGCGCACCGTAGGAGGCGGTGAACTTATACCCGAGCGCGGCGACATTGATGTGCAGGTCGGGGAAGATCGCCACGCCACTGACGACATTGATGGACTTCGTGCCCAGCAAGGTCGCACCGTTGTCGCAGCCGGTCTTGAAGTCGATGCTCACAGCACCCGTCGCGTTTGTGCAGACGTTGTTGTTAGCATCCTTGAGCGTCAGAGTCAGCCCGCTCAGGTTCGCACCCGCAACCAACTTCGTGCCTGCCGCCGGTTGGGCCGTGTAGAGCAATTGCGTCGGCGTTCCCGGGACGACATTAAAGGTGGTGCTGCTGCCGGTCAGCGTCAAGTATGTTGCTTTCAACGAGTAGCTGCCCAGCTTGTCGATTGAGGTGGCCGAGAAGGTCGCCACGCCGGCTGTCGTCGTCGCGGGTGACGTGACCGTCAACACCGCGCCGTTGGGCGTGGTCAAAGCCAGCGCGACCGAGGCACCGTCGACGTTGACGACATTACCGATCGCGTCTTGCAATTGCACGGTGAAGTCAGGGATTGCGACTTTCGCAGCCACATCGGCGATCGGCGTCGCGAAGACGACCTTCGCGATCTTGTTGGTTTGCGTCGAGGCCGTGACATTGAAGGTATTGCTCTCGATGTAGTTCAGACCGGCCATGCTGCTCAAGAGCGTGTAACCCGTGCCGACTTTATTGATGGCCAGGCTGGTGAAGTTCGCGACACCTGCAACGGCTGGGATCGTGGTTGTTCCGGTCAGTGTGCCACCCGGCGTGTTCGCACCGAGGATCACGGAGATCGGGGCGCTCGAGCTGGTGCAGATGTTGCCGTACTGATCCGCAATCGCGACCTTGGCTGTGACAGCGGAGTTTGAAACAACGTTGGCCGGCTGCTGGAGGAACCCGAGATGGTCCGGCGCGCGCGGAATCACAGCGAACGCCGGGCTGACGGCATCCGTCAGGCTGCTGGCCGACGCGTGCATGACGAACGCCGAGTAAGCGGTCGTTTCGGACAAGGTGCTGAACGTCGCTTTGCCCGCAACGGTCGCGGTCAACGCGGCGTTCTGAAGCGCTGCTGAACTCGCTCCCGGATCCGGGACGAGGGTCAGCGTGGTGGCGACTGCATCCTGCGTACCGTCGGCGATGACGTTGTTGGCGGCATCGACGACGCCGACCACGACGGGGCTGAACGTGTTTCCTGCGACCGTATTGGACGGCGGTGCGGTGAACGCCAAAGCTGTCGGGCTGCCGATGGTGATGTTGAACGCAGTGCTGGTGACGTTCGGCAAGCCTGTCGCCGACGCGATCAGCGTGTAGCCGCTGCCCGCTTGGTTGATGCGAACCGTCTTGGAGCTGAAGTCCGCGACGCCTGCGACGGCTGACATGGTGAGTGTGCCCGCCAACGTGCCGAGATTCGACGGGTTGGTCCCGATCTTCAACGTGACCGCTGTGGTCGCGGATGAAATCGTGTTGCCACCGGCGTCTTGAATCTTGACGACGGGAGTGAGCGTTGCGCCGCCTAGGGACGTGACGGGTTGGGTCGTGAAGACCAATTTCGACGCCGGTCCCACCGTAATGTTAAACGCGGAGCTGGCCTTCGTGGTGAGGTTGCCACTGGCACTCAGCGTGTAGCCCGTGCCGGGCTTGTCAATGGAGAGGTTGCTGAATGTCGCCGCTCCGGCCACTGCCTGTGCGACGCTGACGCCACTAAGAACCGCGTTCGTGCCCGCGCTCGCGTCGTTGCCGATGGCCAGTGTGACCTGGCTGGTCGCGGTCGTGACGAGATTGTTGCCGGCATCGACGATGGAGACCTTGACGGATCCGAGCGAAATTCCCGCAGTCTGCGTTGTGGGCATGCCCGAGAAGACATAGCCAGCGGGCGCGCCAACTGTCACAGCGAAACTGGCGCTGTTGGCCGTGTACGAACCCGAGACGGCTTTCAGCGTGTACGTTCCGGCTTTGTCGATCGAGAGTCCTGAGAACGTCGCGACGCCGCTGGACGTTGCCACGGTCTTCGTGCCGGTCAATGTGCCCACGGTCGGTGTGACGATGCTCAGAACGACGTTGGTGGCGGAGGTTGCCGTCACGGCGTTTCCAAACGCGTCGGAGTATTGAACCGCGAAGTCAGGGAGTGTCGCGCCGCCCGTGATGTTCTTCGGCTGCGAGACGAAGGTGATGCCGGTCACGGCGGATTCCGTGATGTTGAACGCGCTGCTGATTTCGGCGTCGAGGCCCGAAGCCGTCGCGATCAAGGTGTAGCCGGTGCCGACTTTGTTGACCTTCAAATTGCTGAAGGTTGCGATGCCAGCCACAGCGGCGACCGTCGTTGTGCCGCTGATGACACCGCCAGTGGTGTTCACCTGCAGGGCCAAGGTCACTGACGCGGTCGATGTGGTCTGAATCACGCCGTTGGCATCATCGATTTCGACCTGCACTGCCGGGCTGTTGGCGACTCCGGCGACAGCGTTCGAAGGCTGAACTTTGAACTTGAGCTGCGTGGCGAGTCCGGCCGTGGCGCTGAACGCGGAGCTGACCTTCGTGAGGGGTGTGGCTGTATCGGCGGAGAGCGTGTAGCCCGTCGCGACGATGTCGATACTGACGGCGCTGAACGTGGCGATACCGGCCACGGCAGCGGTTGCCGTCCCGCCGCTCAACACGGCTGTGCCGGATGTCGGATCCGTTCCGAAGGTCAACGTGACGTTGTCCGTCAGGGACGTGCAGATGTTGTTGAAGGCATCTTCAATGGCCACGCGAATCTTGGGCATGGTTTTTCCAGCTGGCGTGCTGACCGGCTGGTTCAAATAGACGAGCTGCGTCGGGTCGCCCGGCGTGACCGAAAAGGGCAGGCTGGTTCCGGTCACGAGCGGAGTGGTACCGAGAATCTTCGCGACCAGGGTGTAACCGTCGCCGGGGCGATTGATCTGGCCACCCGTGACTTCGGAGACGCCCGCAACTGCCGCGGCGGCAACCGTACCGGAGAGTGTACCTGTGGAGGGATTCTGGCCAATCGAAATCGTGACCGTCGCGGTGGAACCCGTCACAATATTTCCGGCGGTGTCGAGAACGTTGACGATGACATCCAGCGTGTCACTGGTCTTCATGTTCACCGGATTCTGCGCGAAGGCCAATGTCTTCGGCGCACCGGCTGCAATCGCGAACGTCGAGCTGTCCAGGGCGGACAGAGCGTCGCAGGTCGCGGTCAGAATATAACCCGTGCCGGATTTGTCGATGATCAGGTCGGAGAAGGTCGCGATACCGTTCACCGCTGCGACTGTTGTCGTGCCGCGTAACGCAGCCGTTCCGCCTTTGACGGCGAGCGTGACGGACGCGTTGGAGTTGACAATCGTGTTGGTGCCGTCGGTGATTTTGACTTTGATACCGCCAGTGCTCGCGCCCGGAATAATGACGCCGGAAGCGGAATCAGCGGGCTGCGTGACGTAGACGAGCGTCGTCGGCGGGCTGACGAACGCGTAGGCCGAACCGTTGTCGGGAATGGCGACGGGCAGCGGCGAAATCGTCGGATAGAGAGTATTCGAATTGGCGAGATCGATGAGTGTGAATTGGGTGATCGTGCCAGTGGTCGTGTCGGTCTTGCTGTCGGTGACTTTGACCCACCACGGTTTGGCAGCGCTGGGCGGCCAGCAGTTCGTGACGGCAGCACCTTCAGTAACATCCAACGTGGTGGAAATGTCGGCGTGCGTTTCGTCGTTCAAGTTGCCCGAAGAGGTCACCGTCATGTTGTTGGAGTAATACGTCATCGACCAATCCGGCGTGCTGGTCGAACCGACGCCGATCGTGATCGCAATGCGACCGCGCTTGGCGTGGGAGACGCGAACCATGGCTTCCTGGACCGGCACGTACGTGTTCGCTTTGCTGGCACCATAATAGTAAGCGCCCCAGAACGCGTCGGGGCGGTCGATGATGGACTGATACGGAATCCACGCGTAACCCGCAGTGCCCCAGGTGGTGCCCCATGAGTTTTGGATCTTGAAAGCGCCCGGCGTCAGACCGCTGTTCGTGAACGTCTTCGAGTCATCAAATCCGATGATGGTGATGCAATGCCAGCTGGAGACGCTGCCGGAAGTCGGCGGGTAGAAATACACATCTTCACCAGCAGTGGCGTGCAAGCTTGCGAAGGATGGGAAATTCATCAGCCCCAGGATGACAGGGCCGGAGGCGAGCTGTGTCTTAACAGAGGTGAAATCCAACGCGGCGATGGTCGTGGAGGATGAAAACGAACTGGGCGTCACGTTGCGGAAACTGGCAGCGAGTTCGCACTGCGTCTGCGTGGGCCAGTTGGTTGCATGCGAAGGCGTGGCGTCATAGGTCTGATCGCTTGACTTCGTGATACCGCGCATGGCCAGCACGTAGTAATTGTCCGTGACGTAGGAGCCGGTGTCCACTCCGCCGTTGATCTGATTGTAAAGGTAATTGGGGCAGAAAGTGGTGCTGGACAAGGCTTCGAGAAACGACTTTTCCGCGTACCCGACGGCGCAGGAGACGCAACTGTTAATGCCACCCTGGTTCATGACCGGGGGCATCTGCGACGTCAGATCGCTGCTGGTTGCACTGCCTCCGCCGTCCGCGCCTTTGCGACCGATTGGAGTGCGGGTGACGGTGCTTCCGGGCGGCGGTGTCTCACGAAACGCACCTCCCAAATTCTCGCCTGCGGCCATTGAGCCCACAAGCAACACGCTGAACACTAAAAGACAGTACCTCATGATTGCTCCCTTTACTCGAATGACCGGCCCACTTTTTGAGAAGCTCCACTGTTTCGACAGCAGCAGCTACATCAAGGATGGTTTAATTTGAAACCGGCGCGTTTAATTCAATGCAGATGCCCGGCGGGCCAAGGCTCGCCGGGCGCAGAAGGTTTTTTAAATCTGGGACAGAATCTTCTTCGCCCGGATTTTCAGGCCCGAGTAAACGTCCTGCTCGGCGATCGGATTCAACACTTTTCGGGCTTCTTCCATCTTGCCGAGGTTGAAGAGTGCGTCGCCCAATTCCATTTCGGCGGAGATTTTGAAGCCGTCGCTGGTGGTCTCAGAGAACGATTCGCGGGCATACTTTTCAGCGAGCGCGAACAGTTTCAATTGGAGCGCCTGGCGTGCGAAGTACAACTTGCGCATCACGCTGTCCTGAATCTGCGCGCCGCTTTCGACCACAGCCTGTTCAGCCGCTTCCGGCGTACCTTTGCGAATGTAGATCACCGCGAGGTTCTGCAGGGCGTACTGCTGCTCGCTTGGATAATTGTGGCGCATGGCGTCGTAAACATGCACGGCATCGTCGAGTTTGTTGGCGGCGATCAAAGCGCTGCCGTAGTCGCGCTGCAATTCAATGTCGCGCGGCGATTCTTTGATCAATTCAGCCAGCGTTCGGACGCGCCCTTCCAAGTCGTCGGACTGAAGTGCCAGCACCAATTCGCGCAGCGAGCGGTCCTGGCTGTTCTGCTTCAGACGCGGCAGGAATTCGGCCAGCTTGGCCTCTGCCTTGCCGCTGGACTTAAGCAGTGGGACGAGAATTTTGATCGCGGCGTCGCGGAAGTTTCCTGAGAGCGGATTGAGCGCGACGGCTTCGAGGCGCTGCGCCGCTTCGTCCGCCTTGCCCGCTTCGACCAGGCGCTGCGCCAGACGGAAATTGGCTTTGGACGCGGCCATCGGATAAGACGATTTCGAGATTGTGTCCCAAACCTGCATCGCGGAATTCGCATCACCCTTCGAGACCAGAACATCGGCCAGTGACAACTGATAGTGCAGGCGCTGGGCAGGGTCCTGAGCGCGCAGAATCGCGGTCTGGTAGAGTTCGGCGGCACCGGAGTACATAGTGAAGCGCTGCTTGACATCGGCCAGCTCGGCGAAATAAGTCGCCGGCGCAGACTGTTCCGAAACATCCTTCGCAACCGGCGCGGGGATTTCTTGCGTGTGAATCTGCGCTGCCAGAATCGTTACGGCCCAAACCAAAATCACTGTGCGAGTCAACATGGGATTCTCCTTTTTATCAACCGGAACCAAGTACCGAACTGCTCATCGGCCGAAGTCAATTTCAGTTAAGAGTCAAAGTGGCATATCGACGCCTATTCAAAGTTGATGGCTGTGAAATTGAAGATGAAGGCGAACGTCTTGATGTCGGTTCACGAAAGATTTGCAGGAGACAAATTCCAAATAGCAGAACCTAAAAAGATAGGTTCGCTGAGGCGCCATCCGTCATGACAGAACATCCTCATCGACGCAGTATCCACACGCGCATCGAATAGGCGAAGAGCATGTTGAGCACTCCCTGATGGGACAGCTCCTCACTCGCGAATTTAATGGCGCTGGCATCCAGCGCCCAAAAGGCGTTGGCGGTTTCGATCAAGCGCGGCAGTGCCGTGAACTGCTCTGAAAATCCTTCATTACGGATTGTTCCAAGTTCTGACGCAATGTCGGGTCAATGGGCAGGCGTTCGCGCCAGCGGATGTCGGGAGACTCGTGCGTGAAGCCCCCAAGGCTTTGCTTGATCGTTGGCCTGAAAGCGGGCGGCTTTGAGGTCGTCGCAGTTCCATTTGCACGGGTGACCATGTCGGTCAGCTTCCAAATGAGTGCGGGATTTTAGACTTCCGATGCCGGCTTAAACGGCGTCATTATAGCGCTGATCGACCGGACTACATGGGGTCGGACGCAGGTGATGCTGGGGGAGAAGGTCTATCGCTCACACGAGCTGACCTACGCAGGCGAATTGATCCGCTGCGGGCATTGCGGTCACATCATCACCGGCGAGGTGAAGGTCAAGAAGACAAAAGCCGGTGAGCGCGAGTACGCCTATTTCGATACTCGAACGGATCGTTCGCTGGAATTGGAGCCAACGCTGGCTAAACTTTTGAATTATGAACAAGTCACCCTCCCCTTCCCGACCCTCGACGACACCTCGCCCGGCGGATGATCCGACGTGGCGTTACATCAAGGCTGGGCTGATTGCAGCAGCGATTGCATTTGTGTGTTTTATCGCGGTGCGGGTGACGTCGAAGAAAGTGCGCGACCTGACGCCTGAGGAAGTCCGGACGCAGATGGAGTCCGGGGAATTCAAAATCGAGACGGCCATCGCGCAGATTAATCGAATGGATTTCAACGACCGGCGCGAGCTGATGCAGAGTCCTCAGGCCCAGAGTTATTTTCAGAAACTCTCCGCACCGGACCGCAAGCGGCTAGTGATTGAGACGATGGACAAGGGCATCCGTGTGCAGATCGAACGCTTTCATAAAATGAATGCGACGGAGCGCGGGGAGTTTATTGCTGAAGTCAAACAGCGGCAGTTGGAAGAGCGCGAGCGGTTCATGAAGCTTCCGAAAGAGGAGCAGGATAAGCGGCGTGAGATGATGAATTCTTCCAGTTTTGAAGAAATCGTTGGGAAGGCTGTCCAAGCGTATTTGAGCGTTTCGACCAGCCAGGAACGGGCGGAGTTGGCGCCGTTGTATGAAGGCGCATTGGATAACGTGCGGGCGATTCGCGGGCAGTAACTGATCGGTTCGAGCGATTTAAATTCAAAAATCGGGCGCGCAAAAGGCACGGAGCAGGGTACTGCTCCGTGGCATCCTCTTCTATTTTTTTGAGATTGTGGGCGACTCCTTTTTGGGGATCGATTGATGACTATTTATTTGAAACCGTTGGTTATTGTGGCGGCACTATTTTGGGCGTGCGCGTGTGCGACGGAGACTCGCATCATTGCGGATTTCAATCTTCCGGCGGATATGCGAGCGTGGGAGTTTAAAGACGCGGCGCAACGTCTGACGCCCGAGCACGGGGCCAATGGGAAGCAGGCGCTGGCAGTCTCGGCGACGTGTTATGTATCGACGTACCACAAACAGGACTGGTCTGGATTTGATTCGCTGGACATCGATATTTTTGCGGAGGCGACTGAGCCGGTGGCGGTGTCGGTGCTCGTCGGCGATGAGGCGTGGCGGGCGAAAAATGGCGGGTCGTATTGGAACCGTTACAACGGCGATTTCACTCTCAGTCCCGGGGCAAACACGCTTTCGATTCCAGTCGGTGGCTTGTATCGCGGCGAGGCTGGGAGCCGTGGGAACGACATTAAAACGAACATCGATCCGAAGACGATTATTCGATTCAATCTGGGATTCAAAACGAAGACGCAGAAGGATGGGACGCTGTATCTGTCGCCGTTCAGACTGGTGAAGGAGTCGCGGCCGGATGGCGTATTGGCATACGATTTTGGGCCGGAGAGCCAGGTGGTTTTTCCGGGATTTACGCCGGTCTCGTGGAACACGGTTTATGGGCAAAAAGGGTTGAAGTACGGATTGCGGAATGCTGCGGGCGGTCCGAATTCGGCGCGGGATGACACGTTCCCGACACGGCTGTATCAAGACTTTGTCAACATGGAGAGTAACGAATTTCGTGTCGATGTTGCTGACGGTCTGTACCACGTGTGGCTGGTGTATGACGACTGCGGCTATTGGGGCGGCGAGCAGGCGAAGCATCGGTCGCGAAAGGTGATGTCGAACGGTGCGACGGTATGGAGCGAGGATCGCGGGGCCGATGGCGTCTCGGATTATTTGTATCGATTCGAGAACGTCGAACCGAAGCCAGGGCAGTCAATCTGGGATCTGTATACGGGCGTTTTGTTCACGCCGAAGCGTTTTGATGTGACGGTTAAAGGTGGGGTTTTGAAATTACAATTTCACTCGGACGGCCCGTCGGGGAGCCGGGTCGCGGCGTTGGTGATGTATCCTGACTCGAAGAAAGCGGAGGGCGAGAAATACGCGGCTGACGTTGAGGCGCGCAATCGCGCGGAGTTCGAGTCTCGGGCTGTGTACATGAAAACGAGCGTGGCGGCGAACGCTCCGGCTCCGAATGCGAACGGGTATTCGTGGGGCTATTTACCGCTCGATGTGGATTGTACGTCGGGCGATTTTTTAGCACGGCCGGAGATGCCGATGGCTGTCGCTGCGCGCGGACAACGCGTCTCGATGAGTTTCGCGATTCGACCCACGAAAGATTTTGACGGGCCGGTATCCGTGGTTGCTGCTGATTTTAAAAATGGTACCGCGACGATCCCGGCGAGCGCGGTTGAATGCCGCGTGGTACACAACGCGTTGCATCGCAGCTACAACTCGATCGCGTACACCATCGCGCCAGAGACGATTCGCGCGATCACGCCGGATTTGAAATTGGAGAAGGATTTCACGCGGCAATTTTGGATCACGATCAAAGTGCCTAACGATGCGGCGAACGGCGTTTATTCCGGGACTGTGAACGTGAGCGCGAATGGGCTGGCTCTGAGTGTGCCCATTTCGCTGGACGTGGTGCCGGTGACGCTGGACGAGCCGGATTTTGCGATGGGGCCGTTTGGAGTGCATGTACCGGATGGCATCGCGGATAAAAAGAAAGCGCTGCGGGATCTGCTGACGGTATTGAAAGAGAACGGCATGAATTCGTTTTCGGGCGGGCCGGGAGTACGGTTCTCGGGGTTGGATGCGAACGGCAAACCTCAGCTGGATTTCGCGGCATGTGATGAGCTCATGCAGGTGGCGCGCGAAGTGGGATTCACAAAGGAATTGTGCGCGTACGGCGGGCCGGGAATGGTTTCGAATCTGCATGATTCGTACACGATTGGCGAGACCGGGCATGGCTGGGAGAAGAAGACGGGGAAGTCGATGGGTGAGTTGTTGAAGATTGTGTGGACGGCTGTCGCTGAGCATGCCAAGGCGGCGAACTGGTTGCCGATTGCGTACGAAATGACCGACGAGCCGCGCGTCGTGGAAGCGTGTCGAGCACAATTGGAGCTGATGAAATTGTATCGCGAGGCGGTGCCGTTCGTCGATATTGGCGGATCGTATTCGGTGAATTGGGAGCGGAATGATCCGTTCGAACTTGAGGTTCAAAACATCTTCAAGACGCTGGCGTGGTCGTCGTTGAATCTGCACAACCAGACTGATTTCGACAAGGCCAAGGAACTCGGCAAGCGGCTCTACATTTACAATCAGGGGACGAACCGCTACAGTTTCGGCGCATATCAATGGTCTGAATTCCGCAAGGGCGTCCGAGGGCGAATGCAGTGGCATGTGCTGTGTCTGCATGGCTGGCAATTCTTCGATCTCGACGGGCGCGAGCCGGACACGGCAATGATTAATTGGGGACGGAATGAAGTCATCCCAACAATGAAGCTGGTTCGTTGCCGGGAAGGTGCGGATGATTTCCGATTCGCGACGACGCTGTGGAATTTGGCGGAGAAGAAGAAGGACTCGCCAGCTGGCAAGGCGGCGTTGGAGTGGTTGGATTTGATGGCGACGAAGATTGCCCCAGGGCAAAACCGGGCGCCGAAGGATTTTTTAAGCGACGATGATTTCCGACGCGGTTGTGCAGAGCGGATTCGGGCGTTGATCAAATAAGGAGACGAGACGTTGCACGAGTGTTTGATTTTATCACCGACGGGGACGCCGAAGAGTTTTAAGACGGCTCAAGGAAAGATTGTTTCGCCGCCTGTGGGCTGGGAGTGTTTGCCGCCGGGGGATGCTGGGATGACGCGGCGGGTGAAGGCTGCGGGGCCGTCGTGGCAGGTGATTGAGAAGCGGCGGAACAAGGCGTTTTCGCATGGGCTGTGGGCTCCGGGCGAGAGCATCGCCAATGCCCGGATGGCGTTGGAATTGGAACGCGCGACGCCACAGTATGCGAAGAAACGGATTGCGGATGTGCGGCGGCGGGAGCAGAAGCAGGAGTTGTATGTCGGCGAGTTTGCGCTGGCGGTGTTGCAGTTTTTGGATTTCGCTCCGGCGTATTCGGAACTGGCGTTGACGATGGCGGAGTTGGTTGCGGCTCACGCGACGCCTGTGGGCAGCGGGACGGTGGCGCGGACGGAGCGGATTCCGATCGATGAGCGCGCGGAGGCGGCGATCATCGCGTGGATGCGGCATCAGACGACGGCGTATGATTCGATGAAAATCGAGCGCGTGAAAGGCAAGCGGCGGGATGTGCGGCGGCAGTTGGCCGAGGTCTCGCGCGCCGTGTTGCAGCGACATCGCGTCGGGACGGCGCATCCGGTTGAAGGATGTCCGTTGTGTGTGACGATGAAGCGGTTGGCGGGGAGTTAGGAACTTACGTCGCGTCGCGCTCGGGCGACATTTCGGCGTCAACGTCATCGTCGCCGAAACCTGATCCTTCGGCTCCGGGGACGGCGTAGTTGCCCAGGAACCATTTGCCCAGATCGATATCACGGCAGCGTGAACTGCAGAACGGGAACGTTTTGAAGGCGGCGATGCTGGTGTATGTGTATTCGGTCGAGCAGTAGGGGCAGCGACCGCGCTTGAGGGGTAGTTCGGTTGACATGATTTTGGCACGGTAACGCGGACGGCGGACAATTCAAGATCAATCTGAATCTGGCGGTGGATTGTGGCGGGGGCGCGGATAAAATCCGGTCACGTTGATGCTGGCTCATAACCTATTTTTGAGGACACTTTGACATGATTCGCGTTTCCATTGTTGGTGCTACGGGCCTTGTCGGCGAATGTTTGATTCGTGCTTTGCTGGGCCATCCACAATGCAAAATCTCGATGCTGGTTTCGGATCATGCAGCCGGGAAGAAGATTCAGGATTTGCTGCCGCCGTTGCGCGGCGAGATCGACATGGAAACGGTCAGCGCCACGCCTGAAGAGATCGCGAAGCACAGCGACATTGTGTTCGCTGCGAAGAAGGGCAGCGAGACGTTTGCGGTCGTCCCGGGATTACTCGCGGGCGGAGCGAAGGTCATCGACATCGGCGGCGAATTCCGCTTCAAAGATCCGGCGGTTTATGAGAAGTGGTACAAAGAGCCGCACGGCGCGAAAGAGGCGCTGGCTCACGCGGTGTACGGCTTGCCAGAGTTGAACAAGGAACAGATCAAGTCCTCGCGGTTGGTTGGGAACGCAGGGTGTTACGTGACGTCGGCGTTGCTTGCGCTGTCTCCGTTGGTCAAAGATGGGCTGATTGAACTCGACGGGATTGTCGTCGATGCGTATTCCGGATTGAGCGGCGCGGGGAGGCAGTTCAATGCGAAGTTGTCGAACCTGTTTACGGACATCGACGGCAACATGCGCGCGTACAACATCGGCGGCCACCGCCATACGCCGGAGATCGAACAGACGCTGTCGATTGTCGCCGGGAAGCCAGTGGTCGTGACGTTTGTGCCGCATCTGGTGCCGCTGGATCGCGGGATTTTGACGACGGCGTTTGCGCGCCCGAAAGCAGGCTTGACTACGGCGAAGGCGCTCGAGTGTCTGCGCAGCTTCTACGCATCCGCGCCGTTTGTGCGTGTGTTGAATACGCCGGAAGAAGTGGCGATCAGCAACGTGGTTCGGACGAATTATTGCGACGTCTCGGTGACGGTGGTCGAACGGAGCAATCAAGTCGTCTTCGCGTCATCGCTGGACAATCTGGTCAAAGGCGCGTCGGGCCAAGCGCTGCAGAATATGAATATCATGTTCGGGCTGGATGAAGCGATGGGGCTGAAGGGGCGGAGTTTGTAGGGGCGTATTTGGAAATTTGTTTCTAATACTTATCCCAAAACCTGCCGCATTCATTTGCATGCGGCGGACAGCGCGCCGCGTCCCGTCTCACAGAATATTTCCGATAGCTCAAATTAATTTTGGAGCCTGTATGAATTTCGGCATGCGCGAGTCCAGAGTCGTCCGTTTTACTGTGTTCACGATCACAATGGCGATGATCTGTGTGGGTTGTCACACGTCTTCGCATCGCTGTTCAAACGAGAACGCGTGCGGATCGATAGTCACAGAGATGATGCCCAGCGAACAAGGCGTGAGTGCTTCACGTCCCTACCCCGTTTTTGTAACGCCTCGCCAAATTTATGCGTCAAAAACTTTTGAGGAATTGAAGACCAAAGGAATTCGGGTCTTACAACTTGGGAAGACTTACTACGAACCTCTGCCAGTCACTATGCTTCACAAGCCCATCGAATGTAGGACATTTGTTGAAACCGTAGCTGCCAATAATGGGCTGAAACTGCTATCAGTACAGAACGGCTCATGTTTGGTGCTCTATTCAAGCGCACCTGATAACAAGATCGAACAGCTTGCTCAACAACTCAAACATGCGGATTCCACAATCCGGCGAGATGCGGCGTGGCGTCTCGGGCTGCTTTCCGATGTTCGGTGCGTACCGTTACTCATCTCGGCTGCTCAGGATGCCGACTCATACGTGGTTCGTGACGCGATTAAAAGTTTGGAGCGATTGCGCTGGGATGCGGTTTTAGCTGTCGATCCTTCGTCGGAGTCGCTCTTACTTTCTGAAGTGCAGCGTAATTCCTACAGTGCGATTTGTCATTTGCACGTGCTAGGCGAAGAAAAGGCAGTGCCTTTTTTGGAAAAAACATTCCAAGAAGGTACGGGCCTTGTGAAGGACGGAGCCATTGAAGCATTGTGCCGACTGACAGGGCCACGAGCGGAAGCACTGCTGGAACGGTGCGTCACCAGCAAAAACGATAGAGTTCGCCGAGAAGCAGCGATTGCTTTGAGCAATTCTGATGACTGGGCGTTGCCATTCCTTGAAAGACTTCAAAACGATTCACTCCCTCTCAATCGCAGTTGGGTAGCCTCATCACTGCTACAGATTGGAACAGAAAAGTCATTGGCATTACTTCGGAAAATGGCAATTGATCCAGACCCTGGCGTTCGTCGGTATATGGCATTTGCATTTGGACGTGAAGATAAACAGACATTGTTTGAAAAGTTGCAGCTAACCATTACAGACCCTGATCCCGTTTTGCGAGAAAGTGCTGCCAACGCACTAGGCGAAATTGGCGGCGACAAAGCGCTATCCATACTTGAAGCGGCTTTGATGGACAATGAAGCTACGGTTCGAAGTCGAGTCTATTTTGCAATCGGGGAAATCGGGAAAAACGGCAACGAAAGAGCTTTGACACTATTGGAAAATCTATTCCTCAGCCACGATACGGCTATTCGTAGAACCGTGGTGAGTGCGATCAACGGCATTCAGGATCCACGAGCTTTGACCCTGATGGAATTGGCTGTGAACGATCCTGACGCCAGTGTGCGTTTAAGTTTAACGGAATCAGTACTGGGTATCCGAGGAGATAAAGCATCAACAATAATTGAAAGACTATTGAACGATCCGGATCGCGAAGTTCGAGTCAATCTCACGGATCAGGCGCAGTTCTACCGCGAAAAGGGGTTGCCTATTTTGAGCAAGGCCATTGCCAATACAGACAAGTTCGTTCGCGTAAAGGCGTGCGATAAGCTCATGTTCATAGTCGATGAGAAAGCTGTAGTCATTGCCTCCAAAGCGATCTCAGATCCTGACCCGGAGGTCCGTAAAGCTGCCGCGCATGCGTTCGGATACATTGGCGGTATGGATGCGCTGCAGGGATTGGAACGGCTCATGGCGGACAAAGACGCCACTGTTCGTTGTAAAATCCCGTACGCATTAGCACAAATCGGTGGAGAAAAATCGCGCACACTCTTCAAACACATGTTGAGCGATTCCGATGTGGATGTTCGTAAAGAAGCTGCGTTTTGTGATGCGGAATGGTCGAAAGAATATTCCTGGCTGAAGGCCGCATTAAGTAGCCCCAATCGCAATCTTCGCCACGGTGCGACGATGGCACTGAACGGACTTTCCCCCGAACAGGCTCTGCCACTTTTAGAAAATGCGCTTAAAGATGAGGACTCCGAAATCCGTACTGGAGCAGTGATGGCGTTGAGTCAAAACAAATGGGAAGGAGCGCTTAACTTGTTGGAAAAAGCGCTCTCCGACAAGGTAGAAAGCGTACGAAATTGGGTTGTCTACCGGTTGTCTCGATTTGAGGGCGAACGAGTAGTGGACTTGATTGAAAAGGCAGTTGCAGATCCCAGCAGCGATATCCGCTATCAAGCAATAAATACGTTGGGTAACTATTTTAATCAACAAGGTGATGGCGCGACCAGAGGTCTAACACTCTTGAATAACGCGTTGAAGGATCCTAGCCCCTCTGTACGTCAGAAGGTATGTCGTGCGCTAAGCGGTATCACTGGAACGAAGGCGCTGAAGCTGTTGGAAGAGACGCTAACCGATTCTGATTTACAAGTGCGCCTTGAAGCCGTCTGTTCGATGGGTGTAATTGGGAAAGCAGAGGGGGGTCAACAGGCGCTCATTGCGTTGAAAAAAACATTGGCACATGCCGATGAAAATGTACGCTTTTACTCAGCTGAAGCACTTGGAGACATGGGTTGCCCAAACGCATGCGCAGCAATCATTGCTGTTTTAAACACGGAGAAGGTATCGGAGGTGAGAGAAAAGTTCATAGAGGTATTGAAAACGAAATTCGCAAATTCTCCAGCCGCACAGGAAGCGCTCAAAAATCTGCTTGTCTTGCCCCCTGCATCGCTCGAAAAGATTAGTGCGCCGAATGCTGATAAGTTCTAATACGATTGGATTAGCTCGGCATCCAGATCCAAGTATGAGAGTTGTAGCGAGGGTAGAGGGACTTACAGGAGTACCTGTGCGTGGAACACGACAGAGAGATGGTGGGATAAAATCGGTCCGATAATATAAAGTTATTGAAAATATGGAATTGTGTTGACCTGATTGGCGAATATTCCGATCAAACGAGCGTCTTGTTTACGACGACTTCACGCACGATGCGACGGAATTTCGAACAGAGGCGGGGCGCGATGAGCAGCTTTTACAGACATACCATACTGGCACTTTTGACGGTCATCGGGTTGATGTCGGTCACGGGTGACAGCACCGTCAGTGCGGCGCAACGCTCGATTGCCGGGCCGATGGCGGCGACTTTTCGAATTCGGTCGCAAGAGGCGCGCGGCAATGCGATCGTCACTGGGCATGGGACTGCGTTCGCGATTGATCTCTCTGAATTTGGGTACGGACGAAAGCGTTATTTGATGACGGCGTGTCACGTCGTGAAGGAGAAGAACGGGACGCTTGCTCCGAATTTGAAGATCGAAATGCGGACGCCTCGCGAATAAATAGGGACAGCGCCTATTATTTAGCTTGCATCTTTGTCTTGGGCCTCCCCCTTGGCATAGGCAATAATTTGCGGCCCAGTTGCGTTTCCAGTCGGGTAATGAAATCGGTTGCGCCAAGTGGAATGCCTGAGTGGCTGGCGTGACGGATAGATTGAATCCACACATTGTCTTCACCCTCGGCCAAATAGCCACTCCAATCTTCTGTGTTTTTTCGAAACCAATTGTTGTCTTGCAGTAATGTGTTGCTTTCGCCCGTGACGTGCGCACGGGCGCTGGACCAGGGATAGTCTTCGGCTTTTGCCACCATGCCGGCACGAACCGGGTTACGTTCCACATACCGGATGGCGCGGTATGTGTGCAGTTCGTCCAGAGCGCACGAGAAAAACCGGCCCTGCCACACGTGTCCAGTACGACGGTTGCGCCGATTGACATACTGCGAATATCGCATATGTCCTTGATTGAAGGTTCGGGCGAGAGAGTCAGGTTGATGCGGAACGGCGACGAAATGGACATGGTTCGACATGAGGCAATAGGCCCAGATGTCAAGACCTGATTTTGCGGCATAAAGTGCGATCCATTCCAGATAAAGCGCACGGTCCAAATCGGATTCAAAAACATCCTGCCTAAAATTCCCGCGTTGTGTGACATGGTGGGGCACGCCGGGGATAACAGTTCTGGGTAGTCTGGCCATTTCCGAAGTGTAGTAGCGTCTGCCGGGATGTCAATGGTAAACAAGCGCTGTCCCTATTAATCGATAGTAAATAGGCGCTGTCCCTATTAATCCTATTAATCCTATTAATCGATGGTAGATGGTAGATGGTAAATAGGCGCTGTCCCTATTAATTCCTATTTATCTCCCTTTATCTTTGGGATCTGTTGTCGAAGCCCCTTCATTAAGAAATTTCCACTCTCCCTCAAATACTATATTATCTTTTCTTTCTCTAAATTCCTTGCTAGGATCTTGCCATAATAATTTAACTGTATGATCTTTAAACAGAACTTGAAACAGCTGTATTGCGTTATCTCTATTTAAGGTTATAAAAGCTGCGTTCTTGGCGAACAATAACTTCCCTTCATACACACTCCAATAATCACCAATTGGCATAGATAGTATCTTCAATGTCCTAGTATCATTTAGTTGTTTATTGCCAACAGTAACCTCATCCAACTTTACTATTTCGTCTTGATCTATATAAAGGACTAAGGCGGTATTGCTTTTTACCGTTACATCTAGGACTTTTAATATTGATGGCTCTACTAATAATATTTTATTGTCCCAAATGACATTATTGTTAATTTCAGTATTATTATCATTATTCTTTTTATTAAAGACGAGCGAGTGGCGGTATGAGGGTGCCTTGACGGGAACACCATTCGAAATAACGTCTTGCATGACGAAATCCTTCTTGAATTTAATAACACAATTTTCGTCCTCATACTGAGTGCGCTCAATATCTACCTCACGAGTATACTGCGCAACACACTGAATCTGAATTAGAAAAGCGACAAGGCATATGGGATATTTTATGGTTTTCATTTTGATTATTCCGCGCCAGCAGTTTTGACTAGCGATTGAGTTAACAGCCCATTGTTTATGTTGTAACGTATAAATCCAATTGTGGGAATAGGACCTTTCAGAATTACTTCGTCCAAGCTATTAGTCTGCCACTCCATTAAGTTATTAAATGCGTTGCCATATGATGGGTCATACCATTTACCATTCACGGAAGATACTGTAATAGCATGATTAAAGAATAGTTTTAATGCGGGAGTTTCCGTGCCTTGACCTGGCAAACCGCCTGGAGATGTGAAACCATTTGGATTAGAAATTGGATCGATGGATATGTTGCAATTTTTAACAGCCATAAGATGAGGCAGAATATTAATTGCGTTTGGCTTGGGTTCTAATCCTATCTTAATAATGGCTACTCCTTGTAATCGTAAAATATCCCTGTGAAATAATGCCCATGCGTTACACCTGCCGTTGCTTTTTTCTAGTAACCCCTCTACTGTAAATGGATTGATGTTGCTCGATTCGGAATTACTCGCCCAATAAGTCATTCCTGTCGAAGGTGTTCCATCATAATGGGTAACCACGCGTCCTGAAAAAGGGCACCACACCATATCCAATATTTCGGTTTCATCTATTTTATCATCAGCATATAAACAACCTATGTGATATACCGTCCGATATCTGCACGGATGTCCAATCGCTGCCTTATGCGTCACATAAAAAGTATGCAATGTCGTTCCTAAATAACACGGTGTGCCTGTGGGATCGCCGTAACCATCATTCGGTGTGTATTCCCAGCGGATATTGACTTGATCCGAGTATTGCACTTTAAGGTCTTCAAGTTTTGGCGTAAATTCCAGATCAGCAAGAATACATTTGAATCGTCCTGACGCGGTGTCAGATTCTACTGTGAAGGTGCTCGTTGAGGCAAAACCAATCAAATTACCATTTATCGTTATAGTGGCGGTAAATGTTCCCTCGGTATGGTAAACATAATCCAAAACGATCACTTTCTTCATTTTAATATTTTTGCCTGCAACATACGCTATTGGATAGTTATGTGTCGTAGCGCAGTCATCGGTTGCTCGCGCAACCCATTCTGGCTTTGCATAATTCACACCGTTGTCGTCTGACATTTCTAAATTTTCATCAAAAGTCATCAAAGCTAGATTCATCGTGCCAATGTTGGTTGGTTCACCGACAAAATTGGGTTGATTTCCTCCAGCGGGTACACCACCATTTGGCCCCCCATTCGGGTTACCGCCCAATGGACCTGTATTATTGATTGTAAAAAACATCCATTCCGCTACGGCACTGTTACCGGCATAATCATCTGCGAAGACGGTCACATAGTGGACGAAATCGTAGGATTGGGAGAAGTCCATGACGGCGGTGATGTTGCCGGTGGTATAGCTGCCGACGAATTCGCCGTCTACATACATCGTCGCGGTCGCGACGCTAGATAAGGCGTCGGTGATGTCGGCGGAGATGGTGATGAGTTCGCTGGCGTCGGCGGTGGAGCCGTCGGGTGGGGTTAGGTTTGTGATGTCGGGAGGGGTGGAGTCTTGCGTTTGAGTCGGTGCATAACCGGCATAGGTCATACAGCCTGCTATATCGACCAGTTGATTACCCAATCTATACGTGCCGTCTGGTACCGGGTTGGTGGGGATGACGGTGAAGATGCTGGAGGTGGTGTTGGTGACTGTGACGGGCCAGGGTGTGCCGAGGGAGTCGGTGAGATAGACATTGAATTCGGCGATAGGTAATATCGATGTGTAGCTCATTATAAAAGAGAGCGATTGGGTCATGGAACCGTCGGGTGGAGTTGAACCGGTAATGAAAGGACCTGTATCGACCGTGAATACCCAATTGAAGACGCTGGAATTGCCTACGGCATCTACGGCCATGACTAATATATCATAATCGCCGCCTGTTAAACCCGAGGCGGTCAAGGCTCCATTGGAGAAACTGAGGGAAACGGGCAGATTGTTTTGATTGGAGGCTGTGACCCATGCAAGGCCTGAGCCTGTATCGACGATGCTCAAGACGGCGGAAATGGATGTATATAGATTAGTTATCAGGTAACGGGACGAGCCGTCTGCGAGTAGCGTGGGTGTGCTGGACGGGGTGACGTAATAGAATTGGGGCGGAGATGCATCTATTTTAAAGGATTGAGTCGACGTCTGTGAGGGGCCGTCGGAGGAGTCAAACGTCATGACTAATGTGTAATAGCCATCCGGCAGCGAGACGGGCGTTTGGAACGTGCCGCTGTTGGAACCCGTTGGAGTAATGGATAAGGTGGGTGTGGCAACGAGATTGTTCCAATAATCGAAGATCGTCGCGCTGGTAATCCAGACGGCGGAGGCATTGTCATTGTACGTGTAACTGCCTGACAGCGTGTTGCTGATAGTGCCGGGTTGGGAGCCGAATAATGTAATTGAAGGAGGGGTGCTGCTGTAGACACGAACATTCACACCGTCTTGTTTCTGGAGGCCACTTTTGCAGGTAATGACCGCATCAATCCAATACCAGCCGCCTGTAGGGATCGGGACGTTATAATAGTAATAACCTGAATTGTTCCCGAACCAGACAACAGTTGCGCCATATGCAGGACATGTTTGTCCGTCAGACACTTTCAGAATGAGGGAATTAAAGGCTTGTTGCGAGACGCCACTGAAGAAACCCTGGACCATGACATTCGGGCCGACGACACCTTGCCCGGTGGTGGGGAAGTCTACCTGTATTTGCGGATTAGACAGATCGACATAGAATATCCAACGCGTACTGCCGACGTTGCCGTGTTCGTCCATGACTACGGCGGAGGCCCAGTGCGAGCCTTCGGACAGGGGTTGCAACTCGGTGGCTGTCCACGTTATCGTATTGGCGTTGAAACTTATACTTTGTTTGAAAAAA
>Ga0194042_1000033_pt1 | contig 38215 bp, 30 predicted proteins | sample JunL4412m_MetaG_FD_148974 | JGI IMG/M metagenome (GOLD analysis project Ga0194042, IMG submission 148974) | Anoxic zone freshwater microbial communities from boreal shield lake in IISD Experimental Lakes Area, Ontario, Canada - Jun2016-L442-12m | ecosystem: Environmental > Aquatic > Freshwater >...
CCCCGCCGCTACGTGGCCTTGCTCGACCCCAACAAAGTCAACCGCCCGATCACCGCTTTCATCGCCGTCTCTCTCGACAAGCCGATCCACGCCAAAGCGTTTTTGCAGCGCATCCACGAATTGGAAGACGTGCTCGAATGCTTCCACGTCACCGGCGAAATGGATTATCTGTTGAAAGTCCGCACCCGCTCGACCAGCTCCCTCGAAACTTTGATTTCAAGCGACCTCCGTCCCCTCGACGGCGTCGTCTCCACCCGCACCAGCGTCATTTTAAGTTCGCCTAAAGAAGAGACTCGTTTTGGATTGAAGCTCGAAGATTTGAAGTAAACTAACATGAGCCGCGCACGTCAGTCAGCGGCCTATGACGACTCTATGCCGCTTACTGACGTGGGCGGCTCTAGCATGGAATTAAAGGAACGTAATTGACATGAACGAACCGCAGGCGATGGAATTAGTGCTGTACCCCGACCCCTTTTTGAATCAGGTCATGCGCCCGGTGACGGAAGCCGAATTGAAAGCCGGGCAAGCGGGCGAATGGAACCTCCCCGAACTCGTCGAACGCATGAAAGTGACCATGTACGCCAACGAAGGCGTCGGCTTGGCGGCTCCACAAGTTCGCGTCGGCTTGCGTCTGTTCGTCATCGACGTTTCTAAAGACAAAACTGGCTTCCGTGAAATCTTCAACCCCGTGCTCGAAAACCTCGCGGGCAGCGACCTCGATGAAGAAGGCTGCCTCTCGATTCCCGAGGTTCGCGGAAAAGTCAAACGCGCCAAAGCGCTGACCTGCACCGGCGTCGATTTGCACGGCCAGCCCGTCTCCTTCGATTGCCGCGACCTCCTCGCCCGAGCGTGTCAGCACGAAACCGATCACCTCGACGGGATTCTTTTCATCGCCAAACTGGGCATGACCGCCCGCTACTCTGCGCGTAAACGACTTGACGATCTCGAAGCGGATTACCGCGACAAGCAGGCTGCGGCGAAGAAGAAGGCGAAGAAATAGAGCGTCACAACGGGAGCCACCCATGGCCAGCCGCGATAAAAAACGCGCATACGAAGGCACCATCGCGGGCGCGTTGAAAAAGATCACCGCTCCCATGATTCCGTTCCAACCGCGCAATCCAAAGTCATACAATCCCGCCATCGGCTTGATCGGCTGCGGCGGGATCACCGAAAAACATCTCGCGGCGTACAAAGCCGCTGGCTTCCGCGTCGTCGCCGTTTGCGACACGGATGAAATTCGCGCCAAAGAACGCCGCCGCCAGTTCTATCCCAAAGCCGACATCTACACCGAATACCTCGACCTCCTCGAACGCGACGACATCGCCGTCGTGGACATCGCCACGCATCCCGCCGAACGCGTCCCGATCATCGCCGCCGCGCTTTCGATGAAAAAGCACGTCCTGAGCCAGAAGCCTTTTGTCCTTGATCTGCATGACGGCGAACGGCTCTGCACGCTCGCTGAACAACACGGCGTCAAACTCGCCGTCAATCAAAACGGTCGTTGGGCGCCGCATTTTTCTTACATGCGCCAAGCGATCGAACGCGGCATCATCGGCGACGTCACAGCCGCACACGCCACCATCCAATGGGACCACAATTGGATCGCCGGCACGCCATTCGATTCGATCAAACACGTGATCCTCTATGACTTCGCGATTCATTGGTTCGACATGTTGACCTGTTTCATGCGCGGCCAAACGCCGCTGCGTGTCAACGCGTCAGTCACTCGAACGAAGACCCAGCGCGCCAAGCCGGGCTTGCTGGCTCACGCCACCGTTGAATACGAAAACGCCCACGCGTCGTTGCTCTTCGACGCTGACACACAGATCGGCCAGCGCGACGAGACCATCGTCGTGGGATCGCGAGGAACGCTCACGAGTTCCGGGCCCAATTTGACGAAGCAGCGCGTGACCGTCCAGACCGCGAAAGGCTCCGGAAAAGCTGCGTTAAAAGGGACGTGGTTCAAAGCCGGTTTTCACGGTACAATGGCTGAATTGTTGTGCGCAATCGAGGAGCGACGTGAGCCGTCGAACAACGCTCGCGAGAACCTCAAAAGCCTCGCGCTCTGCTTCGCCGCCGTCGCCAGTGCCGATTCGCACACACCCATTGTGCCCGGAACTGTAACGAAAATGCCACATTGATTTAAATAGTAGGACGGGCTTATAGCCCGTCTGTTTCACATTCCGAGCTTCAATACAGGCGGGCTGTAAGCCCGTCCAACAAAAAACGTACGTAGTCGTCGAAAGGACAGACGTGAAGAAACGATGGACCTTTATTGTTGAAATCGCCATCCTACTCGCCATCGCCGCGTGGGTCGGCAACATCGTCTTGTCCAAGAATGACTCCGCGCCCGAAAAATCAGTTGAAATCAAGGCTCCCTTGTCCAACGCCAAAGACAGCGTTTCGATCTTCGAAACCAAAAGCGGTGCGCTGCGTTACCGTGTCGTGACGAAAGACGGCAAGCCCATCGATTACACGCCCGACGAATTCACGCAGCTCTACTATAAGGAAGGCCGAACCCGCGCCACGTGGCAAAAAGTCCTCAACATCACTTCTCCCGAAGGCGTCGTCTGGGTCTTCCTCGGATTGCTCGGACAAGTTCTCTTCACCGGCCGCATGGTCGTGCAACTTCTCGCCAGCGAAAAGGAAAAGAAATCTGTCGTCCCGCCTGCATTCTGGTGGATGAGTCTGGCTGGAGCTTCCATGCTCCTAGTCTATTTCGCCTGGCGACGCGACCCCATCGGCTTGCTCGGCCAATCCTTCGGCTGGTTCATTTATGTCCGCAACCTTTATTTGATCTACGCCAAAACCGACGAACTGCAATCCGCCGTTCCCGCCGGACAGGAACTGACGACGGAGCCTGACCCGGCGTGATGGGACGCCCAGCCATTTTCTAAAACTTCTCGCTTTAATTTAAAGGCTCGTGGGCTTATAACGTCCTTTACGCATGAATTCTATGAAGACACGCCTCCTCCACACCGCGCTCCTCGGCATTGCATTGCTTGCCCTGACCGGCTGCGTTGTTGATGATGTTCCCGATTCCATTCGCGGCATCGTGCCCTTTTTGCCGCCTTCAAAGTTCGTTGATCGCGGCGGCCGAAAACTCACACGCAGCGAAGCCGCTTTCTATCAGAAACTCACCGACCTTTCACGCGCCACAAAAGTCAATCCGCGCGATGCCGTCGCCTACAACGCCATTGGCGAATTGCTGATGAAGAAAGGCTCGTACTCGCTCGCCAAACGCTGCTTCCTCGACTCCATCGATTTCGACGGAACACTCAGCGAACCGCATCACAATGTCGGACGACTTTACCTGCTCGAAGAACGTTACCATGGTGCGCTCGAAGAATTGGAAAAGGCTCAGAAGCTCAGCCCCGACGACGCAGGCATTCGCATGCGCGTCGGCGAAGCGCACGCTGGATTGAACAAGACCGGATTGGCGCTCGAAGACTTCAACGAAGCCATCGCACTAGACAAAGAATACACTCCCGCGTACCTGGCCAAAGCCCGCCTGTTGTACGCTCAGCGCAGTTACGGCGAAGCAGCAGATGTCTGCCGCACCGCGCTCCAAAACATTCCCCCGTACACGCCGCCACCCGCGGCCGTCGCCAAGCAAACCAATATCGGCCTGCTCGACAACATTCTGCCCAATCAGAAAATCACCGAAGACGACACGCCGCGCCCAACCTATAAGGAGGAAGCCGCCTACGACCTCGCGCTCTGCCTCAAAGCTCAAGGCCTTTACAGCGAAGCCATCAGCGCTCTGCTCGGAGCTGAATCAGCGGCAGATGGTCGTGCCGATGTCCAGATTCTCAAAGCCAAATGCCAGGACTTGATGAACGATTCTTCGGGCGCATTGGCCACGCTGGGACTCCTGCGAGTTGCAAACCCCGACATGGCTGAAGTTCCGAAACTCATGGCTCGGTTGCAAGACAAAATGGGTCAGGCCGACCTCGCCGCCAAGACGCGCCTCGAAGCCGCTGAGCTCGATCAATCCGACAAAGATTTGCAGGAAGAAGCACTGCGCGATGCCGAGGCTAAACGCAACAAGCCCCGCATCATCCAACTCTACGAACGTCTCACCCGCATCGATCCCGACAACCTGCGGTACCGCGTCGAAATCGCCCGAGCCTACGACGAAGCGCTGATCAAACGCGAAGCTGCAATCTCGTGGCAGGAAGTCCTTAACCTGCGCGAACGCATCGTCGAACAAGCCCGTCGCGACGGTGAAGTCAAATCCAATCCAGACCCTTATTTCAGCACTCCGCCCGAGCACGACATCCGCCGTCGCACCGGCATGCTCTACTCCGACATCCCCGGCTTCCAAGGCAAGGCCATGCTCCATTTCAAGCGCTGCTTGCAACTGCAGCCCAACGACGGCGAGATTCACCGCCGCCTCGGTGAAATGCTTCTGCAATCCAAGAACTTCTCCGAAGCTGAGCGCCACATCCGCGAAACCTTGCGCGTCTTTCCTAACGACGCCAAAGCGCATCACAACCTCGCCACGCTTCACGCCACCCAAAACAACTACGATGAGGCTGTGGAAGAATACAAAAAAGCCATCGCCGCTGATCCGAATCTGGACGTCGCATACGTTAATCTCGCCAAAGTCTTGCTCGGTCAAAATCGCCGCGACGAAGCCTTGCAACCGTTGAACGATTACACGCACCTCAAGCCGCTCGACGTCGAAGCGCTGCGCATGCTCGCCGACCTCTACCGTGATTTGAACAACAAGACCGCCGCGCTGGGTGTCTACGAACGCATCGTCGCGTTGGAATCGGAAAACGGCGGCAACATCGACGATCTCACAAAAGCGGTAAAAGTCATGTGGGATATGGGCAATAAGAACGCGGCCATCTCCGACCTCGAAGCGCAGATTGAAAAGCATCCGTCTGAACTCAGATTGCTCATCCCCGCTGGTCGCTTTTACTCCGACAACAAGCAACACACGAAAGCCATTTACACCTGGAACCGCGTCCTCAATATCTCCGGTAACGACGACCGCATGGCCAAAGAACGCGCCGAAGCGCTCAAGCATCTTGCCGAGGAATACGACGCCAACGGCAGAAATGCCGACGCCATCAAATACAATGAAATGGCCGGCAAAGGCGGCGACCCCGAAGGCTACCGCCGCGCTGCGGACATGTATCTTAAGAAAGGCGACACCGCCAAAGCTCTCGACAACTTCAAATTAATTCTGGTCATGAAGCCTTCTGACATCGACGCCCGGCGCAACATCGCCGAATTGCTCCAGACTTCCGCGAAATCACAAGACCGCGACGAAGCGTTGAAGCTCTATCAGGAAATCATCACGCTGCTGCCTAAAGACGAAGCCGCGCACGTCAACTGTGGCAACCTGCTCGCCGACGGCAACCGCTTCTCCGAAGCGCAGGACGAGTACGACATCACGCTGCGTTTGAACGCGCAAAACACGTCTGCTCTGATCGGTCGAGGTGTCTTGTTCCGCAAGCGCTCACGCTACAAAGACGCGCTCGAAGAATATCTCAAAGCCATCGCCATCGATCCCGAATTCACCCGCGCGTATTACAACGTCGCCGTGCTCTACGATTACTATTTGAAAGACCCGGTGAAGGCTGCGGACTACTATCAGAAATACATCCAGCACGGCGGCGATCCGAAAAAGGTGACGCCGGAAACAGGCGCGTCGGAATCTGCACCGTTGAAATCAGCAGGCGCAGTATCGCCTGCGGGAACGACGACCAATTCTGACGTTTTTGCCCCTGCTGAGCGTACCGTCCGCCGCACGGTCTCCGACGAAACGAGCAGCGCGAAAACCGATCCGACGGAATTAAGACCGAAACGGTAGAATTCGCAGCAGCAGGCTGGTACGATATAGATGAAACGTCACGCGTGAATCGCGTAATTGCTCATATTATCTTTTTCACAGGTTAAGCCGAATGCCCGATTCTTCTGATTCTCGTCCCAGCGGAAAGACGACCCGCCGACTGACCAATCTGCGCGGTTTTCCCACATTCGATTCGGCCAGCCCCGTCCCAGCAATTCCAGCGGTCTCTGAACCTTCCACGCCACAGGAACCCGGTGCTGTTTCGCTGCCGGTAAAACCTGAAACCGTTTCACCCACGCCGCCTCCACCGCCCGAGTCATTTTTCGAAACGCAGCCGCCAGCTAGTTTGCTCAGCACCGAACGCGCGAAGGCACACCGCGCCTCCGAAGTCAAACTCGTCGAGCCCGCACCGTCGATTCAAGCGCTTGAAGAAAAAGTCAACGAGCTCATCGCGATGCAGGGCGAACACCCCGGCCATGATTTGATCTCCGACATCATGATGACGGCGTTGCGCATGGTCCGCGATGGCAGCACACGCGGCGACATGAAAATCCTCGCCGCATCGCTCCGCGAACTCCGCTACGCTTTCAATGTCTTCCGCCCCTATCGTGAACGCCGCAAAGTCACCGTTTTTGGTTCCGCGCGCACGCCCGTCACCGATCCCGAATACCAACAGGCCAAGCACTTCGCCGAAGAAATGGTTAAACGCAATTTCATGATCATCACTGGTGCAGGCCCCGGCATCATGGAAGCCGCGCAAGCCGGTGCCGGTCGCGAAAACAGCTTTGGCGTCAACATCAAACTCCCCTTCGAACAGCGCTCCAATCCGTACATCGATGGCGACAAAAAGCTGATCAACTTCCGCTACTTTTTCACGCGAAAGCTCTGCTTCGTCAAAGAAGCCTCCGCCATCGCGCTCTTCCCCGGCGGCTTCGGCACTCACGACGAAATGTTTGAAACGCTGACGCTGATTCAAACTGGAAAATCGTCGCTCTATCCCATCGTCTTCATCGATAAAAAAGGTGGCGACTACTGGCGCGAATGGGCCGACTATGTCGCCGATCATTTGCTCGGACAAGGCCTGATTTCCGAAGACGACATGCAGCTCTTCAAAATCACCGACGACCCGATCTGGGCCGCCGATGAAATCACGCGCTTCTATTCGCGCTACCACTCCATGCGCTACGTCAAAGACACGCTCGTCCTGCGCATGTCCAGCCGCGTGCCGAAGGAAGCCATCGAACGCTTCAACGATACCTACGCGTCGATGCTGTTCGCCGGAAAAGGCCGTATCACCGAATGCGACGCGTTCCCGGAAGAAGGCAGCGAGCCCGATCTGCTCGCGTTGCCCCGATTGTCGCTGCCCTTCAACCGTCGCAATTTCGGCAAGCTGCGCCTGTTGATCGACGACATTAATCGCGCTTAGAAACTGGTGAATCCGTCATGTCGTTTTACGAACTCGTGCTCCACACACCGCTGATTCAAAACGCGCTCATTGCGGGTGCCTTGACCGGCGTCTGCTGCGCCTGCCTCTCGCCGCTGGTCGTGCTAAAACGCATGGCCTTCATCGGCGACGGCATTGCCCACGCGTCCTATGGCGGTATGGGTCTCGCATTGTTCGTGATGAGCACCGCTGGCTTTTACAGCCCCGAAGTTCAGATCGCCACACTCGCCTTTTCGGTCGCGCTCGGAGCCTTGATCGGCTATATGACGCGCCGTCCCGAAGGCCTCGACAAGCTCGGCGAAGACAGCGTCATCGGCATCGCGTTCTCCGTCTGCATGGCTCTCGGTGCTCTGCTGATTAAGCTCCGTCACAACCGCTCGCCCCAAACCATTCCGTCCGTCGATGTCTTCTTGTTCGGAAGCATGTTGAACATCGGCTGGACCGACATCACCTTGCTCGCTGTTGTGCTCGCCGCCGTTTTATTTTTATTAATCGCGTTTAAAAAAGAGCTGCTCTTCTACGCCTTCGATGCGCGCCTCGCTGAAGTCAGCGGCGTCCGTGCCGGGCCGATCCATTACGCCTTCATCATGCTCCTCGTCCTCACCGTCACCGTTTCTTCGCGTGTTGTCGGCATCGTCCTTGTCAGCGCCACCTTGATTCTCCCCGGAGCCGTCGCGCTGCGTGTCTGCAAACGCCTCGGCCCTGCGATGGCCTTCGCTGCACTGATTGGCTTCGTTAGTTTCGAACTCGGCGTCTACGCGTCCTACGCGCTTAACGTTCCGCCCGGCTCCGCCATCGTGCTGATTCAATTCATCTTCCTGCCCCTCGCGCCGTTGCTCAAATCGCCCGAGGCGAAGGAAATCACGGCATGAAGGTGAAACCCCGAACATGAATTCGTGGCCTTGTTTTTGCATCCAAATTTGTTTTGTATACTCTTAACCAGTCTGCTTGAGACAGTAGCGTAAACTTAGACTTCAGGATGATCGCTTCATGAGCCATGTGATGAAACGCAGCCATTACGCCGATATTTTCGGACCCACCACCGGCGACACCGTTCGACTCGGTGATTCTGATTTGATCGCTGAAGTTGAACGCGACTGCACCGTCTACGGCGACGAATGCAAATTCGGCGGCGGAAAAGTTCTGCGCGAAGGCATGGGCCAGGCCGCTGGAGTCGGTGACAAAGACGCGCTTGATTGCGTCATCACCAACGCCCTGATCATCGATTGGACCGGCATCTACAAAGCCGACATCGGCATCAAAAATGGTCGCATCGCTGGGATCGGTAAAGCGGGCAATCCCGACGTCATGGCCGGTGTCACGCCCGGCATGATCTTCGGCGTCACGACCGAAGCCATCGCCGGCGAAGGCATGATCGTCACCGCCGCCGGGATCGATTCGCACATCCATTACATCTGTCCGCAGCAAATTTTCGAAGCGCTCGCCAGCGGCGTCACGACGTTCATCGGCGGCGGCACCGGCCCCGCCACCGGCACGTGCGCAACGACGTGCACGCCCGGTTCCAGGCATCTTGAATTGATGCTCCAAGCCACCGACGGTTTTCCGATGAATTTCGGTTTCACCGGCAAAGGCAACACCGCTTTACCCGAAGGACTTGAAGATCAAATCCGCGCCGGAGCGATTGGCTTGAAGCTCCACGAAGATTGGGGCACGTCGCCCGCGTCGATCGATTGCTGTCTTTCGCTTGCTGAAAAGCACGACGTCCAAGTCACGATCCACACCGACACGCTCAATGAATCCGGTTACGTCGCCGACTCCATAGCCGCATTCAAAGGCCGCACGATCCACACGTACCACACGGAGGGCGCGGGCGGTGGGCACGCGCCCGACATCATCCGCGTCTGCGGCGAACTCAACGTCTTGCCCAGCTCCACAAACCCGACGCGCCCATTCACGATTAACACGCTCGACGAACATCTCGACATGCTGATGGTCTGCCATCATCTCGATCCGAAAATTCCTGAAGACGTCGCGTTCGCCGAAAGCCGCATCCGTGGCGAAACCATCGCAGCCGAAGATATCCTGCACGACCTCGGCGCCATCAGCATGATCTCCAGCGACAGCCAGGCTATGGGCCGCGTCGGCGAAGTCATCACCCGCACGTGGCAGACCGCTCATAAAATGAAGCAACAACGCGGCGCGCTTCCCGGCGAAAAGGCCGGCAGCGACAATCTCCGCATCAAACGCTACGTCGCGAAATACACGATCAATCCCGCCATCGCGCACGGAGTCGGCCACGAAATCGGCTCGATTGAAGTCGGCAAACTCGCCGACCTTGTCCTGTGGAAACCGGCCTTCTTCGGCATCAAACCCGAAATGGTTCTCAAAGGCGGCTTCATCGCCTGGGCGCAGATGGGCGACGCGAACGCCTCGATTCCCACGCCCCAGCCCTACATCATGCGCCCGATGTTCGGAGCCTACGGCAAAGCCGCCGGAGCCACGAGTCTCGCGTTCGTCTCCGCACTCTCAGTCGAATCCGGCACCGCCCAAACGTACGGCCTGACCAAAACGCTTTCGCCGGTCAAGCGCTGCCGAGGCCTCACCAAGCGCGACATGAAACTCAACGACGCGCTTCCCAAAATCACAGTCGATCCCGAAACATATGCGGTCGTCGCAGACGGCGAACATTTGAAATGCGAGCCGACTAACGTCCTCCCGCTCGCTCAGCGCTATTGTATTTTTTAAGCACCGATAAAAATCGATGTCTCAATTGACTCAATGCGCCCCTCCGCGTTACAATGCGGTCAATGGGGCGGAAGGAGTTTGCGGCAGTCATGATCACTCAACGAATAGCTGTCAGCGACATGCAGTGCGTCGGGTGTGCCGGGCGAGTTCGCACGGCGTTGCTCAATACCAAAGGCGTCGTCAAAGTCATCACATCCTTGGATGACCACAGCGCTGAAGTCACGTTCGACGAAAAGTCGGTCACGGGCAGCGCGTTGGAAAGCGTTCTGCGCAATGCGGGTTTTTTGTTGCCTGAAGGCAAGTGTTGCTGAGCCGAATTTCTCTCATCGCCTGAATGACCCAGTTAGTATTATTTCTCTCGGATTAAACCATGAAGAACCTCTCAATTGCCGCGTTTAGCTTGTCGCTTGTCGTGCTGGGATCGCCGTTGCGCGCGGGCGAACCTGTCACGCCACCCACGCCGCCAAAACCCACGCCTCCGCCCACGATCAATCCGCCCGTCACGCCCAATCCAAACCCTGTTCCCACTAAACCGGCGACGACCGCAGCGCCGAGCATCACCGTCACGCCCAAGCCGCCTGCTAATCCCGGCGAAGAAATGCTCATGCTGTTGACCGCCATGCGCGATGGCGACGCAGCCAAACGCGATGCAGCCGCGAAAGTTCTCGTCACCAAGGGCGCCATGGCCTACCGGTCGATGAACCAATTTTTGAATGCCCCGAACGCCGAACTCGTCAAGTGCGCGAAGGACGTGAAGACTCAAATCGAACAGCGCGGCATGCAGTTGTTTCAGGAAGCCAACGCGATTCAAGGCAAAGCCCTGACCGGCGAGTTGACCATTCCCAAGCTCGAAGAAGTGCGCAAAGCCTGGATCGGCGTCGCCACGTACGTCGGCCAACCCGAACTCCGACAGAACGCGTCACAGGCCGTTCAGTCCATCCAAACCTTGATGGGGCAGCTCGAAGATTCGAATAAAACCATCGTCAAAAAAGAAGCTGACTTGAAAGCCACGCCGCCGCCCGGCCCCGTCGCCCGCGCTGCGATCTACCTTGAACTTTCCCAGGCTTACACCAACATCCGCCGCTTCGATGACGCACTGAAAGCCGCGCAGAACGCTTTCGAATCCGGTGGTCGCGACTGTCGCTTGGCCCCTGCCGCGTTGAAATTACAGGCCGAAATGCTCGCCCAAAAAGGCGACTTTGACAGCGTTGAAAAAGTCTGTAAAAAGCTGATCGCCGAATACGGCGAAGCGCTCGAAACTCGCTCCGCCTACGCGTCGCTTACCGATGTTTTTATCGAACACAAAAAATGGGACGATGCCGTCGATAACGTCAAGAAGTTCATTGCCGCCTGTCCGCTTGAAGATGAAGCTCAAGAAGCTGCCGACAAATTGGTCGATGCCATGATGGATAAAGAACGCGACTACCTCCGCGCGTTCGGATTCTCAACGTGGATCAAACAGCGCCTCCCCAAGAGCCGCGTCCGCCCCGAAATCCTGAAGAACATTGCCTGTTGCAGCGAATACATCGTGAAGGATTTGCCGCAAGCCGACACGGCCTACAGGGCACTTGTCACCGAATACGCCGATTTGGTAACCGCCAAAGAAATGGAAGCCGTTCTGAAGCGCGTCAAAGCAAAAATCGACGGCACGTTCCCCAAAGAACCCAAGATCGGCGACGACGGCCCGGCCGGCGCACTGGCCCAATTCCTCGCCGCGGTCCGCACGCGTGACGCGAAAAAACTCGGAGCATCCGTCCTCGAAGCCGAAGCCATCGAAACCGCTGGCAAGCTCACGTGCGAAGAATGCGAACTTATTCGCTCAGTCTCCTTCGCTGATTTCATTATCAAGAAAACAACCATTGACGGCGACAAAGCCAACTTCGAAATTGACTATTACGATGCCGCATCCGACACGGCCAAGAGCATCACGCAAAAGGCGACCCAAGAAAAAGGCGCGTGGAAAATTCAATGGACTGAGCCGGACGAACAACTCGCCCCACCCAAACCCCTCGGCCCGAAACCACCGGTCTCCGGACAACCGACAAAATAACGGCTATGTTTGGTAAGGGTTCAATCTCAAGAGCCGCGTGCGCCAGCAAGCGGCAATTACCAATAGAGTCAATCGATCTTGGCCGCTTGCTTGCGCGCGCGGCTCATGAACGCTCTACATCGCGCGCCGTGACAGCACCTCTCCCGCCGCGCGATTGCCGTGATAAAACGCTTCTTCAAACAACGCCACGCCGCTCAAATCCGTGTTCGCAAAATGGATATTCTTGAACGGCTGCCGCGCCTTCTCTAACGCTCCGCCCCACACAAATCCCGGGTGCGGACGGATCATTGCATGGCCCCAACGCATTACGTCCAGCCGCTCGGTTAGCGCCCGGATGTTCCCATGTGCCCGCTTCAAATCAGTCAGCGCCACGCTCGACCACGCGTTCCAATCTCCCGCCAATAACTTCGCTCGCGACTGCTTCGGGTCCGCGTCGCACAGTGGATAATAATACGTCAGCACCGTCGGGCCACGGTCCTGCTCGGTCTGATGCGTCGCCGTCACGTAGCCCAGCGACGGGCTTTCATACAACACATTGTCCCAGCACATCGGATAGCCGCTCGTTGTGTTGGGATGATTCGACAGATGCAGATTCGCCACCATCCACGCGCCGTATTCGAAGTCTTTTATGTGCGCCGGGGGTGTCTCTCGAAACGGTCGGATTAATGCCCGCGTCATAAATTGAGGAGCCGCAAAGATGACATGCTTCGCACGAAATCCCAGCGCTTCATTCGTCTTCGTGTCGAATGCAAAAACGTCCGCGCGAGTCGCCTTTTCTGCTTCAATCGGAACAATGTCCACCACCGCCACACCCGTCCGAATCCGGTCGTTCACCGTCTTGCGCAGATGGGAAACCAAGCGACCGTTTCCTTCGGGCCAGACGATCAATTCCTGCGCGTCTTCGCCCCCTTTGTTCGCACGCGACGCAAAATAAAACAACCCCGCCCACGCGCTGGTCAGTCCCAGCATCGCGCCGTAATCGTCCCGGCATGCGTACTCTACGTACCACTTCAAGCGCGCTGACGTGAAGCCTTTCGATGCCATCCAATCCGCCATCGACAATCGGTCGAGGTCCCGCACCACTGGATCGTCCGACCCCAACGCGACTGGAATCGAAAAAGCCGGGCGGCCCTTTCCGTCGCGCCATTCGGCCCAATATGCGATCTCTTTTTTGAACGCAGCGAACTGCCGCAGATCGTCCGCATTCGCTCCCGTGCGCAGGTACAGCCCCTCGTACCATTTTCCTTTGAAGTGAATTCGCTCCTGAGGATCCCGGCAATAATGCTGCTCGGCAATGATCGGCTCGCCGTGCGCGTCCGACCCTTCGATCACGCCCATCTCGCTGAGCAATTCCACGAGCGGCACATTTTCTTTGTGCGGAGCCGGGATGTAATGCGCGCCCCACGGATACGCAACAACCGGCGATGTCCCAGAGCGCGACGTCCCGCCCACTTCGGGTTCCAATTCAAGCAGCACAAAATCAGTGCGCCCCGCCTGCTTTAATTTCCGCGCCGCCGATAACCCCGCGATTCCGCCGCCGACGATCAGGACTTCGACATCCCGCCATGCGCCGGGAGCAGGTTCGGGCCTGAACCCGTCGCGGATCCGATGACCGACCGCATCCGATGCACCGATGATTTCGCCTGCAAGTGCGGGTGCCGGTGGCTCGCCGCATCCCGGCAACAGAGTCGCGGATGCTCCCAAAAACGTAACAATCGCTTCGCGTCGTGTCATGATCTCTGCGTTGTACAGCGCACACGCGCACACTTCAAGAGCCGCTCGACGCCATTTCATTCAACTTTAACTTGGAACTTCCTCGCACTACTTTAGGATATAGAGAATTACACATGTCCCTAATTACGCGCACAGCGAGAGAACCAATTTAATGCAACCGCTTGTCGGACTTATTATGGGCTCGAAATCGGACTGGGAAACAATGTCCCACGCTGCCGACACGCTCGATAAATTGGGCGTCCCATACGAAGCGCGTGTCGTCTCCGCGCACCGCACCCCCGACCTCCTCTTTGAGTACGCGGGCAGTGCCGCCGCGCGGGGACTCGAAGTCATCATCGCCGGAGCAGGTGGAGCTGCGCACTTGCCCGGAATGGCCGCCGCAAAAACACATCTTCCAGTCCTCGGTGTCCCCGTTGAATCGAAGACGCTCAAAGGCATCGATTCGCTGCTATCGATCGTCCAAATGCCCGCCGGAATTCCGGTCGCGACGCTGGCCATCGGCAAAGCCGGAGCCATCAACGCCGCGCTTTTGTCCGCCTCGATCCTCGGCGGAAAGCACCCCCAATTCGCTGAAGCGCTGAAGAAATTCAGAGCCGATCAAACCAATACCGTTCTCGAAAATCCTGATCCAAGAAAACAGTAATCCATCCTGAAACGCGAACCATTTTGACGACCGGAGAGTGCATGAAAATTGGAGTATTAGGCGCAGGGCAATTGGGCCGGATGCTGGCGTTGCAAGGCTATCCGCTCGGATTGCGTTTCCGCTTTTTCGATCCGACCGCCAAAGGCCCGGCAAACGATCTGGCCGAGCAACACGCCGAGGATTATCGCGACGTGGACGCATTGAAAAAATTCGCGCAAGGTCTCGATGCGGTTACCTACGAATTCGAAAACGTCCCCATCGAAACCGCGCGCCTCTTGAGCGACTGCGTCCCGCACGTCTTCCCGCCACCCGCCGCGCTCGAAGCGTCCCAGGATCGTCTCGTCGAAAAAACATTCTTCAACTCACTCGGCATCGACACCGCGCCGTTCCGCAAAGTAGACTCACTCGATGAACTTCGCGCAGCAGCCGACGAACTCGGTCTCCCAGCGATTTTAAAAACGCGCCGCATGGGCTATGACGGCAAAGGCCAGTTCGTCATCGAAAGCGCTGATCAGATCGATGCAGCCTTCACTGCGCTCGGTGGGGCGAATTTGATTCTCGAAGGTTTCGTTAAATTCGACCGCGAAGTCTCGATCCTCGCTGTTCGCAACCGTGATGGTGACTCCGCGTTTTATCCGCTCGTCGAAAACATCCATCGCGGCGGCATCCTGCGCATTTCGCGCGCACCCGCACCGCACATTTCGCCGTTGCAACAACCCGACGCTGAAGACAAAGCCATGCGTGTCATGAACGCGCTCAATTATGTTGGTGTGTTGGCCATCGAATTCTTCGAATCGCACGGTAAACTGCTCGCCAATGAAATGGCGTGTCGCGTCCACAATTCCGGACACTGGACGATCGAAGGCGCGGAAACCAGCCAGTTCGAAAACCATCTGCGCGCCGGATTGAACCTGCCGCTCGGTTCAACGCAGCCGCTCGGTTTTACAGCGATGATCAATTTGATTGGAAAAGTGCCCGAAACGAAAGACGTGCTGGCCGTTCCCGGCGCGCATCTCCACCTTTATAGAAAGGCTCCGAAACCGGGTCGGAAATTGGGCCACATCACGCTTGTTGGCGAGGATCCGGCGGACCGCGAAGAAAGATTGGAAGCGTTATTGAATTTGGTTGAATAGAATTCTGGATTTGCCGTTATTCATCCAAGGTTGTAGAAGTCTGACCGTCTAAGCATGAGACGATTTTACAGCAGTTAAACAGCAGCGAACACAGGAGGCAGAACATGGGTTTAATGGATTGGGCGAAATCGCAGTTTATTGAAATCATCGAGTGGCTGGACGACTCGCGTGAGACGATGGTCTACCGTTTTCCCGTGCACCAGAACGAAATCAAGAATGGTGCCAAGCTGACTGTCCGAGAAGGACAGGCCGCCGTCTTCGTGCTGCAGGGTAAAATCGCCGACGTCATGGCACCAGGCATGTACACCATCGACGGCAAGAACACGCCGGTCCTCTCGACGATCCTCGGCTGGAAGTACGGCTTCGCGTCGCCCTTCAAGTCGGAAGTCTATTTCGTTAACACGCGCGAATTCACCGGCATGAAGTGGGGTACGCAGAATCCGATCATGATGCGCGATCAGGATTTCGGCGTCGTCCGCCTCCGCGCGTTCGGCTCCTACTCCATTCAAATCACCGACCCCGGCTTGTTCCTCAAGGACATCGTCGGGACCGATGGTCTGTTCGAAACCAACGAATTGTCCGACTACCTGCGCGACATGTTGTTGCAGTCGTTTGCCCAAGCCCTCGGCACCGCGAAGATTCCGGCGCTCGACCTTGCCGCCAACTACCGCACCCTCGGCACGTCGTTGACCAAAGACATCACGGCTGATTTCGCGTCGCACGGTTTGACATTGACGCATTTCATTATCTCCAACATTTCCGTCCCGCCCGAAGTCGAAGCCGCGATGGACAAGCGCTCCGAAATGGGTGCGCTCGGCGATCTCAACAAGTTCACGCAATTCCAAGTCGCCAACGCCATCGGCGACGCAGCCAAACAACCCGGCGGCATGGCCGGTATGGGTATGGGCATGGGTGCCGGCATGGGCATGGGCGGCATGATGGTCAATCAAATGAACCAAGCCGCGTGGGCCGCTCAACAGCCGCCGCCGCAGGCCGCACCAGCCGCCGCTCCCGCAGCAGCGCCTGTCGCTGCCGTAGCAGCCGGTGACGATGTGATGGCCAAGCTCGGTCAGCTCAAGAAGCTCTTCGATGCCGGCTTGATCGAGAAGGCTGAGTTTGATGAGAAGAAGAAGGAACTGCTCGCGAAGTTGTAAAGACTAACGTACTTTAACGGCCATTTGTCATTAGTTATTTGTCATTAGTCATTTGTCATTTCGGTGCTCCCTGTGCGGCTACTGTGCGCTTGCGAGCGTTCAAAATTAACAAATGACTATTGCCAAATAACTAATGACAAATGGGTTCTTATCACTATTCAAAAACCCCAGACGCTCAAAACCCATGGCAGACATCAAATTCGGCAAGCCCTCCGCCCCCGACGCCCCGGCTCCGGTTCCGGCGCCCGCTCCAGTCCCGGAACAAGGCGTTCCAACCAGCACAACTGACGCCTCGAACACCCCTCCGGCGAAGACACCGGATGTGATTCAGGGTCCGGGCATGAGCGCGGTGAAGGACAGGAAATTTCCGTGCAAAGGCTGCGGCGCCGATCTGCATTTCGCCCCAGGGCAAGACGCGTTGAAGTGTCCACAATGCGGCACGGTTGAGAAGATTCCGCAGACGGCCGACGAGATCACCGAATACAGCTACAACGAGTATCTCGCTAAACCGAAATCCACCGGTTTCGGCGCGCCTCCAGCCGACCGCCGCGACGCCAAGTGTCCCAGCTGTGCCGCGCAGATTCAGCTCGACGCCAATGTGCGTTCGACGAAGTGCCCTTATTGTGGCTCGCCGATGATCACCGACGACGACAAAGCCGCGCCGGGAAAAGAAGTCATCACGCCCGAAGCGCTGGTCCCGTTCGCGATCACGCAAAAGCAAGCCGAAAGCAAATTCGCCGAGTGGCTCGGCTCGCTCTGGTTCGCTCCCGGTGCGCTGAAAAGCGATGCGCATTTGAAATCGTTTCAAGGCGTGTACAAGCCATTCTGGACGTACGATTCGCACACGATTAGCAACTGGTCCGGCGAACGCGGCGACTATTACTACACGACCGAAACATACACGGAAACCGAGAACGGTCAGACGGTCACGAAGACGCGCCAGGTTCGACATACGGCGTGGACATTCGTCTCCGGCGTCTATCAAGATTTCTTCGACGACGTGTTGGTTGCGGCCGGAAAGACAGAAGACAAGAGCAAAGATTACGATCTGAAAGCGTGCAAACATTTCACGCCGGAATACCTCAGCGGTTTCGCCGCCGAACGCTACACGGTCTCACTCGAAGACGGTTGGAAGAGCGCGAAGAAGACCATCGATAACAGCATCTACGGTTCAGTCACGCGCCTCATCGGCGGCGACGAACAACGCGTCAAACAAATCAATACGGCGTACAACGGCATCACGTACAAACACATTCTGTTGCCGATCTGGATCAACTCATACCGCTACAACGACACGGCTTATCTGTTCGAAGTCAACGGCCAATCCGGCGTCGCGACAGGCACACGACCGTACAGCTTCTGGAAGATCACCGGATTCGTCGCGATGATCATTGCGATCATTCTGATTTTGGTCATGGTCTTCGGCAGCAAGAACCAGAACACCACGCGCTACGGTCCGCCCGGTGGCGCAACGCGACAGGGACCGGTTGAAGTGGAACGGACGCAGGAGTTCAAACGGAAGGTAAATAATTGAGGCAGCCCCAACGGGGCGAAATAATGTAGCCTAGGGCGTAAGCCCTAGGTTTGGACATGAGATGAATAGATAGCCCCAAGGGGGCGAAATAAATGGCGTGGGTTTTGGACTCGCCAGCTATTTATGTCGCCCTTTCAGGGCTTCAACAATTCGCCTATCGATTCCCAGGGCTTACGCCCTGGGCTACATTATGCCGCCCCTTTGGGGCTGAAAAAACGTACTACTATTTCTTCGCCTTCGGATCCAACGCGTCCCGCAGTCCGTCGCCCAGCAAATTGAACGACAGTACTGTCAGCACAATCGCCATGCCCGGGAAGACTGCGAGCCACCAGTGGTCTTTGAAATAGCTCTTCGAATCCGAGAGCATTCCGCCCCAGCTTGGGAAGGGGTCTTTGATTCCGAGGCCGAGGAACGAGAGCCCCGCTTCGCCCAAAATATTTCCGCCAATCGACAGCGTCGCCAATACGATGATCGGCGACCAGCAATTCGGCAGCACGTGCAGGAACATGATGCGGAAGCTGTCTCCGCCTAACGCTCGCGCGGCCGTGACGTAGTCCAGCGTTTTGATCGTCAGCACTTGCGCCCGGACCACGCGTGCGATGCTGGTCCAGCCAACAACTCCCAGTGCGATGAAGCGTCAACCGAACGAGCGTCAACCGCGCACGCACGGTAGCGGACTTTTCGCGTTTCTCCAGCCGCCTCAATTCGGCCCGGGAAATCGTGTAGGTAATAGTCAATGCCTTGGGCATGACGAGTCTCCACATGGCCCCCCCGATTAAGGTATCGACATCTTCGGTTAGAAACTTAAATCAGTATTAGCCGGTGGTTGAGGCCAGAGGCTGATACCACCGGAACCTTCACGACGCCCCCATCCCGGAGGGATGACAGCATATTTTTACTCACGCCGCTGTCATCCCTCCGGGATGCGGGTTCATTGGAATACGCATCCGGTCGTATCGCGCTTTGCGCTCAACCACCGGCTAATGGCTTGGACCTCTTCGAGGTAAAAAGCACATCTTTCGTAGTCGTGCTCAGTAACGCACAACCAAAGTATTTAAAGCATGAAACGATTTCAATTTTCAAGTAGTCGGTGATCGTGGAATAAAAATGTTTACAACGGAATGTCTTTTAAACGCTTCGTCCAGTAATCCGGGCGGCGCGAGCGGTGGGCGACGGCGACGATCCAGATCGTGCTGGGGCGTTCAGTGTAGACGACATTGGATGCGAAATAAAAAGCGGCGGCACAGTGGCCACCGCTTGGTAGAGATATGTCACGCATCACATCGGCAGGATTGCCGCCGCTCCTGAAAACAATTTACTGCGCTTCTTTTTCGAACGGCACGACTTTGCCGATCGTGCGGTTTTGCTTGGTCAGATACTTCTTTGCGACGGCAGTTACTTGCTCGGGCTTGGCCGCGCTGATCTCTTGAATTTCGCGGAAGAGGCTGCGCCAATCGCCGCTGACGGCCTGGTAATCGGCGAGTTCCTGCGCGAGATTCAAATTCGATTTCATGCCGCGCAAAATAGTCGAGCGGTACGCTGTAATCACGCGCTTCATTTCGTCAGCGCTCGGCGTTTCAGTCTTCAATTTTTCGATCTCGTCCAAGACCACCTTTTCGAGGTCTGTCGTGTTGCCACCTTGGGGCGGTTCGGCGGTGACGAGAAGCAGGCGCGGGTAGCGGTCACCGGGTCCGATCCAGGAGCCGACGCTGTTCGCCTTCTTCTGTTTAACGAGATGCGATTCCAAACGCGAGGTTCGGCCTGACGTGGCGATTTCGCTGAGCATGCGCAGCGCAGGCGTGTCGGGATGGTTGCGTTCGGGGACGTGATAGCCGATCATCATCACGGGTTGCGCCGGGAATTCGACTTCGATACGGCGCTCGCCTTCCTGCGGTGGTTCGACTGTGACGGCGGGCGGCGGGCCTTTGGCTTTGGGGATGCGGCCGAAATAATCGGTCAGCAATTTCTTCGTCGCTGGGACGTCGATGTCACCCACGACCGCGACAATGGTTTCGCTCGGAACGTAATGTTCGCGGTAGAACTTCATGATCTTTTCGCGGTTGTAGCCGAGGATGTCGCTGCGATGGCCGATCACGGCTGTGCCATACGGATGCGCCTGGAACGCGACGCCAAGGAATGATTCGTAGAGCTTTCCGAAAGCGCTGGAGTCGGTGCGCATACGGCGTTCTTCGAGGACGACCTGCTTTTCTTTTTCGAGTTGGCGCGGGACGATGTTCATGAAGCGGTCGGATTCGAGCGCGGCCCAGAGTTCCAATTTATTCGCCGGGAGCGAGACGTGGTAGACGGTGCGATCATCCGAGGTGAACGCGTTCAAGCCGACTCCACCCGCGCGGTCGATCAAGTTTGAATACTGATTTTGGACGACGTATTGTTCAGCGTCCTTGACTTTCGCGGCGTACGTTTTGACGAGTTCGACGAGCGTTTTTTTATCGGCGTCTTTGAGCGTCACACCGGCGGCCTGCCACTTCGCCATCAGATCAGCGGCTTGCTTTTCCATCACTTTTTCTGCCTGCGCCGGATCGACTCCGCGTGCGCCGGTGCTGGTGACTTGGGCGAGCAGCGAGAGGAAACCGTCGCGCATGTCGGCGGGGACTTTTTGTTCGAGCGCCTGGATTGTGACGTAGAGTTTGTCGATCTCGGCAAGCGCTGCTTTTTCGGCTGCGTAGTCGTTGGTGCCGACGAAGGGCGTGCCTTTGAATGCGAGATGTTCGAGTTGGTGCGCGAGGCCGGTGATGCCGACGTATTCGTCGGTCGATCCGGTTTTGACATAGGTCACGCAGGAGATCACGGGTGCGTCGCCGCGCGGGTAAAGGATGATCGTCAGGCCGTTGTCGAGGGTGAACGACTCCACTTTTTTGGTGAACTCGCCGAACTCTTCCTCGGCGCTCCAGCATACGGACATGAGTGAGAACGCAGCCACGAGGGCGAGTGCAGCGTGTTGGATTGTGCGGACTGAACAGGTCATGTGTTAAGACTCCAGCCAGATGAGTTAGACTTTTTTGCGCGGCTTGGCGGGCGCTTTTTTGGGAGCGCTTTTTGCTTTTGGTTTGGGACTGTCAGACGGGGTTTCCAAACCGACCGGCTTCGTTCCGACATCAGACTTTTTAACCGCTCCGGCGGCAATCGCAAGTTCGATCGTGCGCCAGAGGTTATCGACGTCGCTGGACGGAAGTTCCTTGGGCGTTTCCAAAATCGCGGGGAGGCCCCAGATGCGTTTGTCGGCGAGCAATGCTTTGAATCCGTCGAGGCCGATTTCGCCGGAGCCGATGTGTTCGTGGCGGTCGAGGTGCGAGCCGACCGCTCCTTTAGAATCATTGAAATGCAGGCAGCGGAGTTTCTTCAAGCTGATCGTTTTGTCGATGGTATCGAGCATTTTTGTGACGCCATCTTTCGTGCGGATGTCGTAGCCCGCAGCGAGTGCGTGGCATGTGTCGAGGCAGAGGCCGAGTTTCGAGATGTTGGAGGCGTCGATGACGGCAGCAACTTCCTCGAAGGTAGTTCCGAGCGACGTGCCGCCACCGGCGGTGTTTTCGACGAGAATCTCGGGGCCGTCGGGGACTTCACGTTCGGCGCGTTGCATCGCTGCGGCGACGCGCGCACGGCCCGCTTCGGGGCCCGCGCCCATATGGTTGCCGATATGCAGCACGAAGAAACGCGCGCCGAGTTGCTGGGAGCGTTTCAGTTCCGTGATGAACGCGTCGCACGATTTTTGATAGATGTCGTCGCTGCGCGCGGCGAGATTAATGAGATAGGTTGCGTGGACGACAATGGGGTCGAGTTTCGCAGCGGCGACGCCGGCACGGAAGGACGCGATGAAGTCGGCTTCGAGCGGTGTCTTTAACCAGCCGCGCGGATTGCCGCAGAAAATTTGCAGCGCTTGGCAGCCCAGCGAACGAGCGAGCGCGGGGCCGTCTTTGAATGTCAGATGCATTCCAAATCGCATAGAGACCTTGTTTCGGATTTTAAGTTGGGCGTTAGCAACGAGTGGTGAGTTCTATTGCTTGCGTAAATCTTGGGGGCGCACAAGCGGGTCCTTGACGGGCTCGGTGGTTTCGGACGGCGGGTCTCGACGATTGTTGGGATTGGAGTCTCGGTCGCCAGGACGCTTTAAGACTTGATCATTATCCACGGTACCCGGTTTGTCGTTGGGGCGCTTGAGGACGTTGTCGTCGCTGACGGTTGGGACGGCGTCGCCGAATTTACGGTCGGCTTCGCGTTCTGAATCACGGCCCACTGTAGCGGCTGGTTTGGGCGGGCTGGTTTTGTTGGGACCGGCGATGTTATCGACGGGCATACCGCCCTGCGCACTCCATTCGCGTTTGGTCAATTTGAGTTCACGCAATTCGGCAAGTTTGGCGTCGAAATTTTTCTCAGTGGGATCCAGTTCGGGTTCGCCGATCTGGCGCGGGAGCGATTTGAAATTGGCTTTGTACCACTCGATGTATTTTTTTAATCCGTCTTGAACGCCGAGGCGTCGCGATTCTACCGTGATGAATGATTGACCGGTGATGGCCGTGAGTGTCGATTTCATTTCGTCGACGAAGGGCACATTCCAGAACGCGGCAACACTGGTTTGCGGCATGGTCATGTACAGCGTTTCGATCACGCGTTTGGTGCAGTTGCGACCATTCAACTGGCCGATGAGTTTCATGCAGGCGACGCGGACTTCGGCGTCATCGTTCTGAACACCAGCCCACAAATAAGGAACAACGTCGGAGCCCAACGCGCGGATGTCGGAGAGCGCGGCGGCGCGCGTAGTGTCTTCGGGATTCTTGTAGGCGACTTTGATCGTGTCCATGGCGTCGGCGAAGAGCGCTTCTTTGCGCTTGCTCATACGCTTGGAAAATTCAGGAAAATTGGTCACAGGAAGCGCACCACTCGCAGCGGTGTCACGGGATGCGGCCGTAATTTGCGCGGTCGTCGTCGGAGCGATTGGAGCGGTGGTGGCCGGGGCGGGGATGATGGGCTGCGGGCCGCTGGGAACGCGCGGTTGCGCGGCGTTTCCGGGCTGCGTGATCGGGCCTTCCGGCGCAGTGGAACGGATCGGATCGCCCGGGACAACAGGGGCTTTGACGGGGACATTTCCGACTGGACTGGTCGGGAGTGCCGGGACGTTGGTCGTCGGCGTTGTAGCTGGAATGTTGGGAAGATTCTTTGACGTAGCGCCAGGCGTGGGGACCACAAGTGGGGCTGAAGAGGGACCGCCGATAACGGGATTCGCGGTGCCAGCCGGGCGCGTTGCTTCGGGTGCTTTGGGTTCGTCCTTCGCGATGGTTTTGATTTTTTCGCGGACGATGGTGTCGATTTCAGTGCGTCGAATCGAGCGGTTGCCGCCGCGCGATGTTTTGACGACGACCGTCTGCTGGTCTTCGTTGATGATCGTGCCGTTGACTTCGCGGCCATCGAGCAGGTAAACGGTATCCGCGTGGCAGACCGTCGCCACCGTCGCACCGCACAACACTACGTTGGATAGCCAGCGAACGAGAGAACTAGGAGCGTTCATACCGTACCTCTTTATGATAGTCAACACAGGCCGGTGATGGAGAATGAAGTCCAATCACCGGCCCACGTTGGTATGGGTTCGTATGCTTACTTGCGTTCTTCCGCGCTGTAGACCCAATCGCGAAGGGCGCTGCCGCTGCCTTTGCAAAGGGGCAGCAATTCGCCGTCTTTGAACCACAACGCCAATTCACGTGCGGACGATTCGGGCGAGTCAGACGCGTGAATCAAGTTATTCTGACCCGAGAGTGCGAAGTCACCGCGGATCGTGCCGCCGGGCGCTTTCAATCCGGACGTCGGGCCGACCAAGCCGCGCACGACACCGATCGCGCCGTTGCCTTCGAGGCACATGACGGTCACGGGGCCGCTGGTGATGAAGCTCAACAGGCTGCCGAAGAAGGGCTTGGCTGCGTGTTCGGAATAATGTGTTTCAGCGGTAGCCTTTTCGACTTGGATGACTTTCAAGCCGACGATGCTGAGGCCCTTCTTTTCAAACCGAGCCAAAATCTCACCGGTCAGCCCGCGCGCAACACCGTCGGGTTTGATGATGACCAAGGTTCGTTCGTGCAATGCGCTCAATGTCGTTCTCCTCATTCAGTATCGTTTAATGTTTTACACAACCGATTCAAATCATCGCGTTATATATCGGACGGCATGTCACAGGCTTACGATTTATGCCGCCTTTTCAGGGCTCACAACTACCCGCCGATGCTTGCGGCTTTCGCAGCATCGTCTTCTTCTTCTTGCGCCCGCTCGCGTTTAAGCAGGTCGGCGATTTCCTTATCCTTGATTTTATCGCGCTTCCAATTGAGCTTGGGTGCGTCGCCCCACAGCGTTTCCAAAGCGTAGTATTCGCGCAATTCAGGCGAAAACACGTGGATTACGCAGTCGGTGTAATCGATCAACACCCAGCTACCCGCTTCGCTGCCTTCCTGCCCCATCTTACGGATGTTGATCGATTTCAACGCTTTCTTGATCGATTCAACCACGGCGCGAACCTGCGAGCGCGAGTGGGCGGTGGCAATAACAAAATAGTCCGTAACGTCGGTGATGCCGCGTACGTCGTAGACAACGACGTCGTCAGCTTTTCGGTCATCCGCAGTCCGGGCGGAGAAAAGAGCAATGTCCCGGCCGTTATTCAACAAGTGAGTGCGTCTCCAAATAATACCTTCAAAAAACCAAGTATAGCACATGCGGGGCGGAGTAGCAATTTTAATCTGGACAGCGCAATTGAGTGACCGCCTAACGTGCATCGTCACATTGTCCTCGAATCTAAAGTGCGGTCATGCATTCAATTTTCCGCGCGACAGATCAATGTGGATTGTTCCCGTAATAATCGAACCAACTGCGCGCAGTTTCGATCAATCGGACGCGGTGGAGTTCGACCTTTCCGCCCGTGCGGCAGGCCGGGATTTTCGATGCGATCAGGTTCCAAATCACGATGGCAATGTTTTCAGCGGTGGCGGGGTGGGTCTTGAAAAAATCGGTGTCGAGGTTCAGGTGTTTGTGGTCGAAGCGGCGGTCGATTTCGTCGTCGAGAAGGGCTTCGAATTGCCCGAGGTCGATGACGATGCCGGTGCGGGAGTCGGGTTGACCTCGGACGGTGATTTCGGCGACGTAGTTGTGACCGTGGCCGTTGGGGTTGTTGCATTTGCCGTAGAGGCGACGGTTCTCTTCGTCCGAAAGTTGTTCGGAGTGGAGACGGTGTGAGGCTGAGAATTCAATGGAGCGGGTGAGGTACACCATCGCCGGATTTTCTCCCAAGATTTCGACGGACATGCCGGGATGTTCTTCGAGGCGCATTGAGACGCGCCGGGACGCGCCAATGGTTTCCGGGACGCGCGACCAGAGCACTTGCGCGAGCCGTTCGGTGGTTGGAACGTTGTTGGCAAACTCGGGCATCGAATCGTTCAACATACGGTGATCGATGGCCGCAAGCAGAGTTTTCAATTCTTGATCGACGGTCTTGATGTTCACGACCATGCCGTCAATTGGATCGACGGGGCCGCGCACACTCAATTCGAGAACATAGTTGTGGCCGTGCCCGCTGGGTTCAGCTGCGACGCCGAAGAGCGTGTCAAGTTCGGCGCGCGACAATCCGCCGCCTCGATAGACATGCCCGGCGAAGAACGTCACTTTTCGTGTCAGTGTCAGCATCAGGGGCGGTCCACATTGCGGAATTCACACATGCTATTTTGTTTCGGCCAATTCGATAATCAGGTTTTCGAATTTGGCTGCGGTGACTTGCCGAGCGGTCGACAAATCGTCGTGGAGCTTTTGATATGCATCGGCGTCTTGTTGGGACTTCAATTCGACTTCGAGATAGGCGGAGCTGAGGGCTTTGCGTTCGGCAATGGTGAGGGCTCCGTCGGAGTTGGCATCGAAGCCTTTGATTTTCAGCGTACCGGCAGTGGCGTCTTTGGAATTTGATCCCGCTGTCAGCGCGGCGGCGGCGTTGGCGGGGAGGTTTTTTGCGGCTTCAATTTCTGAGAGGGAGATGAGTCCGTCATTGTCGTTATCGATGGCGGCAAAGAGGCGTTGAGTCGCGACGAAGATGCATGCGGCGTCGCGGTATTCGTCGGCGGTGAGTCTGCCATCGTTGTCGCGATCCAGTTTTGTCAAGGCGTCGACGACGCTGCTGGCGAGTGCGGCGCGGGTTTTGTAGGTGTCGATCAAGCGCCGGTACATCTCGATTTCAGGAACCTGGAATTCGAGCTTCATGCGGATCGTGCGTTTTTTGCGATCGGTGGCAATGGGTGTGTCGTAAAGGGTGCCGTGCGCTTTGTCGTAAGCGATCTTGCGGCGCAGACGCTCCTTTTCTTCAACGTCCTGCGACTCCTGTTCGGTGATCAGCTTTTGTTTCAAGAGAACGATTTCGACGCGGGCTTTCGTCTCCTTCTTCTTCATCAATTCCTGCACCCATTTATTGGTCTGCGTTTTGGCGTTACCATCGCCAATGATCGCGGTCAACGTGGGGACCTTGGGAAGCGCTTGAAGGACCGTCTCGTCCGCAGAGCGTGCGGGAGCGTCGGGGTCTTCGGCGCGTACGGCGCCGCAGGCTACGATAATAAGAAGAGGAATCCAAGATAAACGAGCCATGCGAAATCTCCCACCGATAAAGTCGTGCGCATTGTGCATGAGACGCGTGCGAATGTCAATCCTTCATCGTTTTAATCGGCAGAGATACGAGGCCTCGTTACTTCTTTCCGGAGACGAAATCGTCGTAGAGCAGAACTTCATAGGGGCTGCCGATGATGAGCGGACAACGTTGATGCAGTGAGGTCGGTTGGATTTTAAGGATGCGCTCTTTGCCGTTGCTGGCTTTGCCGCCGGCTTGTTCGCAGACCATGGCCATGGGATTGCATTCGTAGAGCAGTCGGCGTTTGCCGCCTTGGTTGATCGGCGAGGATGACGGGGAGGGGTAGAGGTAGACGCCGCCATAAAGCAGGATGCGGTGAAAATCGGCGATGAGCGAACCGGCGTAGCGTGCGGAATAATGCTTGTCAGACTTCAAATCTTTTTTGCGCAAATGTTCGACAAAGCGGCGCGTGGGTTCGTGCCAGTCGTGGAAGAGCGATTCATTGCAGGCGTAGGTAATCCCGCGATCCGGGATGTGAATGTTTTCGCGCATCAGAAGGAATTCGCCGATGCCGTCGTCGAGTGTGAACGCGTTAACGCCGTCGCCGGATGTGTAGACGAGGACGGTCGAGGGGCCGTACATGATGTAGCCTGCGGCGACTTGCTCGGTGCCTTTTTGCAGCAGGTCTTTTTCGGTGGCTTGGTCGGTGGTTTCGACGCGGCGCAACACGGAGAAAATGGAGCCGACGACGCCGTTGTTGTCGAGATTCGACGCGTCGAGTGGATCGACACAGACGACGTACTTTCCGCCCTGCAAACGGCTGTGGAGATGGACCGGATCGGTCATGCTTTCACTGACAATAGTGGCGACCCAGGGTGAGCGGGTGAAGGCGTTGAGGAAGGATTCGTTGGCGTAGACATCGAGTTTCTTTTGGAGCGGGACCAGTTCGCCGCCGCTGCGGTCAAATAAACCTGAGCGCGAGAGGCCGCGCGCGATGAGTTTTCCGGCCAGGGCAATCTGAGTCATGATCGTTGAGAATTCGCCGCTGGCACGCGCGAGTTTCTGTTTGAACGTCAGATGCTGCGAAAGTGTGACGCCAATCTTGGGCAAAATGTTCGAGTCGGACATGTCGTGGTCGCTCCTGAGAAATGAACTACGCTCGGGAAGGTACTATAACCATTTGCGCGGAAGGAAGAAAATAAAAAATCGTTGAGCGACTGTTTTCGAGTGCATGACATCGTACGCGCCCGATTTTTGTGTTCAACGCAAAGACGCAAAGGACTTCTTTAAAAGATCAGACATGACAGCACGGAGCGGTGTACAACTCCGTGGTAACCGTTGAAACCATTTTTTATAGAGAGAGATGTTCATGAACTCCCGCATTCCATTCACACTTGCTGCATTGATTCTTCCCTGTGTTTTCGCGTTGCATGCGTTTGCTGAAGAGAAGCCGAAGGCTGATGACAAGGGCAAGGCTCCGCCCAAGAAGAACGAGCCGAAGAAAAACGATGGGCCGCATGAGAAGATGGATTACGGCCCGTTTCTTGGCGCATCGGTTGAAAGCACGTATCCGGCAGCGAACAACATTGCGCTGAAAGGCATGGCGATTCGCCTTGGCGACAAGAAGCAGGCGGCGGTCAGTTTCGATATGGAAATGCTGCGCTACTCGGTCGGTTGGACGGGTGAGTATCTTGGATTGAATTATGGTCGCGACGGACTTGCTGACCATCCGCGCTTGAAGGGCACGCCGAAGTTCGGCACGAAAGGCACGAGCCTCGGTTGGGCGAAGGACGGCAAGTTTGAAGACCCGCGCGCGAAGGACTCGAAGGGACGTGCTGAAGGCCCGTTGCCGAACGATTTCGCGAAGTACAAGGGCGTTTATCTTGATGGCCGCAACGTCGTGTTGCATTACACAGTGGGTGATGCCGATGTGATGGAACAGCCGGGCTTTGATGATGCGGATGGGATTGATGTGTTCTCGCGGACGATTCAGATCGGCAAGTCGTCCAAGCCGCTGACGATGTTGTTGATGGAAGACGACAAGGCTGATGCGTCGTCGAGTGCTGCTGCAAACCGCGCTGCGTTGATTCTGAAAGATCCGAAAAGCACGGACACGGCGATCATGGCCGCGTTGAGTGGAGCGCCTGTGGGCGTAACGTTCGCGCTGGATGGAAAACGCGTCCTCGTGAACATTCCGGCACTGACGGCTCCGGCGAAATTCACGATTACGATTTGCCATCTGCCCAGTGCTGATAAGGCCAAGTTCGAAGCGGCTGCCAGCAAGAAAGTGGCCAGCGTTGATTTCGATGTCATCGTCAAAACCGGCGGCGCGCCGCGTTGGAAGACGATTGAGGTCAAAGGCACACCGGCTAAGGCCGACGATCAGGCGTATGTCGTCGATTCGATCACGGTGCCCTTTGAAAACGAGTACAATTCCTACATGCGCATCACGGGCATCGACTTTTTTAAAGATGGTCGCGCAGCGGTGTGTACGATGAGCGGCGATGTGTGGGTCATCAGCGGCATTGACAAGACACTTGAGAAGATCACGTGGCAGCGTTACGCATCCGGGTTGTTTGCGACAACGGGATTGAAGATCGTCAACGACCAGGTCTACACGCTGGGACGCGACCAGATCACGCGCTTCTATGACCTCAACAAAGATGGTGAAGCGGACTATTACGAATGCTTCAACAACGATTGTACTGTCGGACCGGATTACCACGAATTCGCGCATGATCTGCACACGGATACCGATGGCAACTTCTATTACATGAAGGGCAGCAACCTCAGTTCTGGCGGTGCCAAATTCCACGGCGTAATGGTGCGCGTGGATAAGAATGGCGAGAAGGCCGAGATGTTCTGCAAAGGTTTCCGCGCACCGAACGGCATGTGTGTGGGTCCGCACAATGAAATTACGACTGGTGACAACCAGGGAAATTGGACGCCCGCCAGCCCGATCAATTGGGTCAAGAAGGACGGCTTTTATGGCTTCCAGCTCGACCAGTATCCTGAAACGAAAAAAGGCCCGCGCGAAAATCCGTTGTGCTGGGTGCCGTATGACGAAGACAATTCCTGCGGCGGCCAGGTGTGGGGCGGACCGAATTGGGGGCCGCTGAGCAACCGCTTGTTGCACATGTCGTACGGCAAGTGCAAGCTCTTCGCAGCGGTGATTGAAAAGTACGGCGACGAGGTTCAAGGCGGCGTGACCAAGTTCCCGCTCGAATTCGCCAGCGGTATCATGCGCGCTCGTGTCAATCCGGTCGATGGGCAAGTCTATGTCGTTGGGATGAAAGGCTGGCAGACCAGTGCGCCGAACACGGGGTGTGTGCAACGCGTGCGCTACACCGGCAAGCCGTACAATGCGCCGATGGAAACGAAAGTCACCACTGACGGCATGACGATTACGTTCAACGAAAAGCTCGATCCGAAGTCGGTGGATGACGCCACGAATTGGGACGTGCGGCGTTTCAATGTCAAGTATTCGAAAGCCTACGGATCAGAGGAATACAGTCTTGAAGACCCCACCAAGCACCACAAATGCGGACTGCGTTCCGAGCGCGATGTGGTGGAAGTCAAAAGCGCGAAACTTGATGCTGATGGCAAGACCGTCAAGCTCACGCTCGCAAACGTGAAGCCCTGCACGAACATGATCGTCACCTACAAAATCCAGACGGCGGACGGCACGACGTTGAAGCAGGATTTGGACTACACGGTCAACTTCATTCAAGGTGGCGCGAAGTTCCCCGGCATGGTTCCACCCGATCCCACTACGGAAGAGCCGAAGAAGAACGAAGGCAAGAAGAAGAAAGACGAAGCGAAGAAAAAGAGTGAGTGATAGGTAGGACCACTAAACGTACGCATCGTACGCTTTTTTGATAAACCAGATCGCAAACAGCGTGGCGACAAACAGCGGCGGCATCGCCACGCATGAATAGAACCAGACGACCAGCAACGCGAACAGCGCTTTGGGCAGGAAGATGATGATCGCGTAAAAACCCGGCAACGCCGCAAACGTGAGCCCCGTGACGAACACGCTGAGAAACCCGACGAACCCGCCGCCCAGTACGGAAATGAAATGCGATTCACGCCCCGGCGGTGGTTCATCCGCAGCCGGCATCGCCAGCATCAACCATACCCAAATCCCGCCCAGCGTGTTCACCGCTGAGACAATGAAGAGCCCGATCACCGGCCACAGCACCGTTTGTTCGTCGTCTTTTGCGAACGACAGCAACGCAAATGATGGCATCAACACCAGCACCGTCGTCCAGATGTCGGTGATAAAATATTGAATCCGAGGGCTGCCGCGCCGCACGATCAGGCGCTTGAACAAGAATAGAGTGACGCACAACGCGAACACCCAGAACACGTAGAAAACTGGACTGTCGTAACGGAAGTACGAGAAGAATTGGAGGTAGTTCCGGATCGGCGGCCACTTTAAATCGTCCCACTCCACGCCGCACCTCCTTTCTCGCCCCGCACTACGGTACTAACCCGTCGAATCACATCGAAGTCAATAAAAAAGACCCCCCGACATCGCTGCCGGAGGGCCTTCGCATCCAATCGTTTCGAACTCGTCCGGCTTACTTCAAGCCGGGGATCTTGTACTGGCCGGGGATCGGCACTGCGTAGCGGCCATCCGGGCCCGGCTTCGTCGGCGTCGGTGCATCGAACGCCAAGTTTTCAGGGAACGTGCGGTAATCCGCCTTCAGCAACGCATCCCACTTGACTTCCTGGCCCGTGTACGTCGCGGTGCGGCCAAGGACCGCCGTGAACGTGCTGTCAGCCGTGTAATACGCGTTGTTGACCGCCTTGTCGTTGCGGACCGCGTCCTGCAGGAAGTTGTGCTCGACCTGGTACGGATCCGGGTTTTCCTTGCCTTCGTACTTCCACAACACGTTGCCCTTGTAATCGACGGCTTTGCCGATGTGCAGGATGCCCTTCGTGCCGTGGAAATGTTCGCTCACGTCGGACTTCGTTCCGGCGATCTGGCGGCACTGACTGTTGATCACGACGCCATTCGGGTACTGGTATTCGACGTAATGGTGATCGAAGATTTCCGTGTTGCGGACCTTGTCCGTCCGTCCGCCCATACCGCAGGCGCTGATCGGGTTTGCACCGAGGAACCAGTTGGCGACGTCGAGATTGTGGACGTGCTGTTCGGTAATATGATCACCGCACAGCCAATTGAAGTGGTACCAATTGTGGACCTGGAACTGCATTTCCGTCATGCCTTCTTTTTTGTCGCGGTACCAAATTCCGTTGCCGTTCCAGTACACCTGACCGGAGACGATGTCGCCGACGATGCCGTCCTTCAGCGCCTTCAACGTTTCGAGGTACACGTTCTGGTAGTGGCGCTGCAATCCGCAGACGACCTTGAGCTTCTTGCCATCGGCAGCCTTGGCCGCTTCGATGACTTTGCGCGCACCCCAGGAATCGACGCAGACAGGCTTTTCCATGAAGATGTGCTTGCCAGCGGCAACAGCAGCTTCGAAATGAACCGGGCGGAAGCCGGGAGGCGTCGCGAGGATCACGAGGTCGCAGTGTTCAAAGACTTTCTTGTAGGCATCGAGGCCCACGAACTTGCGGTCGTCAGGCACGTCCACTTTGTCCGCGTGCTTCTTCTTGAGCTGTCCCAACGCGCCGGTCAGGCGGTCATCGAACGCGTCAGCCATCGCCGTCAATTTGACGTTCGAATTCGGCACATTCAACGCCTGATACGCCGCACCCGATCCTCGGCCACCGCAACCGATCAATCCGATGCGAATTAAATCATTGCCCGCAGCATACGCCTTCGGCATGATGATGCGGGATGCCAACGCCGCTCCGGCCACCGCAGCCGTGCCCTTCAAAAAGTCCCGTCGAGCTCCGTCCTTCGCGTTCATAACGCCTCCTAAATTGATTCAAGAAACAAGTCCCTCTCGCGATACACCGCGACAAAGACTTTTCGCTCCAAAAAAAACGTCGCAACTCAAAAAGTTCCCACTCGCCAACCTGTTTGGACGTGACTATACCGCCGTTCCCGTTCCCAAACAATCACATCGTGCGTAAATCCGCCGCCACCGACCACCGCCAATGCACTTTCAGTTCCCACGAAATCACACGTGCACGAATCTAAATTCATATGTTCTTTTTATGCACCCATCCCGACCACGACCCGCTTCTAATTTGTCCTATTCATACAACGAATTTAACATCGAATCCGCAACTCCTGATTTCGTTCTTTTCGCCTTTTTCGTGGTCAATTTCTTTAGTGATTTCACTCCGCAATCTCCCACGTCGAATCCGGATCAAACTCCGTCATGCTCTTAAAAATATCCAGCGTCTTCGGTCCCAAATCCCGTTCATAAATCACGTTGTCGCGATTCACAATATAGGTTTTCTCACCTACCGTTTTATAGTCTGCAGGCGCAACCACCAGCGCATACCCTTCCGTCAGATGTGGACGGTTGTCTTTGTCGTAAGTGATATAGTTCAGCTTCCCGCCCTTGGCATGCGGTCCTTGTTCGGTGAGGACTTTTAATAAATACCCAAACTTCGGCGTGATGACCGGTTGCCCCTCACCATATGTCGCCGTCCCAAACGTTCGATCCAACATCATGATCTCCGGATCACACAATGCAAATTGTCCATTGATCGTCATCGAATATTCAAGCACGCCATCCTTGTCGTAGTCAGTTCGGTGATAAATGTCTTGAGCCGTGCAGTACGCTTTGCAGGCTGCCACATGAGCAGATTCGCACCTTGAAATCGGCGCATTCGCCATCGCAATGATGATGATAACAGCCGGTGAAAGGATGCCACCAATCAGCGCTGCAATCCCAGCGACCCAATTGCGCACCAACCGGCCCCATGATTGTCGATGAGCCGTCCAACAGACAAAAACAATACATCCAAAGAAGCCAAGCGATCCGACAAAAAGAATGCGTTCTGTGCTCGCCCAAGTGATGTGTTTATTCGAGTACGCAAACGGCAGCAAAACCGAACACAACACCCCATGCACGACCACCAAGAGAAGCAAATCCCCCAAGTAAAACTGAAACCGCTTTCCTGGTTGCGTCTCTGCCACGGCTCACCTCGCTGGCAATTGGGTGGGTGCCAAGGAGCAGTACCCTGCTCCTTGCTGTAGCACGTACAATTCGAATCTAATCGTGCGGATAATTTTCGATGAATTTTTGTACACGCTCAATCGTATCAGATTGAGGATCGTATTCGTAGATGACGAATACCTCCCGATCCTCCCAAATGACTTCAACGCCCGCAGCATCGCTCAACTGCTTGTCAAAGTTCTCAAATGCCCCCATATCATCCTGCACTTCGGGAGCCCATGAAGGAGGCATGAAATTAAACTCGACGCGCAAGCTGCCATCCATCATGAGTACGATAGACGGCTCGCCTTCAGGATCAAAGCCAGTCAACTCTATTTCGTCGACAATGTCAGACATCTCTGTTGACTCCGAAATAAGTCGATATGCACAAAGGCAAGGAGCAGAGTACTGCTCCTTGGCACCCGACCATCTGTTCACTTCCGTTCATTTCCATTCCGTTGCCGTTTTCGCGTAAATTCGCGTAAATTCGCGTAAATTCGCGGTAAAAAAAGTCGTTCGCCGTTCGCCGTTTACCGCCCATTCTCGCTCTTGATCGGCGACTTGAATCCCTTCAAATTATCCTGCTCTTCAAGCGGCCGGCAGACGCGCAGTCCAATCGTCGGGACGTCCGTGTGCCACCAGATGCTCTGCGGCAACTGCGGGTCCTGGATGCTGTAATCGTCATTTGAACCGACGCGAACTGCGCAGCGCAATCCCGCTTCCGTGTCCTTGTACGAACCACCCTTTGACACGTATGGATATTCTTTGTCCGTTGGCAACAGCACCGGGCCGACCGTCAACTTGTCTTTAAATTGAGTGAAGAAATCTGCCTTGTACTGATCCAGCACCCACTCCGCCACGTTGCCGTGCATGTCATGCAAACCCCACGCGTTCGGCTTCTTCTGGCCGACGGGTTTGTAGCTCTTCTTTGAATTTTCTTTCGTCCACGCATACTCATCAAACGCCTTCGGATCGTCGCCGAAATTGTAGACCGTCGTTGTCCCAGCGCGGCACGCGTACTCCCATTCCGCTTCCGTCAACAAGCGGTACGTCTTGCCCGTCTTCGCGCTCAACCACTGCGTGTAAACCATCGCGGCGTGATGCGTCATGCAGCTCGCCGGGAAGGTCGAGCGGCCTTTGCCGAATGTCATGTCCGTGTACGCTGGCGTCGGGCGCGTCACAGCATCAGCGGCTTTGTCTAAAGGAGTCGTCGGTTCCGCCTTCGTCATCTGCTTGCGGCGCGTGATGTCCATTTGCAGCGCGAAGATGTCGAACTCGTCCCACGTCACTTCGCACTTGCCGACCCACATCGGCTTGATCTCGACTTCATGCTGCGGACCTTCATCTTTGCCGCGCCCCTTTTCCGTTTCAGCGCTGCCCATCATGAACTTGCCGCCCGGAATCGGCAGCATCTCAAACTTGACTTCCGAACCCGGAATGACTTCCGTGTAAGGCTTCATTTCCGCAGCCGTTTCAGCTCGGAGCGACATCGTCAAACACAGCACAGCGACACACATCAGGGCAACAAAACGCATCGATATTAATTCCTTAAATGGTGGACTGACACCGAACACGACTCGCATCAATTTACACCAACCCCACAAATCACAACCGGCTCACGCCAGTTTTACGCAAAGTAGTAGACGTACCAGATCAACTTTTACTCGAAACACGACGCAAATGATCAGACGCGAGCACGAACTTTTTTCCTTCTCTTAGCCGTTCTTTGCGCCTTCGTGCCTTTGCGCCTTTGCGTTAAAACCCATAGCCTACTCCGTCTCAGGATTAGGCGATTTGATCTCGCGCCCCGTCTGCAAATAATGCCAGATCGCCTCGAATTGCTTGTGCCCTTTTCCGTCGAAGAATTCTGTCTTCTGATTGTCTCCACCCTTGGAGAACGCGGTCATTCCGGTGCCCGGTTCCATGCGCGTCGGTTCGTTCATCCACTTGTAATAGAAGGGTTGCATCAACCGTTCCTGGAAATATTTGAAGTTGATCGCCGGCCATTCAAACGCCTGCTTCGACCGCACGTTGTCGCCGCCGATGGTATGACACTGACCGCACGCGAAGCCGCCATTGGTCGCCACAATCTTCGAACCGATTTCGGCCAATTCTGGATTGACCACAAACGGAGCCGGGTTGACCGTCGGATACCCGTGTTCAATCGCCAGACCTTTCGCGATCAGCGCCGCGCGCGAATGGAATCCGGGCATGCGCGCCTTCAACCAGATGCGCGGCTTGTAATCCATTTTGCCATCGATGAACTTCGCAGCCCATTCGGGCTTCAGCTTCTCACCGACCCACGTGATCGACGGAATGTGCTGCTTGACTTTGCCTTCGCCCGCACCTTCAGCACCATCCGGCGCAGCGTTTTCAGGTGGCAGGAATGCTTCCTGTTCCGTGTTGATTTCGTTCTCTTCCGGCGCCCAGAACGATTGCTTGCCGTCGCGGTTGTGGCAGACGGTGCAGCGCATCGATGCGACTTGGCGCTCAGCGAATTCAGGCAGACTCTCGCGCTGCAATGACGACCGATCCGTCGCCGCAAATGCCAGCAACGCCCCGCGCTGTTCCGCGTCCAAATGGAAATTCGGCGCCTTGCCCAAGCCCTCTTCTTTTTCTGACAGACACCCCTTCGTCCACGCAGCCGCGTTGAATTCCTTGAACGCTTTGCCCTGGGATTTCGATGCAACGCTTGGGCCTGCGTTGTGGCAATTGAGACAGCCCAACGATTCGACGAGCGCCTTGCCGTGTTCGATATCCGGCTTGTTTTTTAGAGCAGCAATCGGTTCGCCTTTGCCTTCGTCTGAAATCGGCACATTCAACACAAACGTGCTGATGTCTTTGATTTCTTCGTCTGTGAAACGGAAATCCGGCATGCGGATCCAGGCGTAATGCGCGTCAGGCTTTTTCAAAAATTCGCGCAATGCAGCGGGCTTCCATTTGTCGCGCACATACGCCAGCATCACGCGGCCAGGCTGTTGCTTCTGTGAATTCGGCAACACGTGGCATCCGACGCATCCGAAACTCGTGAACGTGTAGCCCGCTTTCTTGATCGCTTCTTCAGTCGGCTTTTCGTCCGCCGGTTCGTCCTTCGCACCGAGCGTGCTCAAATAGCCCGCGATGTCTTCAGCGTCTTTGTCTGCGGTCGGGCCGCGCAACAATTGAGGCATTGACGATTCATTGCGCAATTTGCGCGGATCTTTTAACCACGTCGCGATCCACGCCGTGTTCAAGCGCTTCCCGGCTTCGGACAAATTCGGAGCGTCCATCGTCAATTCCGGCATCGCATCCTTGCCGAGATTCGCACCGCTGTGCTCGCTGCCGTGACACGCTTCGCAGCGCAATGTTCCATACAATTCGCGGCCTTTGTGAACGCGAACCGATTCGCGGAACTCCGTGTTCGTCTTGTCGAAACTCAAGCGGTTCGGGGCGAGCGATTCAGGAAAGAACCCATCGTTCGCGTCGATTTCAGCCGAGCGCCAATTGAGCCGCACCATCGCATCACCCTTGGCCGGGCTTTCATAGGAGATCAAGACATGATTCTTGCCTTTGCCCAGCTTCACTTTCTTGCCAACCGTCGTCGCGAAATCCGCACCGCTGGCTGCGTAGGCTTCAACTTTATTGATCACGATAGACAACTTGCCACTGCCTTCCGCAGCGAAGATGTAATCGTCTTTAATGTCGACTTTCAAATCGCCTTCCCACGTGGCCTTAAAAGGGCCGGGGGGAATGAACGCCGTGGGCGGAGTGCCCTCGGGTACGAAGAGGCTGGGGATGCGCGCCAAGCGGCGGTCCACGAGTCCCGGTTTCGCGACCGACTCAATCGTCAGCGACAGACCGGAATTATTCTTCGCGTCTTCTTCCTCTAAAGGTGTCAGCGGCGGAACGGCGACTTTGCCTCCAGTCGATCCACCGGGTGTTTCCTTGGTCGTGGTCGTATCAGCTGGGTTCGTATGAGTCCCGCTCGGTCGCGTGGGACCGAATTGGAACGTTAAAAAATAAGCCAGCAATCCCAGCAACACCACGCAGGCAATCAGTCCAGTTTTGGCGTTCAACAGCCACCTCACTTCAATTTTAAAAAGACATACACGGGCAACAGTGCGCAACACGCTCGAATCGACACACAGGATTGTGTTTACGCGTCACATAAATTCAACCGAAAAACAGCTGTACGCAAAAAAATGACCACATTCTTTCCAAACAAGGAAGGTGCCACGGAGCAGTACCCTGCTCCGTGCTGTTGCGCTACGATTTTGGAAATTCCCCAAGGTTTTTGTTGACTCTACGTACAACGGCAAGGAGCAGGGTACTGCTCCTTGGCACC
>Ga0194042_1000034_pt1 | contig 37756 bp, 25 predicted proteins | sample JunL4412m_MetaG_FD_148974 | JGI IMG/M metagenome (GOLD analysis project Ga0194042, IMG submission 148974) | Anoxic zone freshwater microbial communities from boreal shield lake in IISD Experimental Lakes Area, Ontario, Canada - Jun2016-L442-12m | ecosystem: Environmental > Aquatic > Freshwater >...
AAAAGCGTCATGCTGTACGTGTCCATCATCCACGCCATCGTCTGCCCGTTGGTGCCCATGTCCGGCGCGGGGATGTCTTTGTCCGGGCCGATGATGATCATGATTTCAGTCGTGAAGCGGCGCGTCATCCGTTCGTTTTCACCGATGGACAATTTCGACGGATCGACGACCACGCCGCCCTTTGCGCCGCCGTATGGAATGTTCATCAGCGCGCATTTCCACGTCATCAACATCGCCAGCGCTTTGACTTCTTCCATGCTGACTTCGTGATGGTAACGAATGCCGCCTTTGAACGGCCCGCGGAATTGATTGTGTTGGACGCGGTAGCCTTGAAAGACCTGGACGCGCCCGGAATCCAAGCGGATGGGGACGGAGACTTCGAGTGTCCGTTTCGGGTGCCGCAGCAGGGCATGCGTGTTTGGATCGAGGTTGATCTGTTTCGCGACATCGTCCAATTGTTGTCGCGCCTGCTCCCACATGTCATGCCGCCGCACGACAGCGGTCACGGATGAGGCCGTGACGTGAATGTGCGGGCTACCGATGATGGACGCCGGAGCCGTCTGCTTCAAGCGCAGCAACGCGGTGCCGATGGCTTTCGCGGCCGGATGTTCGTCGGCGAGATTAACGAGCGGATTGTGTGGGTTGTTTGTTTCGGACATGATGAGAGTAAGGCTCCTCGGATCGTGGTTGAAAGAACTATAAACTACACCTGTCGCACTGAATTCTAGCCCCAAAGGGGCGGCATAATGTAGCCCAGGGCGTAAGCCCTGGGAGTCGACACGCGAAGAGTTTGAGCCCTGTAGGGGCGACATAAATTCTCGGAGCGTCAAACACGCGCGCAATATATGCCGCCCCGTTGGAACTCTCAATTCACTTCATTTCTAAACCTAGAGCTTACGCACATGAGGCCGTGTCCTCGGGCCTCTAATAAAATCATGTTGTTTCGGCTGAAACGCCAACATCACCGCTCCCCATAGTAAGACGACCACGATCAGCGTTCGCAACGAAAATCTCGGAAGAAATCGCTCGCCCGGATGTTGCGATCTCCACGCCACCCATGCGATCCATAATCCGCAGGTCGATCCGGCGACGGCGAACAGTAACGTAACGCGGGAATACACGTACGGATCGTCTTCCAATATGAAGCCGACCATATAGCCTGGCACATTTAAAAACGCCATGGCGATTCCACCGAGCACACCGCCCCACATCGTCTGTTGCAACGTCCACACGAGGGAACGGCGTTCGAGAATGAGCAGAAGAATCGACGATAAAACGCTAGCGCCGGGGCCGCAAAAAATGGTCCCCGCAACTAAAAGTATGACAAATTCTTCCTGCATGATCTCATGTGGAGGGCCGCCCAATTTGATCTCATACAGGTGCAAGCACACCAATATGGACGGCAGCGTGACGCCAATGAAAATGGAGCCGAGTGCAGCTTTGATGTGGTTCAACAAAACCTGTTCTCGGGAGAGTAAATGGATTCCTTGCATGCCGTATGCCATCGCACATTACCTCGGTTGAAACACCACCATAATCGCGCCCCAGATGAAGACGGCGATCATCAATGTTTGGAGCGAGAAGCGTGGAAAAAAGTGTTCTTCCGGATGCCAGGCTCGCCACGCGTGCCAGCCGATCCACAGTCCGTTTAGCGCTCCAGAGATAACGATTAGCAGAACCATACGGATACCGTACCACGGTTCGTCTTTTAAGTAGTAAAGAGCGAAGTAAAGCGGGAGATTGAAAAAGTTCATAAAGGCTCCATAGGCTGGGCTGATTTTGATGGTCTCGCTCGCGGTCCAGGTTTCGCACCATTTGAAAATAGCGCGGAGTAACCAAAGTGAAACGATGACCGTTCCGCCGCAGAAGTAGGGGAGAATGATTGGGATCGCCTTTATTCCTTCCAAATTCTTTGACGCTTTGAATTCTAACCAACGGTCTTCGATCCCGAGGCTATGGAAGTTTCGCAACCCTACTAGAAAATACGGAATGACCAAGCCGAACAATAAGGACCCCGCCAGAATGCGCAAATTCGGCAGGCGTGTACGCGCAAGCACCGCGTCGTGTTCTGTAAAACGCAAGTTGGGATCGTCCATAAGAAGTTGCTCCGCTTTCGTTTCGAATTCATCTCAATCGTCAAGTGCTTCGATCCGACTGTTGACAGGTTGCTTCGGTCGTCGCTCCGGTTGAAACGCCAGCATGGCTGCGCCCCACAGCAGCACGACGATCATCAGTGTTCCCAGCGAAAAGCGCGGCCAGTAGCGTTCGCCGGGACGCCACGCGCTCCACACGTGCCATGCTACCCACATACCGCATGACGAACCGGCGACGATAAAAAGTAGCACCAGTCGTGCGACGGCGAAGTTCTCTTCCCAAAAAAACACGAGTGCCAGATAGCCTGGCAAATTAAAGAAAGCCATGATCGCGCCGTCTTGAACGCCCTTGATCACCAGCTTCCTCAACGTCAATTGCGCGGAATGCTTCTCCAGCCGAAAGAATAACAGAAGCGACAATACCACGGCTCCCGGCGTGCAGCCTATTGTGGCGGAGACGACAACAAATAATGGGAGAAAGTAAATCGTCTCGCGCTTCAAGAGTGGCGATCCTTGTAGGCGCAGAATGACGAGCAGCGATGGCATGATCGCGCCCATGATGATCGATCCCAACACGGCTCCGAACACGGCTAAGAACTGGCGCTTGCCGGTGGGCTTGGCGGTGTCAGGTTGCAGGGGGATGGGCGTATCCATGTTTGACATTATTTTTGCACTGAGATGAATGGGCTAAAAGCCCGTTCCACAATTTAAGCCAGAGATCACAATTTGCCGTACGGTTGGATCTACGTGTTCAATCGCAATCCGAACCGGCTCGCGCGGCCACTTCATGTCATCGATCTTTTCAGGCCACTCGATGCAAACGATCCCGTTCGGATCGTCAAAACATTCCATCAACCCGCTGGCTTCAAATTCGTCCGCGCCGCCTCCGAGGCGGTATGCATCAATGTGGTGCAGCGTCGCGCGTCCGCCTCGATAGGAATGCAACAGAATATACGTCGGACTGGTCACGCGAACATCCGGCGGCGCATCCAGTCCGCGCAACATCCCGCGCACGAATGCCGTCTTCCCTGCGCCTAATTCTCCGGAGAACAGGACGATGGCAGGAAGCGTCAACGCCCGGGCGAGACGCTCGCCGAGTGTTTCGGTTTCGCGTGCGGAGTGGGTTTCGAAACGCAGCGGTTCAGACGACATGTTCGTATCCTGAATCAGTCCATGCTCGTGCAACGCCATCGAATCCGATGAGCGACATGCCGAGCGCGTGTTCGACGATGTTTCCGATCCGTGTCAGCGGCGTGTCGTAGTCCCAATCGGTGGCGAGTGTATCGGCGGCTTCGGGCGATACGGCTAAAAGCAATTCGAAATCTTCGCCATCCGAAAGTGCTGCGCGAAGTCCGTCGGCTTCATTCGGCGCATTCAAAAGCGGGACGGACGATGCGTGGACGACTGCTCCGCAATGGCTTTCGGTGCAGATATGTTTCAGATCGCGGCTTAATCCATCGGTGATGTCGATGCAGGCGTGAACCCCGTTCGAAAGCATCTCGCGAATGCGAAACGCTTCGTACAGACGCGGCGTAAACGACAGATGCTTCACAGCGCGCGACCCGCCGAGTGCGCCGGTCACAAACAGAACGTCGCCGGGTTTTGCGCCCGCACGTGTCCAAGCTGTATTTTGGGGACAGGACCCAGTGAGCGAAACGACCACGCTCAGTCCGTTTTCGGAAGAGCTGAAATCACCGCCGGCAAGTCCGACGTTGAACTTTTTACAACACGCGACCAGACCATCATAAACGCCCATTACAACCGATTCGTCGGTGCCTTTTCGAACGTTCATCGCGACCATCGCCGCAATCGGCCAGCCGCCCGCAGCGGCAATATCCGAACACGTTTTCGCCATCGCCTTCCAGCCGACTTGCCGGGGCGTGGCCGCTTCGGGTCCGGAGAGTAAGAAGTGTGTGCCTTCAACGACTTGATCGATTTTGAAAAGCAGATCCGTTGAAGAGGGCCAGTTCAGGACCGCGCAATCCGAGCCTGGGCCGACGATGATGGCCGGATGTTGGGGCGCTCCGGCGCGGAACTTTTCGATGAGACTCAACTCGCCCATGGGTGCTCTCGTTTGCCTTTTAAAAAGGGCGGAATAAAGACGGGACTCGAAGCGATTTATGCCGCCCTTTCAGGGCTGGGGTTTGTCTTCGTGTCATGTCCCAGGGCTGACGCCCTGGGCTACATTATGTCGCCCCTTCGGGGCTACGAAATACGGATTATTGGTCCGCATTCTTCAATACGTTCGCGTGAAGAAATGCGTCCGCTTTGCGCACGATTTCCTTTAGATCATCATGCGACAACATGATCTCGATTTCGGCCATCGTGGCCAGATGCGCTTCGGTGTGTTCGTCGGAGATTTCAATGTCATCGGACGGCATTTCGCACAGGAAGAAAACGACTTCTTTATTGAGCCGCTTCTTCTTCTTGTCCACCTTGTAGGTGAGGACTTCGCGGAAGCCGGGGATGAACGTTGAGCGTCGGAAGCCGGTCTCTTCGAAGATCTCGCGCATGGCGGTTTCGAGTTCGGATTCGCCTTCGTCGGTGTGGCCCTTCGGCGGACCCCATTCACCGTGGTGCGACGAGCGCAAAATCAGATATTTCGGAACGCCGTCTTCGAGCATGTACATGATGCCGCCGGCCGCTGTAATGTCTGCCATAAGTCACTTTCCCGGTGTCGCCGCGCTGGGTTTGGTCACATCCAATTTAACACAAATACGTTTTACACCAGCCGCTTTCAGCGCATCGATCAACGGCTGAAGTTGCGGTTCTTTCAAAGCTCCGCGCGTCACGATGACGGCGGCGGGTTGTGCGGCATGTTCTGCGGGTAGATGCTTTTTTAATGTAGCGATGGCGTCGGTCACGAAGGCTTTCACATCCGCGCCGGAATCGATTCCCCACGCGCGGAATTTCACTGTGTCTTTTTCGGATACGGCATCGATCACCAAGCGCAGTTCGGCTCCGGGGGCTTCAACGCGCTTCGTCGGCAACATTCGGGCGTAGCCGGTGTCGCGTAATTCAGACATGACTTCGCGCGGTTCTTCGCCTTGGACGAATTGGATTTCAGGGCAGACCAGCAGCGGTTTGATCCACGGCTGTTCCTTCGGATCGCCGGGCTGGCGAGCGTAGTTTTTGAAAAAATAGCCGGCCAGATTGACGACGGGCAACTTGTCGTCTTTGATCCCAGCACTCAGTTTTTCAAACACGTTGGAGCCCGCCGGACAGAGGATACGCAGCGCGTAAATTTCATGGGCTGTATTAACGAAAACCGCCGGCAAGACCGACCATCCCGGCAGACCGTATTCGGGGCCCAGATCCGCTTGGGTGACTTCAACAATGACGCCGCGCCCGGGCGCGTAGGCTTCGCCTCGGTGCAGCTCCGGTTCGTCGGTCAGGTTTTCAAAGGTGGTGCGGTCGTTGACGTCTTTGACGATCTGCTCGCGCGACGTTTTCGAGACGCGTTTCAAGAGGTACTTGAACGGGTGGCCCTCGATCATCGCGCGCTCAAGAAATGTGTCTTTGTCTTCGGTGTCCACGATCTGGGCGAAGAGTTGGCGGGGCGTGGTTTGCTGGGATTCGGATTCGACGGTCAGATCAATTGACGCAGCTTTGGGCGCGGGCGACTTCGCTAGTTTGAATTCAACATCATGAATCGTGGTTTTAATGCCGTTGAAGTAGCCGGAGTAATCGAGATAGAAAAACAGGCCGATCAATATCAGTCCGAGGGCAAGCAACATTTTAAGCATGATGAAGACTTGACGGACGACAAATCGGATCAGAAAAAAAGCGAAGAAGAGTCCGAGCACGCACAAGAACGTTCGCAAAAATGGAAGTGTCGTGACCCAAGACTGCATGTATGAAAAACTCCACAATTTTCGAACCGAAACGCCCCCGTCACAATATGGGGCAACGATAGCTTGTGACGGTCTATGTTGTCAACGTCCAAACGCCGATACAGGAGACTAACCCCTGATCGTTGTCGACCTCTCGGAGAGATCGATCTGCGAATGCATCATGGCTTCTGCTTCGGCTGATCCGACGTATCGCCGAATTGAATTTTCAGGGTTTGGAGTTCCTGCTTGAGGTTGTTGAATGTGGCCGAATACACCGGATCGTTGGCGACGCTGTGCAGTTGCTGCGGGTCCTTTTTTAAGTCGTAAAGTTCCCATTCTCCGAGCGTGTAAAAGTCAGCGATGGTGAACTGCTGCGTTCGCATGCCGTAATGTTTGGAGACGGCATGTTCGCCCGCGTCGTAAAAATGATAGTACACGCGGTCGCGCCAGTCGGGTGGGGGAGTGCCTTTTAGCAGCGGCACCAAGGAGCGGCCGTGCAAATTCGGTTGCGTTTGGAGCCCCGCCATGTCGATGAAAGTCGGCGCGAAATCGATGTTCTGAGCGAAGGCGCTGATCTGCGTTCCAGGCTTAACCACGCCGGGCCAGCGCACGATCAAGGGCATGTGCAGTGACTCTTCGTAGATCCAACGTTTGTCGAACCAGCCGTGCTCGCCGGTGTAGAAACCCTGGTCGGATGAATAGATCACAATCGTGTTTTGAGCGAGGCCGTTTTGTTCGAGGAACTCGGTGAGTTTTGCGACGCTGTCATCCACCGCTTTGACGCAGCGCAGATAGTCTTTCATGTACTCTTGATACTTCCAGCGCGTGAGGTCGTCGCCGGTGGGCGGCGCGGCGTGGAAGGCATCGTTGCGCTTGCCGAACGTCGCAAGCCAGGAGGAGACGTCCGCAGGATTCAGACCTTTAATGGTCTCGCCGTGCGGGAGCAATTTGAGGTCGCTGGCCATGGTCATGTCGCGACCGATTTCCATCTTTTGTTTGTGAGCTGCTACGCCGCGCCCGTCGTATTTGTCGAATAGCGTGGTCGGTTCAGGAATTTTCACGCCATCGAAAAGACTGAAATAGCGCGCAGGCGGCTGCCAATTGCGATGCGGCGCTTTTTGATAGCAGCACAGCATGAACGGCTTCGCAGGATCGCGACCTTTGAGCCAGTCAAGGCACTTGTCAGTAATGATGTCCGTCGCGTAGCCCGGGACGGTTTCGCGGAATTTATTTGGGCCGATAAAAGCCGGGTTCCAATAAATGCCTTGGCCGGGCACGACGCGGTAGGTGTCGAAGCCAGCAGGTTCGGTGTCGAGATGCCATTTGCCAAAGAGCGCCGTTTGATAGCCCGCCGCTTTCAGAGTTGGCGGAAACGTCCACACGCCGGGGGTGAGCGCTTGAGCGAGCACGCGCACTCCATTGGCGTGTGAGTGCAGCCCGCTCAGCACCGACGCGCGGCTGGGCGAGCACAATGAATTTCCGCAGAAGCAGTGCGAGAACAGAGCGCCTTGCGCGGCGAGCTTGTCGATGTTGGGTGTGACTTTCTGCTCGCGGCAGAACGGGCCGAGCCACTGGTCGTAGGCACCAATGGCGTTGATCGCATGATCGTCGCTGAAGATGAACACGATGTTGGGGCGCGTGGCGTCAGCGGCAAAACTTAGACTGGCCACAAGCAGCAACGCGGCGACGAACGAGCGAACAAAACGGATGAACATAGTCTTATCCCCCAAATTTCAAGAACTTTTTCCACGCCATCCCCGCCGCGAGGCTCAGCTTTTCGGACGTGCTCAGCGAGACGCGTTTTGAGAAGACGTCGTAATCCCGGCGTTTGATTTCTTCAAGCAAGCGTTTGTAAATCGCGACGAGGCTTCCGAGCGCGTCACGGCTTTCGTCGTAGATCATTGGAATCAGAGGCTGGGCATCTTCGTAGTGCTGCCACGCGCGGTCCGTCTGGAATTTAATGAGCGCTCGCATCGCCGGCGTGTCGTTGCATTCCAACATCTGCGCTTCTGAAATGCCGTGGGCTTGGAGGTCTTCCGTCGGCAGATAAATGCGATTGAGGCCTGCGTCTTCTTTGACGTCGCGGAGGATGTTGGTCATCTGGAAGGCGATGCCCATTTTCTCGGCCAGCGGGATTGCGCTCGGGTCGTCGAAGCCGAAGGTGTGGATCGTCATCATGCCGATGACCGACGCGACGCGGTAGCAATAGAGGTACGTGTCGTCCCATGTTGCGTAGCGGTTTTGGCGCGCGTCCATTTCCGTGCCGGTGATCAGTTCGTGCATGTAAATCGGCGGGATTTTGTAGCGCGCGAAGGTCTCGGCGACTGCGGGCATGATCGGGTGGCGTGATATATCGCCCGCCAGCGCGGCATCGAATGTTTCGCGCCACTGCCGCGCGTTTTCGAGCGCTTTGACGGGGTCGCTTTCGTCGTCGGACAGATCGTCGGCAGTGCGGGTGAACGCGTACAGCGAACAGATGCCTTTGTAGCGTTCCTTGGGCAAAACACTGAACGCGAAATGAAAGTTGCGCGCGCGTTCTGCGGTGATTTTGTCGCACAGCGCGTAGGACTCTTCAAGCGATACGGTATGGCTCATTCTGGTTTATCTAGCCCTTATTCGTTAAGTGTAGGTAGCGTTTACTTTCTCATCACCGGCGTGCGAACCGTTCCGTCTGCGTACAAAATGCGGGAGGTTGTCGCGTTTTTCAGTTGATACAACACGAAATCATTTACATCACCGAGTTTGAACATTTTGCTGTATTGCAGCGGTTCGTTGGTCTCCGGGCAGACCAGTTTTCCTTTTTCGTTCAAACACGAATTGTCTGACAGAATGTAGTTTCCGTCCACGAGCGCGGCAAGTGTCGGAGGATTCGATTTCTTGTCGCTGACGTAATCCGCGATAGCCTTGTAGTACATTTTGTAGAGCGCTTCGCGGGTCTTGATGTTGCCTGTGTTGACCGGCGGCGCGACGGCTACGGGAGTTGCTGGCGCGACGGTCGTCGGTGGAGCTTCAACGGGCTTGGTCTGAGCTGGCATGGGCAGGTCGCTGACTTTGAATGTTGTGGGATCGATGCCTGCAGCGGTGAGAATTTTGTCGAGGACTACTTTCATATCTTTGTCGAGCGCTTCATTGGTGCGGCGCGGTTTCAATTGCACGGCGGCCAGTTTCGATTGATCAGACACCCAGAGTTGCAACAGGCTCCAACTCTTGTTCAGTTCTTTCGCATACTTCTTGCCCTTGTCGTAGATCGCGGGATTCGCAGTTTTCACCGTTTCGATGCGGAGTTCTTCTTTGTCCAATTGCGCGAATTGCTGGCGGATGATGGTGTCGGCGGCGGTCAAAAACGCGGGAGCTGCGACAGGTTCGCCGCATCGTCGGGCGAGTTCGCCGAGCATGAAGGCGGTTTCGGCGGGATTCAATTGCCCTTTTTCGGGTGGAGTTAACAGCGATTCGGGGCTAAAGAATCGGACGCGGTCGCGATGGATCGCGAGCAGATTTTCCCACATCGCCCGGTTGAGGCATTCTTTTTCAAACGTGAGGATCGTGCGGCGTTCTTCGGCGACATCGTTGAGTAACTTCAGTTGCTTGTTTCCAAAGGCCAGCTCAGCTTCGTTGCGTCCGCGCGCATCCGCAGATGTTTCAGGCATGACGAATTTCAGCGCACGTTGCAATGCCTTGTCCGCTTCTTCCATCCGGCCCATGCGGTCCATGAATCCGGCGGTGCGGAGATACAGCACGTACATGTCGGCGCGAGAATACACGTCGGGGTTATCGTTCTGTAGGTTGCGCTGTACAGTATGTAAACGTAAGCCGTCGCCTTCCCCCAACTTAATGAGCATGACAACCGCTTCGCACAGGACCTCGGGATCGATGTCGGCTCGGTTGGGGTCGATCATCGACACTTGCTTGCGGTTACGTCGGATTTCCATGGATGCTGCGGTGATGTCGTGCTGGATGCGGCGCAGCGAATAGCTCAGCGCTTCTTCCGTCTGCGATTGCAATCCCGGCACGGAGATTTCGCCGTTCAATTCGCGGCGGCATGCATGTGCGGCTTCGAGGTACAGCCGTGCCATTAAGGTGCTGGGCGCTTTCTGATGCTTGTAGATTTTGATCGCGTTATCGTACTTGATCCAATCGGGAATCTGCTCCTGCTGGAAGTCTTCCTGATTGATGTACGCCCCGAAGTGTTTGAGATTCAGCTTGTCACCTTTCTCAATAAAATCTTCCTTGATGCCGGCGAGCTTGCACATGCGGATGAACATGAGTGGCGAGACGGATTGGCGGACAAAGGCAGCGGTGTCGGCGTCGACTGGTTTGCCATCCCACGACGAGCCGAAGGAATCGACCAGCGCCGCGTAGCCGCAATCGGGGCAGGTCCAGACGTTGCTGTGAACGCAGGCTTTGCCGACGCTGTGGTTGCACATGTCGCGATCCACGCCATTTTTGTTGTTCACATTGCCGGGCAACGCGCCGAGAAATTGCGATTGGCAGATCGGGCAATGCAGCTTCTTCCATTGAATTTCAGCGACTGAAATCGGGGCGCCGTCTTTGTCTTTTGGGATGCAGCGGAAACCGTCTTCGCTGTGGCGGTACATCATTTCCTGGCAAATGGCACAGATGGCAGCGCGGTGCTTTGGGACGTTGCCTTTCGGGCCGTCAGCAGGATTTGTTCCTTCCAGTGTTCGTTTGACACCTTCTTTGTCCCGACCGTTGAGCTTGAATTTGTTCTTGTCGTAATCCTTATTCAGTTCATCGAAAATCGTGCCGCTCTGTCCGCCTCCGACAGTGGCACCGCCGCCGCCGGGCACGACATTTTGAGCGAACGCCGGCAGAGACATGCCAGCGATGAGCAGTACGAACAGTGCAATTCGATTCATCATTCCCCCACGTCACCTTCGACCGTCAGTCGCAACACATGCCTATGGAAACGCGATGCCCCATCCATGGCGTAGATGCGTTGGTTCAGTCAACACGAGTGAAACAGTCTAGCGATTTTTCGGACAAAAGCCAGACGGAAGGCGCCACATTTTTTGCGTGATTCCCGGTTTCGGCTTGACATTCTCGTGCGCTGTTGATAAATGAGTATTCACAACGCGGGTATAGCACAATGGTAGTGCGATAGCCTTCCAAGCTATTTACGCGGGTTCGATTCCCGCTACCCGCTCTCTCAAAAAACACCCCGTTTTCATAGGGGAAATCAGGTGTCGGACACGAACCGGACTGCAAAGTCCGGTTTTTTGTTTTTAGGCGATTTGTTTTACCCGATGTTTTACCCGCCCCTATGAGACGAATTAGGGTGAGAGTTTTTAATTACGGCCGCGCGGCACGCCGCTCTCGGGAAGCATCGGGGAGCGCGCAAGCGGGGGGGCACCGGAAGACGCTCAGCGAACTGGTTGCGATGCCTGGTTATTTGAAAACTTCCTCGTAGGGTTGTAGTTCATTCCTTTTCACCGGGCTGCGCGGCTTCTTTTGAGGCGATCCTGACGCCGGTTGGCCGCTTTCCTTTTTTTGCACAATTTGTCGTATTTCGGGATAGCTCGTCTGAAAGAGGCGCACCAATTCGTGCAGCTTCCCGTGAATCACTTCGTATTTTTCGATTTCCTTTTGGTCCTTATTCTGGGAAGCGAACTTGCTGATCTTGTCGAACTGAGCCGCAGCCCAATCAAGCCTATAAAGCGTAGCAAGCTTGCAGGAAATCAGCAGCTTATCTTCGTAAAAGAAGCCACTGTCCTTCATGCGAAGCTTCACGCGCAGTTTCTCAACCTTATCTGTCCAATCTCGAAATTCCTTGCTTTTGCCGGAGCCAGGAAATTCCTCAATGAGTTTGTCCACCTTCTTGAGTGCAGCATCCTGTTCCTTCTCGACTTTCATCCCCATCGCCAACCGCTTGACTCCAAGCAGCTGGATGACACGGCGCCACTTTACACCGCGCTTCAAAAGTAGGGTCAGCCCTTTCTTGGTGCGAAAGAGGGTGAAGAACTGGCGGCACTTGTAAATGTGGTTCTCGCTGACACGGACCTGCTCATTCAGGCTTTTCACCAACTTGCGAATGTCGTCAGGCTTGGCGCGTTTATCCTCGCCGAAATGTCGATCAAGCAACCGGCCAGTTTCCCAATTCCCCGAAACGCTCTTCAGTCGAAGTTGTCGGCACAACGCCTGCTCGTCGAGGGGCACGTGCGAGGACTTGTCGTTTATTGATGGCTTCTTCATGCTGATTTTATCGGCAGCAGGCACGGAGAATTGCACAAGAATGATGAATAGACCTTTTGGCCTGACCAACGACTGTAACGCGTTCCAGTTGTTGGTCGTGTTACGATTGCGCCGCATCCGCAGACCGGTATGTCGTTTGGGCATTCCATTCATTCCAAAGTTTTGTCGAGTATCGAGGGCGGACTGGCGGCCAGCGGATCGAGTCGGTCCGCCTGATCGCGTGCCCATTTCAAGTAGGCCGCGAACTCATCTGGATTATTTGGCCGCATCGTTCCATGAGCGATGCCATCTTCGATCGCTTGGATGTATGCGCGGAGCGCTTCGCTCTTCTGCCAGTCGTCTGCCTGGCGCAGTAATTTATCGATTCGCGCCCGTTCGTTCTCTTGTTGTCTTTTCAAATCCGCGCGAGCGCGCTCCGTTTCCTCGCGGTGTTTGAGTTCTTCTTCAAATCGCTTCCGCCGAATACGAGCCTCGCCTACGGTGCGAACCAACTTCTTTAGAACCTCGTTCAACCGCTCTTCGATTCGCGACTTTTCGGTGTCCCGACAATAGAACTTGGGGTATGGCCCTGGGCCGTCATCAAGGACCAAATTGCCTGTCAGAACATAATCGACCTTTGACGCCCACGGGTCTGTTCTCTTCGTATTCTTGATCTCTTTGTATTGTTCACGAAGCCGAAGTTCACCGAGTTTTTCACCAGCTATCACAACGCAACATTGCTTGTCCTGATTTGAATAGACATTTGGTACTTCAAAAATAATCTTTCCGCCGAGTTTCTCCAGCTCCTTGATGAGACAATCCATGAAACACAACGCGCGCTTAATGTTCACTTCCGACACTGAAATTGAAAGATGTTGTGTTTTCCTGTTTTCAAACCAGGGCCACAGTATCCCTGCTTTATCTTTCCCGGATCGCCTCAAAGCATCAGTCAACCCGGTCCTTGTTGTCGTCACTAACGGGTGGGGACGCGCGAGGTCCGATGGCACCATGATCGTTGGCAAGGCTTCCACGCGAGCCAACAGTTGCAACACATCTGCATCGAATTCAATTTGCGGTGCGGTCGGGGATGCGTCCGACGTGCGAGTGTTCGGAGTGCTTTGAGCCGTCGCGGCTGCATCGGATTCAGCAATCGTAGGTAACGGCGGCCGCTCAGGCGTCTTCCCGAATTGTAGTTTTGACCAGTAGCCGTTCTCGGGACGTGGGATTTGGCGCTCTTTGCAGACTTTAACCAGTTCGGAATAAGTAATTCCGAACTGCTTAGCAAGCGAAGAGATCGGCGTGGCCCAGACCTGTTCATAAAGGTCTTGCCGCGAAAGATCATGGATCGATTTTTGAGCAGAGCCGTCGTTCATTTCGACCTCGACAATCACGCTGTAGATTCCGTATAGCAAATCTCAGCCAGTCAATCTTGCCGCATCAAAGCACCTCTTGTCCCGGCATCAACAACACGATTCTGGCGTCTTCGAGCCGGTCGCGCGTCAGTTGTCCGGGATCACTCCGTCCGTAGCAGCAGTGCTTGCCCATGAGCGTTTCAAACCAGAACAGCGGCTGCGCGATGATCTCGCCGTCCGGTCCGAAAATCGGCTCTTGAATCAACTGGTACGTTCCGGCCAGATTCTTCAGCCACTGCGCGTGGCCTTCGCCGATGCGTTCCAGCAGCGCCAGGTGTTCCTCGTTTGCGGTGCTGATCTGCACGTTTGGGCGCGCGCGGCTCAGCTCTTGGCACTCTCGCAGCACCGCGAGAACACGCCCGCCAGGCTGAGTGGATGCTGGCTCTGCACCGTAGATTCGCAGGACTGAACGAGCTCGGGTCAATGCGACGTAAAGTGGGTGAGCGAGTACGTCGCCCCCGGCGACGAACTGCTCCACGCCGGCGACGATGACCATCTCGGACTCATACCCTTTAAAGGAATGAGGTGTCGTGGCGATCACTGTATTGTCGTCTGTATTAAATGACTGGCTTTTTTGAACAATGAATCGCACGCCGACTTCAAGCAGCATCGGGGCAATTTGTCGCTCCAAACCTTCAATCGTTCGCGGCCCTATATAGATAATACGGATGTCTGCCGGGCGAACCTTGTCTTCCTTTATCCAAGTTAGAACCTGCTTGCCGAGCGCATTCCATTCTTCGGTTTCGCTGCGAAACGTGTGCAACGATGGCTTTGGGCCGCTGACCTGATTAAATCGTGCCTTCCACCAATATGCGTTGCCGACAGGGACGCGTTCGACCAAGCCGCGTTCGAGAAGCTCTTTGTGGTCGGCGTCGTCTTCCGGCGGCTTCAGGCGGTACAACACATTCAGCGCGAATTCCGAAATAGGATTTGTCGAACGGAAGCTCTCTTTCATGACGGTCGAGCGTCCGCGCAAGTCGAGACCGATCTCAGTCCACTTTGGCGTTCCACGGTTGTAAACATTCTGCGCATTGTCGTAAAAAATGTTCACGGAGCGGCTTTTCGGATCGGCAGGATCGACCTGTTCAACCAACGCGGTGAGCAGTTTCAACGTGGACGGACCCATGTCTTGTGCTTCGTCTATGAACAAGGCTTGGCAGCGCGGCTCAATCCGCGTGATGTCGAGTTTCTCAAGAATCTCGCGCGCGTAATCGTCATACTCAAATTCCCGGAAACCGAGTTTGCCGCCGATCTGACGCATGAATAAATCAATGATCTCCCGCACGTGGCAAAGTTCGACGCGATCCCACGGGAAGGCCTTCGTGTTGCCGTCTCCACTCCACGCGGATTCAATATGATCCCGGATCAATCCTTCCAACGACGTGTTGGCATAGACGGCCCAAATCTTCGCTGCCGGTCGGTCGTTCAGTTTCGCGACGGTCTTCTGTAGCCAGTGCGCCAGCACGATTGTTTTCCCGCTGCCGGCCACGCCACGGACCAGGCGTGGGCCACCGTCTAACTCGTACGCACACAGTCGCTGTTGCTCGAAACTCAATACCGGGCGCATTTTTTTGCGGTAATAGATTTGGCCACCCAACGTATGCGCGTCTCTTTCCTCTGCAAACTGCTCCTCGTGTTTCGGCAGGTTCTGTACGCGCTCCCACGTCAACGCGCTACCCTTCTTTCGGAGAACCATCGGCGTGAGGTGCTCCAGCAGCGGGCGCAGATACGGCTCCTGCATTTCCGCGCGGCTGGCGAAGAGGATCACGCACCCTTTCGCACGGCTCAGCCCGACGTTGACCAGCCGCATCCATTCTTCGGTTGGCCAGGCGAAACTGCCGGCGTTGACAGTATCGAAGAGCACCACATCGGCTTCCGCACCTTGCTGGCTATGAACCGTGGACGCCGACCACGATTTGATTTCCAATTTCGCGATCAGTCCAGCCACCGCACGCGCCTGCGCCTTAAACGGAGAGATAAACAGCCCGTTCGCGCACTTGAATTCTTCGTCACTGAACAGGCGCTCAAGGATCGTCTCGGTGATTGGCCGGACCCAACTGCGATTCCCGGGTCCGCGATCCGCGCGGATGTTCGGCAGATCGGTTCGTTCTTCGTCCAGAACGTACCAAATGGCGCGCGGCTGCTCTCGAAGATGTGACGGCAATGTACTCGGACGCGCATTCAACCCCGGCGCGTCGGTTAAGCGACCGTCATATTGATAATGTGATACGACGCGGCTGATGTCCGGGTGCATCCGATGTTGCTCACGCAGCAACTGTACGCCCGGCGGCAAATCGTCCGCGTGCTTGAGATGATTGAGACCACTCTGCGCCAACCAGGTCGCCTGCGTCATCGGAAGCAGGCGCGAGATTTTGCTTATGGGCGCCAGTTGTTTCGGATCGCCGACCAGCAGGACGCGCCGACTTGCCAAGAATGAAAGCGCAGCCACCGCCGCGCGCGAAATCAGGCCAGCTTCGTCCACGATGACGGTCGTGAAAGGCGCTTTGCCATCGCAAACCAATTCCTGAACATCCGTTGCGTTCAATAACTGTATCGCTTTGAACGATGTGGACGCAACGACATGAACCTCGTCGTCGAGGAAATTCTCAAGCGAGATTTCTCTAATCTGCCGTCGCAGTGTGTTGAGTTGCCGGCGAAGATCGGCCTTTTCGCCATGATCCGCAATTCCGTGTAGCCGCCGCTGCAACTGGTGTTGTTCTCGGAGCAATTCGGATTCCGTGCCTTTGAGCAAGGAGTCCAGCCCCTTCGCCTCGAACTCCTCAAACTCGACCGTCTTACCGATGCGCCGAATCCTTGCCCAATTCAGCGCGTCCGGTAAAAAAGTCTTCGCGGCCTCTCCGATTGAAAACGCAGCGCCGTCAGTTGCTTTGTTCGTCGTGGATACGACCAGAATCCGTTCTCCGCCCTTCGCCAGCGCGGCAACGACCTCGCGCCCGACTGTGTAAGTCTTCCCGGTGCCCGGCGGTCCCCACAGAACCGACCAAGAGTGTTCCCAGACCGTGGAATCGCTGGGCTGGCCATCCGCGCTCGATTCAGCCTCTGGATGAATTTCACCCTTCGCAGCTTGTAGGCGCTCGGCCAAAGCTGCGAGCATGTTGTTCTTTTCAGCCGCGTCGTAAAAGCGGCTCAGGCTGGCAAGAAAATCAAACGGCCGCACGAAGAACGAACCGACCACGGGTGGTTGAGTTTCGCTTTCGACAAAAACAAAAATGCGGCCGAGTGTTTCATCGACCTCAACAACCTCGCCCATCCAGTTGTAGTCTTGGCCTTCAGCGGGCGCATGATCGTCGCCGTCGAAAAGGTCTGGATTGACGGGCCGGAATGCCGTAGCGCCTTCCCAAGTCCAATCGAACTCAACGGCCTGCCCGACATCGACGATAAAGATGCTGCCGTCACGCCCGGATGAATGTTGGCGCACTTCGCGACAGCGCAGCTTCTTCCATTTACTGGAACTACGCTGCTCCTCGCGGATCGCCGTTTTTGCATCAAGCGCAAGTTGCTCCGGCGCGCCGGGCAATCCCAGGGCTACCGAGAATCCTTCCATTTCTGCTCCGATCCAACCATACCCAATCGAGAAAGTTGTATTCCATTACTCTACGCTGAATGTTGATATTCTCTTCCAGCTTTTTGCCCGAACTGACGACTCTTCCTCTTTCCTCGACGAATTCAATTTCGCGATTACACTACTGAAAATCGCACATTGAATTCAGTCAAAACTTTCCGAGCTTGTGATCTTCTGCTGACGTTGAAGGCGCGAAGGCATTTGAGAAAGCTGGAGACCTCGCACCATGGCCGAGCAGTTCTTTGAGAAACCCATTCTCAACTCGCCTTACGAATACCCCGCACGGCATTGGGAACTCGATGCGTCCGGTCAGCCGACCAACGTCATCTCCGACAAACGGCGTGTCGCTGAATTTATCACGCCCATCCCTAAGCCCAAAAAGCAGAAGCAGAATCAAAAGGAGATGGTCTTCGACGAAGGTAAGGGACTTTCGACGGAGAAGCAGCGCTACGATCCGACGCCCATCATCAACGCGATCCGCCGACACGTGGATGAATGGCGCACCCGCCCGAACACGAACGACTGGCATGTCACGCCTGAAACCGCGCGGCTGCTTCAGCATTGGCGTCACCACAAATTCCACGGTATCCGCCCCTTCTTCTGTCAGGTCGAAGCCGTCGAAACCGCGATCTGGCTGACCGAGGTCGCTCCCAAAATCGGCAACGCAGGTAAGACATTTCTCGATCATCTTGCTGCGGCCAACGGGGAAGCAAATCCCGAATTGATGCGCCTGGCGCTGAAGCTCGCCACTGGGGCTGGCAAGACGACAGTTATGGCAATGCTGATCGCGTGGCAGACGATCAACGCAGTGCGCCGTCCCGGCAGCAAGAAATTCACGCGCGGCTTTTTGGTAGTCGCGCCGGGACTGACCATTAAGGATCGGCTGCGTGTGCTTCAACCGAACGATCCCGACAGCTATTACGAAAGCCGCGAACTGGTTCCCAGCGACATGCTCGGTGACCTCGACCGGGCGAAGATTGTCATCACCAATTACCACGCGTTTAAAATGCGCGAGCGCATGGAATTGTCGGCGGGCGGGCGCGCACTCCTGCAAGGGCGTGGCGGCGGCGAACTCGACACGCTGGAAACTGAAGGGCAGATGCTCCAGCGCGTCATGCCGGATTTGATGGGCATCAAGAATATCCTTGTCCTCAACGACGAAGCGCATCATTGCTATCGCGAAAAGCCAGAGACCGACGACGAGGAAGGAGACTTGGCCGGCGACGAGCGCGACGAGGCCGAAAAGAATCGCGAGGCCGCCCGTCTGTGGGTCACCGGGCTTGAGATTGTTAATCGCAAGATCGGCATCAATCAAATCGTCGACCTGTCGGCCACACCGTTCTTTTTGCGCGGGTCCGGCTACGCGGAAGGCACGCTGTTCCCATGGACCATGACGGACTTCTCGCTCATGGACGCCATCGAATGCGGCATCGTTAAGTTGCCGCGCGTTCCGGTGACCGACAACAGCATCAACAACGACATGCCTGTTTACCGCAATTTATGGGAGAACATCCGAACGCGCATGCCCAAGAAGGGGCGCGGAAAGTCGGCCAAACTCGATCCGCAGAGCATCCCCAACGAATTGCAAACCGCCCTACTCGCGCTGTACGGGCACTACGCCAAGACGTTTAATCTGTGGCAGGAAGCGGCGATCAGCGTTCCGCCGTGCTTCATTGTTGTCTGCAATAATACTTCCACGTCAAAGCTGGTCTTCGATTACATCAGCGGCTACACGCGTGAAAGTGACGACGGTTCCGCTCTACCGGCGATGAACGGTGCGTTGGAACTCTTCCGCAATTTCGACGATCATGGCAACCGTCTGGCCCGTCCGCGCACACTGCTCATCGACAGTGAGCAACTTGAATCTGGCGAATCGCTCGACGCCAATTTCCGCTCCATGATGGCTCCCGAGATCGAACAGTTCCGCCGCGAACGCATCGAGCGTTCCGGCGACGCGCATGCCGGGGACAACATCCCCGATCAGGAAGTCCTGCGCGAAGTCATGAACACCGTCGGCAAACCCGGCCGTCTCGGTGGTTCCATCCGGTGTGTTGTTTCTGTGTCCATGCTGACGGAAGGTTGGGACGCCAACACCGTCACGCACATCCTCGGCGTCCGGGCGTTCGGCACTCAGCTTCTCTGCGAGCAGGTCATCGGGCGCGCACTTCGTCGGCAGTCTTATGATTTGAATGCCGAAAACCGCTTCAATGTTGAGTACGCCGACATCCTCGGCATTCCGTTCGACTTTACCGCCAAGCCCGTCGTAGCGCCGCCCACAAAGCCGCGCGAAACGGTCCATGTCAAAGCGGTGCGCCCGGATCGCGACGCGCTGGAGATTCGCTTTCCGCGCATCGAAGGCTACCGCGTCGAATTGCCGACCGAACGGCTCGATCCCCGTTTCACCGACGATTCCATTCTGACCCTGACGCCCGATTTGGTGGGACCGACCCGAACGCAAAATCAAGGCATCATCGGCGAAGCGGTCGATTTGAATTTGAAGCATCTCGAAGAGGTTCGTCAGTCCACCGTGATCTTCATCCTTACTAAACGTCTGCTCGGCCTCTGGCGTGATCCGGGCGAAGACATGAAGCTGCATTTGTTCGGGCAACTCAAGCGCATTGCGCGGCAGTGGATCGACTCGTGTCTGGTCTGCAAAGGCGGCACATACCCCGGCCTGCTCATGTATCAGGAACTGGCGGACATGGCCTGCAATCGCATCATGGCCGCGATCAACGCCACGCTCATCGGCGAGCGCCCCATCGTTGCCGTGCCCGACGCTTACAATCCCGTCGGCACCACAATGCACGTGAGTTTCAACACGTCCAAGCCGTCGCGCTATCAGACGGCTGCCAATAAGTGCCACGTCAATTGGGTCGTTTGCGACAGTGACTGGGAAGCTGAATTTTGTCGTGTCGCTGAAGAGCACCCGCGCGTGAAAGCGTACGTGAAGAATCAGGGCCTGGGGCTGGAAGTGCCGTACCGCAGCGGTTCCGACACGCGGCGCTACATCCCGGATTTCATCGTGCTCGTGGACGACGGCCATCCCGATCCGCTCCACCTAATCGTCGAGATCAAAGGCTACCGGGGCGAGGACGCCAAAGACAAAAAGAACACGATGGATGTGTATTGGATTCCCGGCGTCAACAACCTCAAGAAGTACGGTCGCTGGGCCTTCGTGGAATTCACGGACGTGTGGGAGATTCAGGACAACTTCGCGAAGGCCGTTGAGGAGAAATTCGGTGCGATGATTGATTCGGTGGCGGCGGCAAAGACCAGCGGGGGATCAACAAAATGACCACCGCGCTTGCGACCGGCGAGTCACCTGGCGACGGGTTTCTGTTTTACGAATCCGAAGACGGTCAGACACGTATCAGCGTCAGGCTGGAAGACGAGACGGTCTGGCTGTCGCAGATGCAAATGGCGACGCTCTTTCAGACTTCAAAACAGAACATCAGCTTGCACATCCAGAATATCTTTGCGGAGAAAGAATTGGATCGCGCGGCAACTGTCAAGGAATACTTGACAGTTCAAACCGAGGGCAAACGTTCGGTCGAACGCTCCGTGGAGCATTACAACCTCGACGTGATCATCTCCGTCGGCTACCGCGTGAAATCTCAACGCGGCACGCAGTTCCGCATCTGGGCCACGCAGCGGCTGCGCGAATACATCGTCAAAGGTTTCGCGATGGACGACGCCCGCCTCAAGCAGGCTGGTGGCGGCGGCTATTTTGAAGAACTGCTCGCGCGTATCCGCGACATCCGCTCGTCCGAGCGCGTCTTCTGGCGCAAGGTTCTCGACATTTACGCCACAAGCATCGACTACGATCCGCGCGCCGAATCGTCGCAGTTTTTCTTCAAGACGATCCAAAACAAGATGCACTGGGCGGCGCACGGCCACACAGCGGCGGAGATCGTCCACCAGCGCGCGGACGCCTCGAAACCCAACATGGGTTTGACGGCGTGGGCTGCCGGAAAACCCCGGCTCGCCGACGTGACCATCGCCAAGAATTACCTCAACGCCGATGAGCTTGAGGTCTTGAACCGGATCGTCAACGCATACCTTGAATTTGCGGAACTACAGGCGCTTGATCGCAAGCCCATGACGATGGCGAATTGGATCGTCAAACTCGACGATTTCCTGCGCATGGCGGGACGAGACTTGCTGACTCACGCCGGCAAAATCTCGCACGACGAAGCCAAATTGAAAGCCGAATCCGAATACGCCGCGCTTCGCAAGCAGCAAGACGCACTGCCCCAACCAGTGGATCAGCATTTCGAGCAGACGTTGAACGAATTGGGCCAGATCGAGAAGAAGGTCAAAAGCAAAAAGTCTCCACGCAAGAAGTCAGACGGCGACCCGGACGCGAAAAAATAGGGGCAGGTCCAACGAAAAGGAATACCGCTGATGTTCGACACCACCAAAGAAGATTTGAAAGACATCCTGAAAAAAGTGGACGGGGGTAAACTGCAGCTTCCCGACTTCCAACGCGACTACGTTTGGGAAGACGATGACGTGCAGAGTCTCATTGCATCCATTGCCAAAGGTTTCCCCGTCGGTGCACTGCTCACGCTGGAGACTGGCGGCGTTGTCTCATTCAAGCCGCGAACGCTTGCGGGAGTGGATACCGTCAATCCGAGTCCCGAAGAGCTTCTCTTGGACGGCCAGCAGCGCATGACTTCGCTCTTTCAGTCCATGCACTGCAAGCGCCCTGTCCGCACACGCATCCAAAACCGCGTTGAAGTCGAACGTTTCTATTACCTCGACATCATCAAGGCCGCATCCGACGCCGCGAACATTGAACAGGCCATCGTGCCGGTTCCGGCGGACCGCATTATAAGGAGCAATTTCGGCCGCACCGTCGATCTCGATTTGACGACTGCCGAATCCGAATACGAGCACGATCTCTTCCCTCTCAACCAGGTCTTCGATCACACCGATTGGTATTTCGGGTGGCGCGGATATTGGAAAACGCGCAACCCCGACCGTTTCGACATCGAGAGTAAGTTTTTCAAGGGCATTGTCGAAAATATCCAGCGCTACAAGATGCCCATAATCCGGCTCGACAAGAAGAACAGCCGCGAAGCGATCTGCCTGGTGTTTGAGAAGGTCAACGTCGGCGGCAAGAAACTCGACGCATTTGAACTGGTGACGGCGATCTATGCTGCGTCGAACTTCGACCTGCGCGAAGATTGGAAAGGCACCGTCGGCAATCCGTCCAAAGGGCGTATCCATCGCATGATCGGCACGGACAGCCCGCGCCGAGTCCTGAAGCACATCCAGAGCACAGACTTTCTCCAAGCCTGCGCGCTACTGCACACCCGAGAGGTTCGGCTTCAAAAGGCGGCGGCGGGCGTGAAGGATTCCGATCTCCCGCAAATTAGTTGCAAGCGGGAAACGCTGCTCGGACTGCCGCTTACAGCCTATCGCGCTCACGCGGATAACGTTGAAGCCGGTTTCATCGAAGCGGCAGGCGTCTTCAACGAGCTGAAAATCATTCTGGCAAAAGACGTACCCTACCCACCCCAGATTGTTGCCGCGGCCGCGACACTGGCAATTCTTGGCGACGCTGGCCAGAACGCCATGGCGCGCGAAAAGATTGCGCAATGGTTCTGGTCCGTGGCACTCGGCGAACAGTACGGCTCCAGCACCGAATTCAAATTGTCGCGCGATGTGCCCCAACTTGTGAATTGGATAATGAAGGACGGTCCCACGCCGCAAGCCATCGAAGGCGCGTACTTCCAACAAGACCGCCTGCGATCCCTGCGCACGCGATTATCCGCGGCATACAAGGCGATCCATGCCCTGATCATGCGCAAGGGCTGTCAGGATTTCATCAACGGCAAGGGGTTCGAGTTGATGACTTTCTACAACGACAAAGTGGATGTTCACCACATCTTCCCGCAGGCATGGAGCAAAAAGGCTGGCATCCCGCAGAAGGTTTACGATTCGATCGTGAACAAAACTCCGCTCTCGAAAAAGTCCAACATTCTCATCGGCGGGGATGCGCCGTCTGTGTATCTCAAACGGATTGAAAGCAAGCATGGCCTGACATCCGACCGACTCGACGCGATCCTGAGAACCCATCTCATCGAACCGCAGTTTCTTCGCGCCGACAATTTCCAGGGCTTCTTCGATGCGCGGCTTAAAGCTCTGTCCGGGCTGATCGGCGGCGCGTTAAACAAGACCGTGGTCGAGAGCCACGGTTCCAATGAAGTTGAAGTTGAGGTCGATGACCTAATTGAGACGATGAACGGCGATTCTGACGAAGAACTCATGACTGCGTAAGGGCACCCGATTCCATGGCCAAAAAGAAAGACACGTCCAAGAAGACCGTCGATACCCTCAAGCACACCGATGCCAAGCGGACGCACATCCCCACGGCTGAATTTGAATCGGTGATGAAGGCGCAGTCGGAGACGCCGAAGAAGGTGCGGTATCCGCGCAATACCGACCTCGACCCGCAGTTGGTCTGGCGCGGCAAGGACGAGCAGGATTGGTCGGACCTCGTGGTCTCGGCCCCGCCCCTTTATATTCAGGAGAAAGTCCATCCGAAGGTCTTGATCGACGATCTGCTGGCGCGCACGGCGGCGGCGGAAGAGGCGAAGGCGCCATCGCTCTTCGCGGACATGTACGCCGATTTCAACGGGCTGCCGGACACATCGGCGAAGACCGAGTTCTACCACCACGAATCGAACTGGTCGAACCGCATGATCCTGGGCGATTCGCTGCAAGTGATGGCCAGCCTGGCCGAGCGCGAGGGGCTGCGCGGGAAGGTTCAGTGCATCTACTTCGACCCGCCCTACGGCATCAAATTCAACAGCAACTTCCAGTGGAGCACCACCAGCCGCGACGTGAAGGACGGCAACCGCGAGCACATTTCGCGCGAACCCGAACAGGTCAAAGCCTTCCGCGACACCTGGCGAGACGGCATCCACAGCTACCTGACGTACCTGCGCGACCGCTTGACCGTGGCGCGCGATTTACTGACCGATTCGGGCTCGATCTTTGTGCAGATTGGTGATGAAAACCGGCACCTTATTCGAGCTCTCTTAGATGAAGTGTTCTGCCAAGATAACTTCGTCAGCGAAATCGCATTTCGAACAACTACGGGACGCGGTGCAAAGCTGTTGGATAATAACTTCGACTTCGTAATCTGGTATGCCAAGAAATTCGAGAACATCAAGTATCGGCAAGCATTGATGGCGCGGGACGAGAAGACCTACGACTATTACTACGATGAATCTGGAGTCGGTCATGCGTTTGGGGGAATCGCCTCCGCAGCGCCGGAAGGTTGCACACCATACAACCTCGATAATTTCACATCACAGAGTGAGTCTCCCGAAGGAAGCAAGCCGCTCGAACTCTTTGGACGCAAAATATCATGCCCGAGCGGCCGGCACTGGCGAGTGTCAACTGGAAGAGAACGCCTGATTAGGTCGTTGCGATTGGAACTATATGGATCCCAAGTGCGCTGCCGTATCGCTGCCCGTGATGAAGGCGCCACAAGCGTTGGAAATGTTTGGCTTGACGTCTTGATGGGAAGCTTCGTGCAGCAGAAGATTTATGTAGTCCAAACTGCGACTTCCGTCATTCAGCGTTGCATCCTCATGGCCTCAGACCCCGGCGACCTCGTCCTCGATCCCACCTGCGGTTCCGGCACCACCGCCTTCGTCGCCGAACAATGGGGCCGGCGCTGGATCACCATTGACACCTCGCGCGTGGCGCTCGCGCTGGCCCGCGCTCGCATCATGGGCGCGCGCTACCCGTATTACCTGCTGGCCGATTCGGTCGAGGGGCAGCTCAAAGAAGGCGAAGTCACCCGCACCGCGCCGTCCACGCAACCCGTGCACAACAGCATCCGCCACGGCTTCGTTTACGAGCGCGTGCCGCACATCACGCTCAAATCCATCGCCAACAACGCCGAGATCGACGTGATCTGGGAGAAGTGGCAAGCCTCTATCGTTCAAGCACTTAAAGAACTGAGCCAAACGCTGACGGCGTCCAAAACTGCGTCTTCGAAGGCTAAATCTTCATCAAAGAACGAAGTTATTTCATCAAAAAACGACGTTCTTTCATCAAAAAACGACGTTCTTTCATCAAAGAACGATGTTCTTTCATCAAAAAACGACGTTCTTTCATCAAAGAACGATGTTATTTCATCAAAGAACGACGTTATTTCATCAAAGAACGACGTTTCTTCACGCAGAAATCAAGAAACTTCATTGGAAAATCAGCAAAGTTCTTCAATGGACTCGATTTTAAAGGAATGGGAGGTGCCGAGTACCTTTGATGAAAGCTGGCCTAAGAGCGCCCGCGCGCCTTTTGAGGCATTTCGCGCCGCGCGCATTGCACGGCAGAAGGAAATCGATGCATCCATCGCCGCCAAGGCCGAATTCGAGTACCTCTACGACAAGCCCTACGACGACAAGAAGAAGGTGCGCGTGGCCGGGCCGTTCACCGTCGAAAGCCTCTCGCCCTTCCGCGTGCTGGGCGTGGACGAGAATGACGAACTGATCGACCCCAAAGCCGCCGAAGACAAAGCCGAGTACGGCGCGAAGCAGACCTTCGCGCAGATGATCTTGGAGAACCTCAAAACCGCCGGCGTGCAACAGGCGCACAAAACGGACCGGATCGACTTCACGTCCTTGAAGCCGTGGCCGGGCGAACTCATCTGCGCCGAAGGCCGCTACATGGAAGGCGAGACCGAGCGCCGCGCCGGCATTTTCATCGGCCCCGAATTCGGCACGGTCACGCGCACCGACCTGCTGGCCGCCACGCGCGAAGCTGGCGACGCCGATTTCGACGTGCTGATCGCCTGCGCCTTCAGCTACGAAGCCCGCTGCACCGGCCTCGACAAAATCGGCAGCATCCAAATCCTGCGCGCCCGCATGAACGCCGACCTGCACATGGCCGAAGACCTGAAGAACACCGGCAAAGGCAACCTCTTCGTGATTTTCGGCGAACCCGACATCGAGATCACCAAAACCAAAGACGCGAAATACCAAGTCAAAATCAAAGGCGTCGACGTCTTCCACCCCCAAACCGGCGAAGTCCGCAGCGACGGAGCGGACGGCATCGCCTGCTGGTTCATAGACACGAACTATAACGAAGAAAGTTTCTTCGTCCGCCACGCCTACTTCCTCGGAGCGAACGACCCGTACAGCGCGCTGAAGACCACGCTGAAAGCGGAGATCAACGAAGAAGCCTGGGCGACGCTGCACAGCGACACGTCGCGCGCGTTCGGCAAGCCGGAGACGGGAAGGATTGCGGTAAAGGTCATCAACCATCTTGGCGATGAAGTGATGAAGGTTTTTAAGGTACTTTAATTTCAAACATTCATTGTTGATTTGAAGGTCATAGAAATGGCAAATCTAGCATTACTTGAACGCATGAAGGAACAGTTGTTCCCTCACGTCCTCACCCCAAAGAACTTAGCAAATAACTTTGGAGTTTTCAGGGAGCTAGTGAAGCACCTTGAACAGATTGATCCATACGTGGATGTGGAACCGACTTGTGCGTTGGAATTCATCAACCTTTTGAATTCCGTTCACGGTTGGTTATTGCAAAGTAGCGGCAATGCCAATCACTTACTTGAACCCCTCGGCCGACTTAACCACATTTGTATCGTGTCTTACGCTCACTTTAAGCAAAAGGAGAGTTCAATACAGCCCATTCCCACCACATCGCAGCAGCTTGTTCCTTCCCCGAAAACGAAGATCGACGACGCAGACGCAGATAAGCAAAAAACTACCATAGGAATCATTACTGTCCTGAAGCATGAATTTATGCCCATGGAAGAGGTTCTGACACATTCGCGCGAGCGTGAATACCAGTTTGCGGGACGCGGATACCAATTTCGGATCGGTGAAATCACATCAAAATTTGGGGGCACACACACAGTTGCCGTCCACCAATGCAATATGGGAGAGAACAGCGCATCTACCAGGGCTACTGCGATGCTTGCGCTTTTCCCGAATATCGACATCGTTTTCATGACGGGCATCGCAGGTGGCATTCCGTTCCCGGTTCCCCCAGCAAGAAGTGCGGAGAAGCACGTCCGGCTGGGGGATATTGTAATCAGCAATATCCATGGTGTCGTACAATACGATTTCGTGAAAGAAAGCCAAACTTTTAAAGAGGTTCGGTCGTCTCCCATTCGCCCCTCATCGGAATGGCTTGACGTAGTTAAAAAGCTGGAAGCAGGAATTGAGAAGTCGGACTTTCCGTGGGAATCCATTTTGGTCGATTTCTTGAAGAAACATACATCATACGTTCGGCCTTCCCCTGACAAAGATGTTCTGTATGGAAGCGACGAAAATTCGTCGATTGTTCCTCACCCTGATGATGAACACCGTCGCGAAGGCCAGCCGCGTGTTTTTCTTGGGCGCATCGCCTCTTCCAATACGTTACTAAAGAATCCCTTTTTGCGGGACCGGTTGCGAGATGAACACGACGCGCGCGCTGTCGAAATGGAAACGTCTGGAGTCGCAGACGCAACTTGGGATCATGGAAAAGGGTACATGGCAGTCCGGGGAATATGCGACTACTGCGACGACCACAAGAATAACATCTGGCAACGCTATGCTGGAGCTTGTGCAGCAGCGTTTACTCGTGCACTAATTGAAGCAAAGGCACCCAAGTCGATTTCTTAACGTTATTTCTGTCGTCCCGGTTGCCAGCAGGTTCCCTCGATAGTGTGGAATACTACGAACTCTTTGAAAGTGTAAAGCAATGGCTAAGAAAGCTGCCGACAAAAACCAAATGTTGCTGGACATACCCGGCGTGCTTTATGACGCGCGCTTTCTGGAATCACACGCGGGCAAGCACATTCTGCATGATCCCAAGATCGCCATTGTCGAATTGATTGCTAACGCTTGGGACGCTGGGGCCACCGAGGTAAAGATTGATTGGCCGGGCGGAACAGGCACTCAAAACTTTGCCATCCAAGACAATGGAAATGGGATGACCGACGAAGAGTTCAAGGGCCGATGGCGAAAGCTTAACTACAACCGTGAAACCGATCAGGGACGTATGGTGACCTTTCCGGCGGGCTCAGTCAAAGGCCAAACGGAGCGGGTCGCGTTTGGCCGGAATGGCATTGGCCGGTGGTCAGGCTTCTGCTTTGGCGATACCTACATCGTCGATACTTCAAAGAGCGCGTTCCGAAACCGGTACGAAGTTTCCAGAGGCTTAACCGAGCCGTTTGAAATAAAGCAGAAGTTGGCTGGAGTGGAAGCGAAGACGCATGGTACCAAGATCGAATGCCCCAATTGCCGGCAGGTCCAACTCACACCCGAAGAAGTCCGTGCCGAGATTGGTATGCGGTTTCTAACCGATCCCAATTTTAAGGTTCTGGTCAATGGGGAATCCGTCAGCTTTGAGCACATCGACGACCCGAACATTCAAAAGCTCATACTTAAGGTTGACGAGACCCACTCGGTGGAACTGGTGATTATTGATACTCAAGCATCGGATCGCACAACAAAGCAACACGGTGTTGCTTGGCATGTCGGCGGAAGATTGGTTGGCACATGCTCATGGAAAGGCGCAGGCGCTGAGGAATTGATTGATGGTCGCCGCATTGCGGCAAAGCGTTTTACCTTTATCGTTAAGGCTGATTATTTGGCCGAAACTGATGCGATCAAAAAGGATTGGTCGGACTTTGACAAGAGCAACGACGAGTACCAGCAAGCGGCGCAAGTAGTGTATCAAAAAGTGCGCGAGTATTTACTTTCGGTATCGGAAGAAGATCGTAAAGAAACATTGGCAAAGGCGAAGGAACTGAATAAAGAAGCATTGAATAAAATGGGCCCCCTGGAGCGCGAAAAGTGGACCGACTTCGTTACAAAAGCGCAAGTTAATTGCCCTTCAATCAAGGAGAGCGATATTGTCAAACTTTCCGAAGTCATGGCGAATCTCGAAGAGGCCACATCGGGATATGCGCTGCTGCATAAATTGAGCGAGTACGGCCCGGACAAACTGGACGATCTACATCGCCTGCTTGAAGACTGGACCATTGACATGGCCAAGATCGTTCTTGATGAGATCGGACGGCGGCTGTTGATCGTTCAGGAATTGCAGTCGCGAATGGACGATAAATCGACAAAGGAAGTGCAGGACCTTCAACCACTTTTTGAAAAGGGTTTGTGGATATTCGGTCCCGAATTTGAAACCATCGAATATACGTCGAACGTTGGAATGACTCGCGTGGTCCAGGACCTATTCAATCAGCCGGAAATGAAGGGTAGCCGGAATCGGCCGGACTTTGCGATTCTTCCCGATGGCACATCTGGCTTATACGCTTATCCACGATATGACGATGACGGTGGGGAAGTGGGTACAGACCGTCTGGTCATTGTTGAGCTTAAGAAGCCAGGCGTACCCATTGGTGAGGAGCAGAAAAGGCAATGCTGGAAATATGTTAAAGAGCTATATACCAAAGGGCTGTTGCAGGCGCGGCAAAGTACCGTCCGCTGCTTCGTCTTGGGCAAAGAAGTAGAAAATCTGGAGAGTTCGCCGTTAGAAGAGTTGGACGGCACGGTCAAAATTCAACCGCTGACATTCGACACTGTTCTTCAGAGGGCTAAGAGTAGATTATTGAAACTTCACGATCGAGTCAAAAGTGCTCCGTTTTTGGATGCACATCGCGATAAATTGAAGACTTTTCTTGATCCTTTAGATATCAAACCCGACCTTTTCACTGAGGTGAAAGTGTAACCATTTATGGAATTTCGCATCTCCGAAATCTTCACTGATAGCCTCACGCGGCTGACCGCTGACATTCAGAAAGCGGTCAAGGCAACGGGCTTTGACATGCAACTGAACCCCGCCGTGCTACGGATTGTAATTTTACCACATCAAAGCGGACTTAAAGGAATCTATAATGAAACGCATCATGATCGACGTGCCAAACGAGTATGAGAAATTAGCGCGAGATTTTGCGGAAGTTCTGCGCGGTCTCGCACACAACAATGTAAAAATTACAGGCATCTACGTCGGTACACCGAACGCGGAGCGCATAGCCGTTCCGGGTCATGCGCTTTCTGATTTGAAGGCATGGCTGGCGCATTCCCCGAATTGGACGACTGACGGTGACTACCAAGATGAACATTTCCTCTTATCGTTCATGAAAGAGTTCGTTTCAAAATCACCACCAGCACCTTCAAAAGGAAAATCAAAGCCCGCTACCAAGGCTGCACCAACGACGAAGGAATCCTGAAAGCTCGCACCCACAGCCGACTCTTTTCGGCTTGCGACCGTATGACTCAAGCGGTAAGAACATTGTCTGCTGCATTTTTGGATTTTAACGAACGAGGAAGCGCAATGATTTAACAACGATAATGTCGTGACAATTTGAATTGTGCGTGAGCACAAGTAACTGCTTCACAGGAACGGCCAACCTGGGTCGAAAGACCCTTGAATAATGAAAGCAGCTGACTTGCGCCACGCCCCAGGAATGGGGCGTCGGCCGGGTTTGCTGTTTCATTATGCCCCTTGGCCGGGGCCCTGTGAGCGGCGGATTTCGGTCCGACGCTCTTTTTTTTGCCTAGATTTTGGGGATTTGACAATGACACCAAATCGAAATTTTCTCGCCGTGGCACTTCTCTCCGTGCTCTTGACGTTCGTGGTTGCGAACGCTGCAGAGGATGCCGACGATCTTCATCAAGAGGGCATCGCCGCACTCAAAGATTCCCAAACGAATCCCGCCGCAATCGTCATGGCCGCGCGATGTTTCGCCAAAGCATCTGCGCTTTATGAAGCGGGCGGCAAGACCGATCTCGCCGTCGAGATGAATTCGTATCTGTACTGGTGCAAGAAGAAGATGACGCTGGCGGACATCGACGCGTTTTTGAAAGGCGCCGAGGGCAACGTTTCGGAGCGCTTCACTGCCGTCGATAAAAAAGTCATCGCCCCATCCGAGTCCCAAACATTTTTGGATCGGGCCGATGCTTTTGCTCGGACGAACCCGGACGCGCATTTACTTATCGCTGTTCGATATTTCGAGGTCGCGGACCGATTCAAAGGATCGGACCCCAGCTTGAAAGCGCAGGAGAAGAGCCTCAAGGAAATGATGGCGGCGAATGCGCCAAAGGCGATCCCGGCGAAATCCGCGCCGACCGAAGTGGATATTCATAATCCAACGAAACTTGATGGCGCGAAGACGGATTTATTGAAACTGGTGGACCTTCGACGCGACCCCGTTTCCGGCAATTGGGCGATGCCGCTCGGTCTTTTGTCCTGTGCCAAGCCCGCAGTAGACGCCAAGCTGAAACTCCAATCACAGGCCAATTCCGAATACGACTTTCACATGGTTTGCGCGCGCAACACCGATGAAGGCGACATCAACGTCATTCTGAATTTTCAGCAGCAGCGCGTCGTGTTCGGTCTCGCGGGTTTCAAAAATACCATCTCCGTACTCCACAAAATCAATGGAAAGATGGGTGACGTCAACGGCACGCGTGTCTTGCACAGCCTCAATACGAACGTCGCCTGTGACGTAAAAATCCAGGTGCGCAAGACGTTCATCCGGGTGCTGATCGATGATAAGGAACTGTTTTCACACAAGCTGGACGGCTTGAGACTATCCGTCGATCCATCTTGGGAAACAGATCGCGCATCCATCAGCATTTGGTGTGTCCACTGCTCCGCGCAATTCAAAGAAATCGACATTACCGAAGCCAAAAATAAATAATGCCGGTCGCTTCCGGCACCGCAATATACCACCCAGCGTCAGGAGTTTCACATGGCGACAAATCCCCGAAAGATTGTGAATCGAACACGCGTTGTCAGGCCCAAACGAAAGTCATTGCCGATGGGCGGAATTGGAATCGCGTTTGGGCTGGCCGTTGTTGCCGCGATTTCATGGTTCGTTTTGTACAAATGGAAACAGGAGACGCGCGCATCCGAGTCACGCGCTTCCACTGTACCGACCGCTCCGCAATCTGCGCGCGAGCTCAAACATTCCGAAAGTGCTCCAAGCGGCGAACCCAGCGCGAACCGCGACTCGACCGATTACAGCAAATTGAACCAGGACGTTGCCGCGACCGTGGATACACGGGATCAAAAATATGCGCGGATCGCGATACGACAATTATTGCTAGGAAAGACCATCACCCAGGTGACCAGTGGCATGATCGATCCTGAGATTGGCTGGGACACGCAAAGCGCGGTCGGCCCGGCGATGGCACCATACATTTGGACTGCATTGGACAGTGGCGCGCTTCAGGACTCGACCCGGCTTGCCAGGGCGATCACGGAATTGAAGTATTCCAAACCGCTTCATGATCGCAGCGTCAAATCCCCCTTTAGCGTGGGTGAATTACAACGGGTCGAAGCAGAGGTTGTCGCGCGGAATAGAAAGTTTTCCAAATTGTCCATTCAGCAGCTGCTCGCCGGCAAAGAAATTCACGATGTCATCGCCGGCACGATGGGGCCGGGTGAATGGGGAAACCAGGATTCGTTCTTGGAAGATTTTCAGCCTTATCTTGAAGCCGTCGTCATGTCGGGCGCGCTTCCCGATCAGCCTGCATTAGCTGCTGCTCTACAAACGCTAAAATCTGAAAGTGAGGCTAATCGTCGTCAATACCAGGCGTACCACGGGCACGCTCAACCTTCACAACCAGCTTCTAAGCGATTGGTCAAATTGGACACGGCGGACATCGACGAATTTCGGCAAACAAAGATCGGTATGCGGGATCGAAGCAGGATTTATTCAGTGTCAGTCATACGCAGCCTGATGATGGGACGCCACATTTTCTCGATCCGGTATGCCCCGAGCGCTCTTAATCCGAATGCTAATCGAGATAATGAAATGGGTGAGGGCTGGGACACTCCTCAATCGTTCTTCGACGATATGGAGCCGTACTTAGTCAGCGCCGCGGCAGCGGGAGTTATGTCAAACCCGGCTCCATTTAATCAAGCGTTGGACGCGATTCGCGGCGTGCGCGCCGAACGCGTGAAGCGCAACGCGGACTACGGTCAACCCCCGTTGCCAAAAGTTGTTTTGAAAACAGTCACGTTGGACGCCGCGTACATTGATGCCTTGAAGCGAATCAACGCCGATTCAATCGAGAACAACCGCAAACAGGCGAAAGTCGCGATTCAAAAGATGCTGATGGGGAAGGAGATGACCTTTGTCGTGAACGAAGCCGTGCGTCCCGAAGACGGGTGGGCCTCGGCAAAAGACTTCGTTCGGGACGTGTTTCCATACATCCGCGAAATTTTAAACAGTGGGAATATCTCGAATGCTCCGGCATTAAAGGCCGCAATGGACCAGTACGAGAAGTCATTGAAAGAAGCGGACGAGACGATGAAAAGTTACTATGGTCGATGATCGATTAATTTTCTCGCGCGCGACCCTATCGCGCGGGCGAGGGAGTGGTGAATCCCCACCCCGGTCGGATGGGACCCAACGGCATTATGCGCACTATTCCGGGCAGGCACTTCACGGTGTCGAGTGAAATCACCGATCCGAATCTTTGCGATCTCGGCGAGTGCCACGGCAAATTGCATCATTCTTAATACCGGCGTGCCGACGGCTCGCGTTTGTACTTCTCCAGCAATGTGGCGAGGCGCTGGACGACCTGGGGTTGCGCGGCGTATAGATTCTTCGTCTCGCCGGGATCATCGGCCAGGTTGTAAAGCTGGCCGGTAAAATCGCCGGGCTTCGGTTTCTCAGTCGCGGGCTTTGTGAACCCGCCGCTACCTAGGTGCGGGATCAGCTTCCAGTCGCCTTGCCGGATCGACTGCACACCTTGGGACGACTCTATGACCGTGGCCTCACGCAGCGGTTCCGCCGTCGCCTTACCGATCAGCAACGGCATCAGATCGTAGCTGTCCTCGCCTTCTGTGGACGCCAGAGGTTTGCCTGCCACGGCCGCGAACGTGGCCAGCATGTCGGTGAAACTGATCGTCTGGTCGCAGCGCGTGCCTGGAACAACCTTGCCCGGCCACCGCACGACGAACGGCATCCGGTGTCCGCCTTCCCAAACGTCGCCCTTCATGCCGCGCCAGTGTCCGGTCGCGGAGTGGCCGAACTTCTTCACATCTTCGGGATACCAGACCGGCCCGTTATCGCTCGTGAAAATCACCAGCGTGTTTTGCGCTAGTCCGGCCCGATCAAGTGCCGCGAGCACCTGCCCCGACGCGTCATCGACCTGCGCAACGAAATCGCCATACAACCCGCCCATGCTCTTCCCGCGAAACTGCTCCATCGGCACCCACGGCGTGTGCGGCGCGGTGAAGGCAATGTAGAGAAAAAAAGGCTTGCTGTCGGCGGCGGACTTCTTGCCGCGAGACTCCAAATACTCAACCGCCTTGCGCGTATACGTGGGCAGGGCTTTGACGTGCTTGAAAGAAGGCGCGATCTTTCCGGCACGCCAGAATGCGCCTTGAATGGGCGTCCATTCGGGAGAACTGCTGGCCTCGGTGTTTGCAGTCGGAGCTTCGACGCAGCGGTCCTGGTCGATGAAAAAGTACGGCGGGATGTCGAGCGAGGCGTGCTGGCCGAAGAACGTATCAAAGCCATGGTCCACCGGCCCGCCGCGCAATGGAGCCGTACCGTCAAAGTGGTCACCGGCGTTGAAGCCCTGATGCCACTTGCCGATCATCCCGGTCGCGTATCCGCGTTCACGCAATACCGTGGCGATGGTGGGCCGGCCCGGCTCGATCATCGCGCCCTTCGCCGGGTTGCGCACGCCGGTGTTGCGAAACGGGTAGCGCCCGGTGAGCAGCCCGTACCGCGACGGCACGCATACAGCGCCCGGCGCGTGCGCGTCGGTGAAGCGCATCCCGTCGGCGGCGAGCCTGTCAATGTTCGGTGTCGGGATTTTGGATTCGGCGTTGAAGCAGTGCGGATCACCATAGCCCATGTCGTCGGCGAGAATGAAGACGATGTTCGGCTTTGACGGTTCGGCTGCGATTGCGGCCAGGGACAAACCGCCGATCCAAGCGGCAATGAGGATACGGAACACGTTCATGGGGGGCCTCGATTCGGATGGCGATTCATTCATGAAATACACCGTCCGGGCGAGGCGCTACGCACGGCTTGCTGAACGCGCTTTTCTTCAGACCACTTGAGTTTGGTCGCTATAGGGAACAACCATCACTTTTTCATAAAGTGCGGTCGAGTGGGTGGCTAACCCAGGGTTCGGGACAAAACAATCCGCATCGTCATCATCGTGTGTCTGTTGTTGCGCCAGGAGACCGTCCTGCTCAAATTTCTCATTTCGCAGTTGAATCTCGCGCAACGATTCCGCGAAAGAACGCTCGCCCACTCGATGCACTGGGTTTGAATCCCGTGTCGCGACTAATTTGCTGGGACTCGCTTTTATCCGACAAAGGTCTTTGAGTCCGACGACCCCGCGATCCATGTACCGCTTTGTCCAACGGAAAATGTTTGCGCGATCCAGATCGGCCAGCCGCGCCACTTCCTTATAACGCATGCCCGAGGCGAGCAGCAGAATCGCCCGCGCCCGCCGATACACCACGGCGGGTGTACTGGGCAGCTGCGTGAGCCGTTTAAGCTCCAGCTGCGCGGTGGGATCGAGGGTTAAATGTATGTTGCGGGAACGTGGCATGGGTCGGTCTCCAGAAATGAACGAAGGCGATATTAACGAATGTCGCGGCGGAAAAATAGACCCACGCGAGATTTACCCCGATGCGATTACAAATTGAGCGCCAGAAGCCAGCATTTACGGTTTACACACCAGCATCTTATTTTTCGCCAACGACTTACAGCACAATAACCACTCAAATGTCATGCCCCCCAACTCACTTTCAAACAGAGCCGATAGTGGGGCATCCGTGACGGTTTCTGCTATGAAGACATACCGCTGATGCTTCTATCGTGCATTCCCAAAACTGGCTCACGGATTCCTAATCGATACCTTGCCGAACCGACGATCTGCTGGTTGATAGATAAAGGGAAGGCGTGCTTGTCACACGCGTTCTCCTTGCCCACCCCAGCCGCCTAGAACAGGCGGCTGAAGAAGGACTTGTTGGCATTGCGGACTTCGCTGAGCGTTCGGTCGCTCACCGGTTCCTTCACCTTGATGCCCACTCTGCTCAGGGTCGTCACCGCCGACTTGAACAATGCGTCTTCGGTTGCATCTTGCTTGTCCAGGATGTCCAGCGCCATGTGCAGAACCACGGCCTCTTCGGTCGCTTTTTTGACTTCTCCGGTCGCCGTGATCCGGGCCGCGTTGTCGGTCAGGGCGTCGCGGGCTTCCGTCTCCTTCGCCACGATTTCCTTCTGCTCGTCCAACGCTTTGCTGATCTCCGCGCGGCTCTTCGTGCCAACCAGGGCTTTGGCGGAAGTGACCATTTCGTGCTTCGTCATAATTCAATCTCCTATAGGGTTTAGGTCCCATGACGGACCCAACCAGGCTGTGGGGGTTTGAGAAGAAGAATATCTCCTCTACCCAATAGTGACGCAACCCGGCCTTGAATTTAGTCATGGCGGACATAGCCACGGGAGCAGGTCAGGACATACGCACGCGACAGACTGTAACGCGTAGCAGTTGGTGGGTTATTTGGTGCGCCAGCGCTTGGCTAAAGCCTCGGCGGCTCCGATCAGTGCGCCCGTAATTGCGGCGGAAATCACTTTGCTGAGCATGATGGTTCTCCTTTTGAAATGGTTCATAGTTATGCCAGCGCGCACGTCGGCTCGCTGGCCGGCGTCATGTCGAACAGGAAGCCCGCTTCCCACGCGCGCGGCAACACATGCATTTCGATCACTTTGGGCTTGGGCAGCTTCGGCTTGCGAACCGGCTTGGGTTCAACTTTCCACGCGGCCCGAGCGTCAACCTTCTGGCCCGCTTCGAGACGGTTCGCGAGCGCCGCGATGATGTCGTCGTCTTTACCGCCGTTCATCATGGCCCTGAGCGCGTTGGTATCGAACGTGCCTTCAAGCGCATGGCTTGCGGCTTCTTTCTCTCCCATCAACGCAAGCGCCTGCTCTTGGATCGTCCCGCTGTAATAGAGAAAGAAGACTTTGCAGGGCTGGGTCTGCGTCGGGCGACGTGCTCTGGCGCTGGCCTGACGGAGCACGTGCGTGCTGTAGCCGGTTTGATACCAGATCAACGATGGGAACTGCACGAGGTCGAGGCCGGTCATGACGCGCTTCGGATGGCAGATCAGCACGTCCATTTCGGCCATGTGCTTTTCGATCCAGTCTTCCCGCGCTTCTGGCTTCACCGTGTCCGGCATCACCAGCGCTCGAATACCGGCGTCGGCCAGGAGTTTCAGCAGCTTCGGACGAACATCGTGGACGCCCGTGAACTGCGGATAAACCGCACAGCGGCGACCTTCCCCCAATTCCCCCTGAACCACTTCGAGCAGCTTCGTGTCTTTGGCGTCGGCGTGATCGTCGCCCAGATCGGCGGGCCACGCGACAGTCTCGGTGCCGCAGCGCTTCCCGTTCTCGTCGTATGCCGGCGCGGTGATCGGCGACCAGCCCCACGGCTTGTCCAAATACGCGTCGAGCGCCTGCACACGCGTCGCCGCCAGACCCGGCGGGCCTTTCCCGTTCACGCGACGCTTCACTGCATCCCGCAATTCGTCGTCGAGCTTGCCGTAGGCGTCCTTCAGTTCCCGGCTCATTGAGCACGGAATCAAGACACGTTCCAACGTCGGCAGCGCCGGGTC
>Ga0194042_1000035_pt1 | contig 37649 bp, 24 predicted proteins | sample JunL4412m_MetaG_FD_148974 | JGI IMG/M metagenome (GOLD analysis project Ga0194042, IMG submission 148974) | Anoxic zone freshwater microbial communities from boreal shield lake in IISD Experimental Lakes Area, Ontario, Canada - Jun2016-L442-12m | ecosystem: Environmental > Aquatic > Freshwater >...
TTTTCGCGTCGAGATACGGATTGTCGATCTGCTGCGGGTCGCCGGTCAGGATCATTTTCGTGCCTTCACCGACGCGGCTGATGATCGTTTTGACTTCGTGCGGCGTCAGATTCTGCGCTTCGTCGATGATCACGAACATGTTCGTAATGCTGCGTCCGCGAATGTACGTCAGCGCTTCCAATTCGAGCAGGTCTTGTTCGAAGAGCTGATCGCGCGTCAACTGGTGTGGCGAGTAACGACCGTTGAGCAACATCTTCAAATTGTCGAAAATCGGGCCCATCCACGCCATGAGTTTTTCGTCTTTGTTGCCGGGCAGAAAACCGATATCGCGGCCCATCGGCATGATCGGGCGGGAGACGAGAATCTTTTCGTATTTCTTGTCCTTGATGACGCGCTGCAACCCGGCGGCGAGGGCCATCAGCGTTTTGCCCGTTCCGGCTCGACCGACGAGGGTAACGAGTTGGACGCTGTCGTCGAGCAGGAGTTCGAACGCATAGCGCTGGGATGCGCTTCGCGGAGCAATGTTCCAGGCGCGGTCGAATTCGGAGATCAGCGGGACGAGTTCGTGGCCGACCATATCCGCGCGGGCCATTGCCGTGTGCTTCGGATTCGACTCGTTCTTCATAAGGAAGAATTCGTTGGGCGAGCACGTGGGATCGAGATCGGGAATCGTGACTTTTTTTCCGCTGTAGAATTCGTTGATCGTCTCGGCTGAAACCTGAATTTCGCGCCAGCCGGTATAGAGCGTGTCGTAATCGACTTTCTGCTGCTCAAGATCCATGACCTTGAGGCCGAGGGCGTCGGCTTTTACGCGGCAATTGATGTCCTTCGAGACGAAGATGACGCGCTGGCCTTTGCGGTTTAGTTCGAGTGCGACGGCGATGATCTGATTGTCGGCGGCTTCGGGCTTCAGGCCGGCCATGGTCAGATCGTTTTTGACGTCCTGCTGGAGGACGACTTGCAGGATGCCGCCGTTGCCGATGGGTACGCCGTCAGCGAGGTGGCCGAGGTGGCGGAGTTTGTCGATTTCACGGATGACGTGGCGTGCATTGCGACCGAGTTCGTCGTTGTTGCGCTTGAAGCGGTCGAGTTCTTCGATGACCGCGAGCGCGAGAACGACGCGGTTGTCTTTGAAGGCGAAGAGCGCACCGGGATTGTGGAGCAGAATGTTGGTATCGAGCACAAACGTCTTTTGACCGTGCCCGTCGGGAGTCAGATGAAAATCTTGTTCAATTGTCTGGATGTCAGTCGAGCCGGTTCCTGTCGCTTCGGACATGAGTTGCTCCTCTTCTCCCCCTCACTCCACTTCCACCACCTTTACGTTGCCACTGATGCGCGAAAAGTCCAACGCGTTTTTGAAATCTTATTAAACCGGGCCTTTCAAATCGAGATGCCGGTACAGCGATGAAAGTGAGACGCCGAGTGCTCGGGCGGCCTCGCGTTTATTGCCTTGGCATTCGGCGATGATGCGGCGGATGTGGTCGCGTTCGAATGTGGACGCCGCGTCTTTCAAATCTTTGACTTCGGCCACCGGCATCGCAGGGATGCGCCCCAGTGCAGAACCGTCAGGCGATTTGAGGAAGGGTTCTGACCCGACGATCATGGCGAGTTCGATACGTCCGCGCAATTCGCGGACATTGCCCTTCCAGGGCAGCGTACTGAATTCAGTGAGCAGACTCCGATCAATGCCAGTAAATGCCCGATGTAATGCAGAGTTTAAATGGGAGATGAAAAAAGCGGCAAGCAGCGGCACATCGCTACGACGATCACGCAACGGGGGGAGGAGGCATTCAAGCGGCAGGAAATGAGCATACAGTGCGCCGTCGAACAAGCGCTTATCCACATCGCGTGACAATCGGTGCGACGCGCTCGCAATGATGCGCGCGTTAAAAGGCTGAGCGACGGTTGAGCCGACTGGGCACACTCGATTCGTCGCCATCGCTTGGGCGAGTTTGCTCTGAAGCGCCATGGGAATGGCGTCGATGTTCTTGAGAAATACTGTGCCGGAGCGCACGCTGCGGAGCAATCCGTTGGATTCGGGCAACGCACTGTCAGAGGTTCCGCGAGTCCGTCCGAAGAGGTGCGCTTCCAATTCGTGTTCGGAAATCCCGCCGCAATAGACCGTGGCAAACGCACCGGGCGTTGCGCTGCTGAGCCCGTGAATTGTTCGGGCTACCAATGTCCGACCCGTGCCGGTTTCGCCGACGATCAACGCGGGAGAACGCGTCGTCGCGGCGTGGCGCGTCCACGTTCGAACGGCGTCGATTCCATCACTCGTGCCGACGATTTCGGAAGTCGATGAGTGGTGTTCACGTTCGCGCTTCAGCAGTGCGTTTTCTAGCACGAGGTTGGCGCGTTCCAGAATACGTTCGACTTTACGAGGGATTTCGTCGACTGCCAGCGGCTTGACCCATGTGTCGTCCGCACCGATCTGAAGCGCTTCAACAGCGCCTGTAATGTTCGTCGGTTCGCGAAGCACAATGAACGGCGTCCGAGCGTCTGTTTCGCGCACTCGTCGCAGGAGGTCCAGGCCATTGATAGCTGGCGAGTGGAGTTCTGCGATGATGAGATGCACGGCGTTGTTTCGGAGGTGTTCAAGTGCTTCGATACCGTCACCGGCCAGCAGGATACCCCATCCCTGAGTGGCCAGTATTTTCGACACTTTGTTGCGCAACACCAGATCATCTTCGACGATCAATACAACGTTCATAAGTGTCAGTCCACAAAATCAAATTCATTCGATAGCAACAAGACTTGCGCATATTTTTCCCACGGCGCCAGTGGTGTCGCTGGTTTTCCAGGCGGGCCGCTGAAGCCGCCGTTCGATGTCCATTCAATGGCTCCGTGCTCGTCTGAAAATGAAGCTCCATAATCGAGGATACGAATCGTCACTGTCCACGAATATCCGTCCGAATTCTCGCCGGTGCGGCAATCGATCACGAAGTCGAGCGAGTCGCCTTTTTTGAGCGCGACCTTTTCGACTTTGGTTTCGACTGCGTTCGATAACGCAATGAATTCGCCGACGCCGCCGTCAACACTCGATACGACGCGCGCTCGGACGCCGTCACCGGCCTTTGCGGGGTGGTTCAATTTGCCGCTGACCGCAAATGTTCCGTCGCGCGGTGCGGTCCAGCGGCGAACGGTGGCGAGATGGGGCGTGCCGCCGGGATGTCCACCCGTTGACGAAAGACTTGCGTAGCCGATCTTTGGGTCCGGCAATTTCGGGCCGGCCTGCCACGTCGTTCCGGTGAAATGCTTGAACGCTGTGAACTCCGTGACGCGTTTTTTGGTCTCATCGTAAAAGCCGTAGCCGTATTGCCAGAGCGCAGGCGGTGGGACGAGTGCCTGGATTTTTTCGCCTTCGGCCAGTTCAATGAATTTCGCACCCAACGCAGCTTCACCCGGCGAGGCTGGGCGGCCCAGCGTGGCGCGGTAGAGCTTCTGCAGTTTCGCGGTCGTGTCGTGTTCGGATGCGATCTCCGGGCGCGCAGCGAGCTGCTTCGCCAGATCGATGACGAACGGGCTGTTCATCATGTACAGCGCCTGTTGCGGCACGGTCGTGTTGTAGCGCATCGGGCTGTGCGTGTCAGGGCTGGCGAAGTCGAACGCGCGGAACATGCCGGGGAGATTCTGGCGGTCGATGTAGCCATAAATCGAGCGGCGTTTCGGGAACGGTTGCGCGGTCAATTCGACTGAACGTCCACCCATGGTGGTGTCGAGTTGGCCGGACGCGGCGAGCAGTGCGTCGCGCATCGCTTCGAAGTCGAGGCGCTGGCGGTTGTAGCGCCAGAGGTATGTGTTTTCGGAGTCGATTTTGCGCGCTTCTTGATTGTCGTCGCTGCTCTGTTGATAGGTCTGAGACAGCATCATCTCGCGGTGCAGTTTCTTCAATGACCAGCCGTTTTGCATGAAGTTGATCGCGAGATAATCGAGCAGTTCCTGATTGATCGGCGCATCGCTGCGGACGCCGAAATCGCTGGGCGTCTGGACCAGTGCCGAGCCGAAATGATGCAGCCACACGCGGTTGACCATGACGCGAGCGGTCAGCGGATTTTCAGGGCTGGCGATGGCTTGCGCGAGTTCAAGACGCCCGCTGCCATTCTTAAAGGGCTGCGGATTCGTTGACGTGAGCAGACTGAGGAATTGACGTGGTGCGACGTCGCCCGGTCGGCCCACGTTGCCGCGCAAAAAGATGTGCTGCGTGACCAGATTGCCGTCGTTCAACACCATCGCGCGCGGTGGTGCGCCCGGATGCGTTGCGGCGAGTGCGTCGATCGCGTTGTGGATCTTGCGCTCCATGTCGGTGTCGGCGCGGTTCAAGAGGTGCGAGAGGTCCGCGAAGGCAATGTTCAAAGGCGATTTTACATCGGTAATAATCTGTCGTACTGCTTCGGCTGCCGGGACTTTTTCTGTTGAAGGCTTGACCTGGGCGGCAATCAGCGCACCATATTTCTCGGCAACTTCGCGGATGGTCGCAGGCGCTTTCGCTGTGAATGCTTTGACCATGAGCGCGTTGAGTTTGCCATCTATGTTAGCCGCAAACTTCGCAACGAGCCCCGGCGCTTTTTCGGCGAATTCAGTGTCTTTCAAGCCTGACAGCGCGGCCCAGGGAGCCCAGATGGGATCGGTCGCTTTCACGTTTGTTTTGACATATGCTTTCCAGCGTGCGTAAGCGAATCCGTTGAGATCTTTCTGCTTCAACTTTTCAAACGGCGTGTCGCCTAATTCACGCACCGCCATCAAATAATCGGCGATGGATTTCTCGCTGCGTAAACCCGCCAGTTTCGTTTCGTGGTGCTTGATTCGGAGCGCTTCCAATTCGACTTCTTTTGCTTTCACTTCCTTATCGTATTGAAGCGACGTCGGATTCGCTTCGGGCTTGCCGACGAGTGGCAGGTCCTTGGGTTCGGTAGACGATGCGAAGACGGAGTAGAGACCGTAATAGTCCTTCTGGGTGATCGCGTCGAATTTATGATCATGGCACCGCGCGCAGCCGATGGTCAGGCCCTGCGTGCCTCGGATAAGTACGTCAAGACGGTCGTCGATAATGTCGGCTTGGTTGTTCAGGAAGCGCCGCCCCAGTAACAAAAAGCCCATTGCGGCGAGGTCTGAATTATCCGGTGTCGGCGGCAGTTTGTCAGCCGCGACTTGTTTGATCAAAAATTGATCATAAGGCACATCGGCGTTGATCGCATTCACGACCCAATCGCGGTACACATACGAATAAGGATAGCGCCGCTCCTCTTGAAACACGTAGCCCTTCGTGTCGGCGTAACGCGCGACATCGAGCCAGTAACGCCCCCAGCGCTCGCCGTATCGCGGAGAAGCCAGCAGACGGTCGATCACTTTAGCGAAGGCATCGGGCGACGGATCAGCGTTGAACGCGTCGATCTCTTCAGGCGTCGGCGGAAGGCCGATCAGATCGAATGTCGCTCGGCGAATCAGCGTCAAGTTGTCCGCGCGCGGAGACGTGGGGAGGCCCTTTGATTCCAATTTCGCCCGGACGAATTTATCGATGGGCATCAACTTGGGATCGTTATTGTTCAATGTGGGAATGGCTGGAAGCACAGGCTTTTTGAACGACCAGAATTCTTTCGCTTTGGCCAAGTCTGGCGTCACCGACGTCGCCACGGATCGCGGATCAGGTGCGCCCATGCGGACCCAGGTTTCGAAGTCGGCGATCTGCTGGTCCGTCAACGGTTCGTCCGGCGGCATCTGCGATTTTTCGTCTTTGTAACGAACTGCTTTGATGAGCAGACTTTTTTCCAAATCACCGGGCACCACAGCGGGGCCGGTCGCGCCGCCTTTCAACGACGATGCACGCGAATCAAGCAGAAGTGCGCCTTTGATTTTCTCCGACTTCGCACTGTGGCACGTAAAGCACTTGTCGGCCAGAACGGGCCGGATGTGCTTTTCGAAGAATTCGACACCTTCGGCTGATGGCTCTCCCGTCGCTGCGCCGAACGCACTCCACAAAGTGCCGGCAAGGGCTAGTGATACACTTTTAATGAGACCTAATTTCATACGCATTTTTCAGTTTCGAATCAGGGGTTTTCACACGTACTAAAAGCGCTTCAAACGCTTTCCTTGACTCTATATACAGCTTGGCGAATGAGAAGGCAGAACTGACTTGAAAAATACCAAAAAATAATATTTTGAAACCCGTGTACTACGTTCGTATAAAAAAGCAGGACGGTCGAAATTCAACCGTCCTGCCTTGAGACTCTGACGTGCTGCGAACGGGTGATGAATTAAAGGTAGTACTGAACCATCTCGCTCAACGGCTTGCACTTGATCTTGCCTGCATTGCCGGCTTGGCCGAAGGAGATCATGCGTTCCTTACAGACCTGTTGCATCGCGGCGCGCGCGGGTGTGAGGTACTCGCGGGGATCGAACTTTTCCGGCGCGTTCTTGAAGAACGTGCGGATCGAGCCCGTCATCGCCATGCGCAAATCGGTATCGACATTGATCTTTCGGACGCCGTGCTTGATACCCAACTGGATTTCTTCGACCGGGACGCCCCACGTCGGCTTGATGTGTCCGCCGGCTGCGTTGATGATGTCCTGCAATTCCTTTGGAACACTGCTCGAACCGTGCATGACCAAATGCGTGTTCGGACATGCCTTGTGGATTTCCTTGATGCGGTCCATCGCGAGAATCGCGCCGTCGGGCTTGCGGGAGAACTTGTACGCGCCATGGCTGGTGCCGATGGCGACGGCCAGTGCGTCAACGCCGGTCTGCTTCACAAATTCTGCGGCTTCGTCAGGCTTCGTCAACAACTGGTCGCGCGTCAACTTGCCTTCCGCGCCATGACCGTCTTCCTTTTCGCCTTCGCCCGTTTCAAGATTACCGAGGCAGCCGAGTTCGCCTTCGACGCTGACGCCCTTGGCGTGCGCTAAAGCGACAACTTCCTTCGTCACGCCGGCGTTGTATTCGAAGCTCGCGTGGCTCTTGCCGTCGGCTTGGAGCGAGCCGTCCATCATCACGCTGGTGAAGCCGTACTTGATCGCGCTGGCGCAGGTGTCAGGGCTGTTGCCGTGATCCTGGTGCATGCAGATCGGAATGTTCGGATACAGTTCGACGGCAGCCATCATCAGGTTGCGAAGGAACACATCGTTCGTGTACTTGCGCGCACCGCGGCTGGCCTGAATGATCACCGGCGATTCGGTTTCCTTCGCGGCTTCCATGATGGCCTGAATCTGTTCCATGTTATTGACGTTGAACGCAGCCAAGCCGTAACCATTTTCAGCGGCGTGATCGCACAACTGACGCATTGTCACCATCGGCATAACGAAATCTCCTTTAAGTTGTGGAACGTGGCATTGGCAAAGCACTTTTTCGCGACAAAGGCACTCGCCTCCGCCCTTCACACGCCTGGCCCATTCCGCTTCTCGGATCATCCTATCCTATTAAGTGCTCCGATTCAAGAGTGAGGTTTAGGCTTTTAAAAAACATTGTGTACCACTGACTGTGTGCCACTGGCAGGTACCCCTGCCAGTGCCGGACTCGCGAAGAACGTATGATTTTCAAACTATCTCGTTCAACCCCGTGAGCACGAAACGAAGGAGCGATTTGAAAACCAACGATGCGTTGCGAGACCGGCACTGGCAAGGGTACTTGCCAGTGGCACACGCCGAACTTCACGCTTCCTTCGCTAGTTCATACAACGCCGCTTTGACCTGGCACGCGTTCCAGTCCGGATGCAATTCGCGGATGCGCGCGGCTAGTGCGGCCAGATGCGGCGCGGCGAAGCTGCTGCCTGTGATTGTCTTGTGGCCTTTATTTGTCCACGCTACTTTGACATTGATGCCACGCGCCGCGAATTCGACGAGTTCACCTGCGTTGCGCCGCACTTTCATCGGCGGCAGATCGTCCTGGCATGTCGATAGAACCGTTGGAAAAAATGCTGGATATTCTTCGGTTTTGAAATCCTGATTGTTGCAGGCCGACACCAGCCAGACGTTGTCGCAAAACGCGCGGTCCACCATTCGCTTGTAACGGTCCACGTACTCGCGGCGACCGGTGCCGAATGAACAATTGACGATGTCGAACTTCTCATCGATCGCCCATTTGAATCCCAGGATCACGAACTCGGATGAGCCGCGAATATTTTCATCGAGCACACGCAGACTGTGCAATTCGATGCCCGGAGCGTATTGATGCAGAATTGAGCAGACCGCTGTGCCGTGGCCGTAGGCGTCGCCGCCCGGATCCTCGCGGATCGTCGGAACGCCGTACGCGTCAGCACAGACACGCCAGCAGGTGATCGGAACACCGGCGAGGTCTGGATGTTCGAGATCGACACCGGAATCCATCACCAGCACCCGCACCCCAGCCCCAGTCGCTTTCTCGACTTCAGAGTAAGAAATTATCATCGTTATCCTTCAGCACGTCTGAAAGCAGCAACCCCAGCAAGTACGCTTTCCATTGCAGGGCGTCGAGGTCTTCGGGTTTGAATTTCTCGCCTTCCTTCACGTTGATCGCGGACACCACGCCGCAGATTTGCGCATCGACTTTGACCGGCGCGACGACCATGTTGCGCACACTGAATTGTTTCTTGATCTCGGGGTTCATGAACTCGTCGGGGCCGACGCAAAGCGAAATCCCAGCGGTCGCAATCAAGCCGACGACGCTGTCATTGGCCTGTACAACGAGCTTTTCGACCTGGTCATGCGCAGGCCCGGCGTTGACTGCGCCCTCGATGCGTTTGCCATCCGCGCTGATCACCCAAAACGTGGACTCGCTCGCCCGGCAGGCTAGAGCAGTATCAGCCATGAATCGGCGCATCAATTTCAGCGTCCGCGCCGAGTGGCAGAACTCCCAATTGATCAGATACGCCGGACCGTGGTGCACGGGCGGCTGCGGCGCGGGCGGGTCGATTGTTGGAGCGTTCAGCATGCAAATAATCCCGGGCAATGGTGCGGGTGTGACGGCCAATTAGTATTACCCACAGAGGACACAGAGGAAAAGCAGAGGAACAGCAACGGAAAGGAAAAAGAACGAATGATAAACGGGGATTGTAATCATCCACCCATTCCCTCATTTTCCCCGCTTTTCCTCTGCCGTTCCTCTGTGCCCTCTGTGTCCTCTGTGGTTTTTATTGCTGTTTAAGCGCCGCTTTTTTCCGTCGCTCAAAATGCTTTTCGATTCCGGCCAGATCCAGACAATTCAACACGTGCTTCGCTTCGACGCCGCCTTTGCGAGCGCAGAGCACGCCCCATTTCTGATTCAACAATCCTGTCGTGTCGTGCGCGTCGGGATTGATCGCCAGCATGCAGCCGAGTTCCAGCGCGCGTTGATGCAACCGCCAATCCAGATCCAAGCGGTGCGGGTCGGCGTTGATTTCGACTGCGACACCGTGCTCGCCACACGCTTTTAACACTGCGTCCAAGTCAACATCGTACGGTTCGCGCTGCAAGAGCAGACGTCCGGTGGAGTGGCCGAGAATTGTCGTGAACGGATTGCTGACCGCGTTGACGAGCCGCGCTGTCTGCGCTTTGCGGTCGAGCTGAAAGCGGCTGTGCACACTCGCGACGATGAAGTCGAACGACGCGAGTTGTTCGTCCGTGTAATCGAGTTCGCCGTGTTCGAGAATGTCCGATTCAATGCCTTTGAAAATCTTAAAGCGCGTGCCCGCATAGCCGCGATTCAACTCGTCGGCGTGTGCATGTTGAGCGCACACTTTTTCGTAGCGCAATCCACCTGCGTACGCAGCGCTTTGTGAATGATCGCAGACGCCGAAATACTCCTGCCCGAGTTTGCGCGTTGCTTCGGCCATCTCGTCGAGCGTGTTCGATCCGTCTGAAAAAACGGTGTGGCAATGCAGAATGCCGCGCAGGTCTTTGAGTTCAATCAGCTGGGGCCAAACGCCCGTCTTTGCGCGTTCAATTTCGCCACGCCCCTCGCGCAATTCAGGTTCGATGAAGTGCAGATTCAGCGCAGCGTAAATCTCCGCTTCGGTCTCGCATGGTAACGCGTCGTTGCCCCGGCACAAGCCTTCCGGCGTCAAGTCCATGCCAAGTGTCTTCGCCCAATCGCACAGAGACGAGACGTGAGCCGCTGAACCTGTCGCAAAAATCAGCGCGGCTCCGAGGTGCTGGGACGGCGTGGTCGTGACGCGAAATTCAGGCGACGATTCAACGGGCGCATCCGAGCCTTCGTCATCAATGATCGCGACGAGTTCTACCGGTCCGCAGACTTCGCACCCGCGCCGGACATCTCCGGCTGGAATGACGCTCTTAATAGAGGGGTGGCGATCCTTCAGTGCTGTGCTCGCAGCGAAGGCGCGCGCGTGGCCGGCGTCGATTTTGACCAGCCCCACGTTTTTCTTTTCGAACGCGAGGCTCTCCAAAATCTTGGCCTGAAGCTTCGCGCCGAATCCTTTTTCAGCCGCGATTTTTCCGGCGTGACACGCCGCTTCAAGTTCGGCGAAGCTGGCGATCTTTTGCGACTGATACAGCGCCGCCGCCTTCTTCGGCCCGAGTCCTGGAATGCGCATCAATTCAAGCACTCCCGCCGGGTGCTGTTCGCGCAGATACTCGAGCGTTGGATGCGTCCCGGTTTTGTGCAGCTTGATGATCTTCTCGGCAATCGCTTCGCCCACGCCGGAGATGGATTTGAGTTTGCCTTGCGCAATGACTTGTGCGAGCGGCACGGGATGCGTGAGCAGGTTCTCCGCCGCCGTGAAATACGCCCGGAATTTAAATGGCGATTCCTCGCACAATTCCATGCGCCGCCCGATCTCGTTCAAGAGCGCGGCGACGGCAGGGGCGGGGAGGGTCGGTTCGGACATGTCAGCAACCTCAAAAGCGTTTCTACTTCACCATTATAAAGGGCGATCGTTCAAGTCCCTGCCCTTTATCGCCGATTATTCTAAAAGATCAAAAGGCTTAAAAAAATGTCCGATTTGGTCCACTCTCATCAGGACGGCTTGAGCGCGACAGTGGCGCTCCTCCATCCGCATACGCGCCACATCGTTTCGCCAACCGCACGGGCTGTCGCGGTTTCTTTGTTCCGTGTCATCTTGACTCGCGCTCTCGCCGGAATGTGTCGCGGTCTGGCAAACCGATTCGACACTCAATCCTCATCTGCTTTTTATATTTCTCCGAAAAAAATATCCATCCAACTTCCGCACCTTGCGTCATTTGAGCAATCGGTTCAAAAAAGATCGGACACTGATGCTTTCTGCTCGGACTGCTTCGGCACAGCAATCGCGCGGGATGTAAGCGAGTGTCGGGATGGATCGAATGGATGCGAATGACGGAACTCTCGCGCTGTTGATAGTGTAAAGCTTTTGAAATAAACGAGTTGCCTGTTGAATTGAATACGCAGACAGTACGAATCGTCTAATGGTGTAGGAGCAGGAAGCATTTTTCGGAAAAATGCGTGCACGGCTGTTCGGATGAAGTGTAGTCAATGCTCTATCATGCTAATAGACGTGGTTGGGCCAAAAGTTTTTGTTTGACTTTGGGTTCACCATTGCTTAAAACGTCCCGTCTAACAGAAATGTAAGACGGGGTTCTGGAGGCGAGTATGTCCGCCATGTGTTGCACGGTTGCCAATATGAACACGTCATCGTCCGATATTCGCCGTGAAAGCGAACTGTTCCGCGCTGCCCAGTTGGAACTCGACCGCCACAAGTGGTTCTTGTCCGAAAAGGCCGGATGCGACATGGGCCACACCGCCATCGTCAATTGGAAATGCAAGCATTGGTGGTCATGGTGCCGCGCTCGTCTTATTGAACATCTGTCCGGAACGAAGTATTGGAGCGAATTAGATCAGCAAGACTTCGATTTGATCAACCGCGATTTTCATCCCAACCGCAACCTCGTTGAATCCATCTTCGAACGCGTCAAAATGGGTGGACATCAAGGTGAAAATCTCGGCATCATTATTTGGGCGCAAAAAGAAGGCCATAGTATGAAAGAAGTTGATGAAATTCTGAAACTCATCGACATCAATTCAAAGCGCCTCGAATTCTTTTTGGAACTGTAGTTTATAACAATTTTCGCAACGCTATGCGTCCGTATGTCTCCTCCCGCAACGATGTAATTTCCTACGTTGCTTTCAGCCCTTATTAAGCCACTGAAACGTCTGCCCCCCTTTCCTTCAAACTAAGAAAATACAGCGACCATTTCGTCAGCCGGTGGGTGTTGCTTCATAAAAAGTAGGACGGGCTAAAAGCCCGTGACACAAATCATGTCATGGCATTCGCAGCGCTCCGCGTTTACAGTGCTGGCTGCACTACTTTTTTAAGTCAGGAATCACTCCATGCAAACGCACTCCTCGCGCCCCACTCACGATCTTCGAGCCATCGCCCACCGAGCCATGATCGCGCGCGGATTGGTTCCCGATTTTGAGCGTGAAACGCTTGCCGAACTCGCCACCATTCAATCAGCTCCGTGTGCGCCCGGAAACGGTGTGCGCGATATGCGTAGCCTGATGTGGTGCTCCATCGACAACGATTCGTCGCGCGATTTGGACCAACTCACGGTCGCCGAGGCCTTGTCCGACGATGCGGTCAAAATATTCATCGCTGTCGCCGACGTGGATGCTCTCGTTCTTAAAGCCGGCGCCATCGACCGCCACGCCAGCCACAACACCACCTCCGTCTATACGCCTGCCGCGATTTTTTCGATGCTGCCCGAACGACTCTCCACCGACCTCACCTCGCTGAATCCCGGCGAAGACCGGCTCGCGATTGTTATCGAAATGACCGTGCAAGCCGACGGCACGATTTCACACCCGGACGTCTATCGCGCCGCCGTTCACAACTATGCCAAGCTGGCCTACAACAGTGTCGCCGCGTGGCTCACCGGAACAGCTCCCGCGCCGGACGCGCTGGCCGCAGTCAAAGGCTTGGGCGATCAAATCAGGCTCCAGGATGGTGCCGCACAATGCCTCCGCAAGTTGCGCCACGAACACGGCGCGTTGAGCTTGCAAACGATTCAGCCGAGTGCCGTGTATGTCGGCGGTGAATTGACTGACATCAAAGTCGAAGAAGCCAACCGCGCCAAAGAACTGATCGAAGATTTCATGATCGCGGCCAACGGTGTCACTGCAAAATTTTTGAAGAGCAAGCGTTTCCCGTCCCTGCGCCGCATCGTTCGCGATCCGAAACGCTGGGAACGCATCGTCGCCGTCGCGGCTGAATTCGGCGGGAAGCTGCCCACAACGCCCGACGCGTTGGCGCTCGAAACGTTCCTCCTTGAGCGCAAAAAAGCCGACGCGCTGCGCTTCCCCGATCTCTCGCTGACCGTCGTCAAACTCATGGGCCGGGGCGAATACGCCGTCGATCTTCCGGACGAAGAAATCGCCGGGCATTTCGGATTGGCTGTCAAAGATTACACGCATTCCACTGCGCCCAACCGGCGCTACCCGGACGTGCTGACGCAGCGCCTGTTGAAAGCTGCCATCGCAGGCCGCCCCGTTCCGTATTCCGACGACGAGCTGAAAACGCTCGCCGCGCATTGCACGGAGATGGAAGACGCAGCGTCGAAAGTCGAGCGTCAAGTCCGCAAATCCTGCGCAGCGCTTTTGCTTGAACACCAGATCGGCAAGACCTTCGATGCAATCGTCACCGGCGCGTCGGATAAGGGCACGTACGTGCGCAGCTTCCACCCGCCCGTCGAAGGCCGCGTGACGCGCGGCTCAACCGGCTTGGATGTCGGCGACCGTGTCACCGTCCGGCTCGAACGCGTGGATGTTGAACATGGATACATCGATTTTTCAAATGTGAAGAATCACGGCGCGTAAAAAAGTAGGACGGGCTTATAGCCCGTCTTTGTGAGCCTCAAGATTTAGAAAAAGACGGGCTATAAGCCCGTCCTACATACGTCACCCGCCGATGCGGCTCATGCTCGCGGCAGGAATTTCGGCCCAATCTTTGTGCACTTCAGGCTTGATCTCCGACGCGTTGCGGAACGCTGCGATGATGTCCGCTCGTGTCCCACCGTTACGCAAGAGCGGCTTGATTGAAATCCCGCCGCCATCGAGCAAGCAACTGCGAATCTCGCCCGTCGCGGTCAGGCGCAGGCGGTCGCACTTCTTACAAAACGGCGCGCTCATCGCGCTGATAAATCCCAATCTTCCGGCGGCGCCGTTGATCCGAAATACTTCCGCCGGCCCCTTCATGCCGTCGCCTGTTTCGAGCGGAATCAAGTCGCCGAAGCGCGCCGTAATGCGCTGCTTCGTGACCGTATTCGAAATAAATTCAAAATTCCCAGAGCCCATCGCACAGCCCTTGGCTTCCTCAAGCGGCATGTATTCAATGAAGCGAATATCCAGATTTTGCTCGAGCGTCATCGCCGCAAAATCAGCGACTTCATCATCGTTCAAGCCGCCCAGCACCACCATGTTGATTTTAAGCGGATTCAATCCAGCCGCCTGCGCTGCGCGAATTCCATCGAGCACTTCGCCCAATTCGTGCCGCCGCGCAATCGCTTTGAATTTCTCCGCGTTCATCGTATCGAGCGAAATGTTGATGCGCTTCAATCCGGCGTCGGCCAGCGGCTGAGCCAGTTCTGCAAGGCGCGTTCCATTCGTCGTCAGCGCCAAATCCGTGATGCCCGGAACGCGCGCGACCATGCCCGTCAACGTCGCAATATCCGAGCGCACCAACGGCTCGCCGCCGGTCAATCGGATTTTGTACACGCCCGCCACAGCCGCGGCTTCGACTACTGTGACGATCTCTTCAAATGAAAGAATCTCCTCGCGCGGTAGCCATTTCATGCCTTCGTCCGGCATACAATACACGCAGCGCAGATTGCACAGGTCAGTCACCGAGACGCGCAGATACGTGAACGTGCGCCCGTAGCGGTCAACGATGCGTTCGCTTCCCGGAATGAAACCGTGGCGCAACAGGGATATGAGGGGTGCGGTGGCTGACATAAGCACAAGCGTACAGTGTTCGCGGCTCCTTAGAACTGCAAATCCACGTCAGTCTTTTTCTTCTTGCCCTTCATGTCCGGATCGTCGGGCGGAAACGGCGGCTTCATAGGTCCGCCTTTGTAGTTCGGAACGCCGGAATAAAACATGATCGTGTTGCCCTGCACTTCAAAACGCAGCCCTGTGAGCTGCGACATCATGCCCAGACTTTGTTTCGGATCGACATCATTGATATCAACACTCACCGGCTCGGCGAAGCGTTTGCCTGCTTCCTTGTCGCCCGCCAGAATCGTCACCTTAAGCATCGCGCCGAGTTCGTTCATCACCAGCTTCAACGTTTGATCCGTTGCTTTCAACGAAATCTTCTGATTCGGATCGAAGCGCATTTGCATGTCATTGTTCTTGGCGTTGGGCGGTGGCCCAAACATCGGCGAGCGGCGCAGCGCCCGGGCCATCGCATTGATGCGCCGCAAATCCATGTCATCTTTCGCGCGAAACGTGAGCAGTTTCAGCCGCTCATCAAAATCCGGTTTCACATCCGGAGCGATTTTGACAGCCGATTGAACGAAATCACGCACGTCCAGTTGTGGCGGAATATCGCGCCCCGGGACAAGCACGAGAATTCCGTCTTTGGCCGGATCGAACGCCATCGCGAGCATCTCCGTCGCCAAAAACGGATTGCGTTTCATCATCGCCGAATCGACTTCTATCGTATCGCCTGATGCAAACTTGACGCGCAGCAATCCAGCGGCATCCGCGTCCGGGTCTTTCTCCTTCTTTCCGTTCTTCTCCTGCCCCTTTTTCTGCTCATGGCTGACAATGTAAATTGCGTCTTCTTGAATCTTGTACTCCAAGTCCGCCAGTTTTAGAATCCATTGCAACGCGTTCTCCATCTCCATATCCGCGACACGCAGCGTGATCGTCGTTTTCTTCGCGTCTTCCAACGCCTGCGGCGAAACCACAATCGTGGCGTTGCTCAATCGGCGCACAAATTCCATCGTTTCGACAAACGGCGCGTCAGCAAAATCAAACGTGACTTTTCGGCTAAGCGCTTTCTTCAATCGATCGTTCGCCTCCTCGCAACGCGCGGACGACATGCTGCCCGAAAACACAATTAGAATCACAGAGAGAAACGTGGCGACGGATTTCATGGCTTCGAATCCTTTTGACGTGGGTGATGGTTACAGACTATTTTCAACCCGATTTTACAAAAAGACAATCTAAATCCCGGCAAAATTTTTCTCTCGCAACGACACCGAATTGTTTCGACTCGTGGGTCGCCATATCCAACCCACTTCGCTCGTATGACTTTTCCGCAAGAATCCGGGAAGTTTTTGGCCTATCTCCGGAACAAGATAATCGCCTTATAATCTGTCAGTCTTGGGGTATATCCGTGCGGACAGAATGAATTTTCTTAGCATATTTCGAACTCGACTTTTTTTGTTTCAGGGCCATGATGCGATACGCAACTTTTATTCTTCTCGTCACACTCGCCAGCGCCTCGCTCGCCGCCGATCGCACAGCGGCTGACGCGTATCTCGCGGGCGTTCCGCCGTTGGTGGCTGCGAACGAGTACAAGACGATCGAAGATTTGTGCAAAAGGTCGCTACAGTCCGATGAGAATTGCCCCTTGGCCCACTATTATATTGGCCTGTGTCTCGAAAAATCCGGCAAGGCTCACGACGCGTTTAAGTCCTATCAAACCGCCGCCGCGCTGGCCACAAAAGAGAAAGACACGGGGCTCGCCACCAAAGCGACCGCCGCAGCGAAACGACTCGGCGCGGGGATCATGGAGATCGACGCCCTCGACCAAAAGCTCGCGGACAAGTTGATTAAGATCGGCACCGACGCGCTCGACACCGGACGCGCCGACACCGCCAAGTCAGCGTTCACGTCGTTGCTCGCGATCCAACCCGAAAACGCGAAAGCTAAGGATGGACTCGAAAAAGCAGTGAAGGCGCTCAAAGATCGCAGCAACCCGATCAAGACTAAAATCGCCGCCGCGATGCTGACAGAGACGTGGTACAAAATTGGCATCGGCAAAAAGGATGACGCAGTCACTCTGGCGAAATCATTGTCCCAAAAATACGGTGATACTGAGTGGGGTAAAGAGGCGGCTGGATTGATCGAACGCGATTTCGCCGCACCTAAAAAAGAGGAAGTCGCGGAGCTTGCGCAGAAGCTCAAAGACCCCAGCGCGAAACCGCCTGAAACGCCCAAGACGCCCGGCTCTCCGAGCGTCGCAGCCGTCATACCGACGACCGCCCCCAATGCGAAACCGAAGGCTGGTTTGGACGTCGAAGCACTTTCCAAAGCAGCAGATGCAGACACGTTGAAGATGCCCAAAGACGGTTTAGTGACCGCGTTCGTCGATGCACATAAAGCGGGTAAAGCACTCTATGCAAAAGCCACTCCCGGAGTAGAAGGCAATCAGGAAAACCTCACGAAGGCGCTCGAACACTTCGTCAAAGCTGAAAGCATTTTCACACGCATCGAATCCGAAAAACTGCTCGACGACTCGGTCGCTGAAAGTGCCAAAGAAGTCGGGATGCTCCGCTATGCTTGCATGAAAATGACGATCCTTGCTCGTTGATGCCTTGCACACAGAACCACGCACGACCTTGGGAGAACGAAGCAATGAAACGAATGTCGATCCTTGCCTTAACGTTGGTGCTGAGCGTGTGTGTGTCCGTTGCCTGCGCAGCCGAACGCGCATTGGCTGATGGCTTGACCGCAGCGGGCGTTGCGACGGCCTCTAAAGGTGGTGTAGCCCAGGCCAAAGACATGTTCTTTAAAGCACTGGCGCACGACGACACGTGTCCGGACGCGTTGTTTGAATTGGCAAAGATCGTCGATAAAGAAGGCGACTCGGCCACCGCTGGAGACCTCTTTCAACGCGCCGCGTTGATTTACGCTCAAGAAGGCAAAGCGGCCAATGCGACGAAGCGCACTGAAGCCGACAAGCGCGCCAAAGCCTTGAATCCCGCCGCTGCAAAACTCGCCGCAGCATATGAAGATTACGTACTGGACCTCGACAAGATCGTCAAGAAGTTGCCCGATCCGCTCACCGAAGCCTCCGCGCTGGAACGCGTGAACGATCTGCAATTGCCCAGCGTTTTGCCCCCGGACAAATTACCGAAATTCTTCGCCGCCGCTCAAGCCGCACGAGAAAAAAAAGTCGCCGCAACCACAAAGAAAAACAGTGACGACAATCAACCGCCCGAAGGCGGAGGTGGCAAGAAACGCCGAATGCAGGAAAACCCGAAAGCAGAAGGTGCGACGGACCCCGACGTTGAAAAGGAATTGAAGGCGCTGGGCTGGGCCACGGTGACGGGCGTCTGGATCAAGAAAAGCCCCGGCGTGTATGAGGCCACTGACGCGAAATTGGAAGCTCCGAAAACAAACGGCGCAATCGATTTTTGGGTGCTGAAATCCGGTGGCGACGGCACCGTCAAAGCCACCGTCCGCACCGACGCCAACGCACCTCGCAAAGGCGGCTTCTTTGGCGGCGGCGGCCCCGGCGGTGATGGCCCGTCCGAAAGTGACGTCCAAGGCTATGGCATTTATTATCGTGGCAAAGATTTTAAGACGTACACCTACGCCGACCGCGGCGGCAAAGGCGGTAAAGGCGGTTTCGGAGGTGGACAATTTGGAGGTGGCGGCGTGAGCCATTTGGGAACGTTTCCGATCAGCGAAGCCAATCCGAAAAATCGGTTCACAATTCACATAGACGACACTCAAATCGACTACATTTGTAACAACGTTCCGACGCACTCATCCAATCCGAAGATGTCCAAAACCGGCGGTTTTGTGTTGGACGTCAACGGAACCGTGACGCTCGAAGCGCCGCGCTGCACCGGAAAATAGACACGATGGCGACGTCCGATGTCTCGCTACTCTTCGACATCCTGAACGACTTTCCGGGCGCGAATTATTCCCCTGAGCGCCTGGAGCCGCTGCTGACGCTCGCGGGCGATCATGGACTGATCGCGCTCGTCCACGATGCGTTGCAAAAACACCATGCCATTATTCCTGACGAGTGGAACGACATCGCGATGGATCTCGCGTTGAACGCGGGCGTTCACGTCAAAGCCGCAGCCGAATTGAGCGCTGCGTTTCAAGCGGCCCGCGTTGACGCCGTCTTCGCCAAAGGCTTGGCTCTCGCGCTCACCGTCTACGCCCGCCCCGCACTCCGCCCATTCGTTGATCTCGACGTCCTGATCGAGCCGGCCGCGCTCAAAGCAGCCGACGAGGTGCTCCGCGCACACGGCTACGAGCGCGATCCAAAGAGCTTGTCGAACCCGATCGAATGCAGTTACGCACGCGAACGGTTGCCGGGATTTCCGGTGCAGATCGATTTACATTGGTCATTCACTGGCGACGATGGCTTGCAAGCGCCCGTGCGCATTTCAATCTGCGACATTCTGTCTCGCGCCCAGACCGTCAATGGCATTCGCGTTCCCAGCGCAGAAGACACGCTGCTTCTCGCCGCCGCGAACATGCCCCGCAAAGCCGCGCAACCGTTGATGCTCGTCGCCGATTTCGCGCAGCTCGCACGACAGAAATTGGATTGGTCCGCAGCGGCAGACCGCGCCCAAAGCAGTCACGTCCGCACCGGCATGTGGCTCGGATTCACACTCGCATCCATGCACTTAAAAGCGCCCACGAATCCCGACTTTATGACGCGCCTCGAACCCTCGCACGCGCGCCGCGATTGGTTGCTCAACGCGCTCAGTGGCCAACAATTATGGAGCGCCGACAAACACCGTCAATGGCGCTACTCGTTCACCTTCAAACTCAAATGCCTCGACTCGTCCTGGGACGAATTCAGCGCCCTCAGCGCCCTCCCAAAAGGCCTCCTCCGAAAATTGAAGCTCACGAAAACCTGGTCTCAAAAACAATTCGGCGTATGACATCCCGTCTGCCACTGACTCAATCCGATAAACCTTTTGCGTCACTTTTCCCCTTTCATTGAAGTTTTCGTTAAACCGTTTATCTTAGTGCTATGCCTGAAGAGTCGAATCAGAATGCTATCACGCCGGATGCGGCCATCCCTCCGCCTGTTGCGCCCACATCGCGCACGTCCGTAAGCAATCGTATCGATTTTTCGGCACAGCTCGAATCCTTCCATGGCCCGCTCGATTTGCTCTTGTATCTGATCAAAGAAAACGAAGTCGAGATCGCGGACATTTCCATCGCCAAAGTGCTCGACCAGTATTTGCAATTCATGGACCAGGCCGGCCAGTGGGATTTGCAGCTCGCCGGCGAATTCCTCGTTATGGCCGTGACGTTGATGGAAATCAAAAGCCGCGAGCTTCTTCCAGTCCAGGAAGTGGCGGAAGATGAAGAAGACATCATCGAAGACCCGCGCAGTGAACTCGTGCGGCAGTTGCTCGAATACCGGCGCTTGAAGGATCAGGCCCGGGCGCTCGAATTGGTCGCCGAATGGTGGCAATGCCATCACCCGCGCGGCATGGCTGACGACATTCCCGAACCGGTTCCGACCCTGGCCGAATCCGCCGAAGCTGAGCGCTCGCTCGCCCGCGAGGCCCTCGTCAACGTCGATCTCTACGGCATGTTCGCGTCCTATGAACGCGTGATGAAAGCTGTGCTCGCGCAGCAGCCGCGCAACATTGTTCTCGACACCGAATCGATCGAAGACCGCATCAAGCGCATCGAGAAAATGCTGCGGACACGCCCGTTCGCGCGCTTCGTTGAATTGGTGCTCGACCCGTTCAATCGCGCGGACATCGCAGCTACATTTTTCGCACTGCTCGAACTCGTGCGACGACGTTCAATCCGCGTGGTTCAAACTGAAAAGTTTGGAAACTTCGACGTGAACTCGCGTGATCCCAACGCGCCGGACGCTGAGTCACAACTCGACATCGAAGCCGCCGAATCCGCCGAGCGCGAGGTGCTGGAAGCCAAGGCCCGCAACGACGAACTTGTCGCGCAGGGACTTGATCCCGAAGGCGAGAAAGTTCAATTCAATCGCAAGCGCGGGCAGACACGCCCAAAATTCGAAGGCCTTGTTCGTCCGGAAGACGTCGAAGAAATCGACGCGGAAGAATTGGAAATCGGTCGCCGCATCGACGCGATTCTCGCAGCAGCCGACGCGATCAGCGAGCGATTCGAGCAGAGCCGGGAAGGCCGCGTTCGCGACGACGACTCGCCGCCCGTCCCAGAAGAGGTCCCGCAACTGGACCCCGACGTGTCATCTGAGCCGCAACCAGATGCCGTGCCTCAAGCAACCGAAGAATCTCCTGCGACACCCCAGGACGACGCGCATTAAAACACGTTGTCATTCCGGTCCTGATACAACTCGTACAATTCCATCAGCGTCTCGCGCGCTTCCTTTCGGACGTAATCGGAATCGTCTTCCAGCAGCGGTAGAACGGGACGGACCAGCGAGGCTTCTCCGAAGAATCGCAAGCCCCACGCCGCTTCCGTGCGGATCCAAAAATGATCGTCTTTTAACGCACTAACAAGCAAGTCCTGCGCGTTCTCGCTGTCGCCGGAATTATACAAATCGCGTTGCTGTTTCTTGATTAATGCAATCAAAATCGTGTGTCGAAGATAGATTTCTTCGTCATCCAGCGAGCGGTACACATCAATGAGCACGTCATCGTTGCCGCGCGTTTCAATGAGCGCCAGGAGCGTCGGCGAAAGTTCCTCGTCGGTGTAATACAGAGTTTGAACGACTCCGGCTTTGAGTTTGTCTTTGAGCGCGGTGAGGTCAGCGGCGCGACCCAATTCCAAGGATGCTGCACGAACAGACATGGCAGTGAACAACACGAGCGAGAGCAACATGGCTTTCTTCATGATGTACCCCTTCGAGTCCGACGCCCAAAATCTCCGTCCATTAGTAGTGACGACAAACGGCACATGAAGCTGATCAAAATTCCGCGATTATTTCAAAAACAACCCTTTCTATGCGCAAATTTTGCCAACCGAGTGCGCTTAACATTCACTGATTAAATTTAAAGCAATTGAACAGCCAGTTCTAACGTTGAGTCGAGCAGAGTGTGTCAGGCAGGAGATTTTGGAACTCAATAAAAAGGCCCTGCGCACCGTTTAAGTGCGCAGGGACCCAAGCCATCTCGACGATTAATTATTCTTCTTCGTCGTCGTCTTCCTCTTCTTCTTCATCGTCTTCTTCGTCGTCTTCTTCATCGTCTTCTTCTTCATCGTCTTCGTCGTCGTCTTCTTCCTCTTCTTCTTCGTCGTCTTCTTCGTCGTCTTCTTCCTCTTCTTCTTCGTCGTCTTCTTCCTCTTCTTCTTCGTCGTCTTCTTCATCGTCTTCGTCGTCGTCTTCTTCATCGTCTTCTTCATCGTCTTCTTCGTCGTCTTCTTCGTCGTCTTCTTCGTCGTCTTCTTCGTCTACGTCATCGTCGTCATCGTCATCATCGTCGTCATCATCGTCATCGTCGTCATCGTCATCGTCGTCATCGTCGTCATCGTCGTCATCGTCGTCATCATCGTCATCATCGTCATCATCATCGTCATCATCATCTTCTTCTTCGACCGTTTCTTCGGTGGATTCTTCGGACGTTTCAGTGGTCTCAGTTGTTTCAGTTGATTCAGACGTTTCAATAGATGCGATGGCTTCGCTGACGCTGTACTCTTCGATCTGCTCCCACGAGGATGAGGAAACAACTTCAGTGAGCGTTTGGAATTCTTCGGTGATCACGCTATTCCATGACTCCGTATACGTTTCAAACCAGGTGAAGACCACCAGTGAGTACGCGGCAATCGTGAATTCGTTAATAATGAACGACACGCCTTGGCCGCCATTGGTGACTGGCGTTTCGTCTTGAATCCACGTGTTTTGTGGCGCTTCCAAACCAACGTCCGGGACAAACGTCCAGCAATCGCCGTCGTTCAATTTGGGATTCATCAAGTAGTTGTACGGCATGTAACAGTAGCCGTTGTCGCCCCAGCCCTGGCCCCAGGAATTGCGGACGATGAAGACTTCTTCAATATCCGAGTAGCCCACGCAGCACATCGAATGGCCGCCATGTTCCTGGCGCGTCATTTCCGACGGTCGAGGCATCGGCACCACGCCGCCGCGCTCGTTGCATTCATCGAACGAATCGAAGAGCACGCATCCGAACACAATCGGCAAGCCGTCGGCGAGACACTGCCGCCATGCGTTGAGATCCAACGGAACCTGCGCCATGTCTTTGACTTTGAAATCAGACCCTTCCTGATAGGACGAGCGATTCGGCGAAACGGGGATCAGCTTGCGCTTGAAGGGCCATGTGCCTTCGGCGCACGTGCCGAATTTTTCCAAGCCTTCCATCGCGAACTGGATCACGCTGCCATCATCAACAGCCTGATCGCCGTTTCGGGCGCGGGCGTTGTAGTAGATGAACAAGCGGCTGACGTCATAGTCCTTGCCCGTGACGCGCTTGATCCAATATTCATACGCACCAGCCACGGCATTAGCCACGCAGGAACTGGTCCGGCCCTGGTCTTCGACCGGCGTCATGAACGCGCGTAAATCGACTTTGCGCGGCAGTCCGCCACTCGAGACGATTTCCGAAGGCACATAGCACTGCGCCGACGGAGCCGCTTTCATCGCCTTGTAACCGACGACCTTATCCGTGAACTTCATATTCGCCGCGCTCTTCTTTGCTTTCTTGTCAGCCATACGCGTCTCCTTTTCTGCCTGAATGGCAGCCTGTTCAGCTTCGTTTGCTTCTGCCACCGCAGCATCAGCAGCCCGTTCCGATTTTCGCGCGGCCTTCGCTGCCAACTTGGCAACCTTCTCCGCTTGTGACAATTCTGTTTCCGCCGCAGCCAACGCTTTATCCGCCAAGCGAGACGCCTTCGCGGCCTTTTTGGCAGCTCTCTCCGCAGGCGTTAATTCAACGCCGTCGTCCTTCTTCTTTTTCTTTTTTTCTGGGTCCTGGTCGCTCACGGTCACTCTCCTTCGTGTTCGGAATGTTGACGGCACGCACAGACAATTCGAGCCTGTATGGATTCATGTCGCGCGTCTTGACGTTCGAGTCAAAACGTTCTTCAATCGGAAAATAATTTTAGTGCTGAAGCATGCGCATGTTAATTCCGAACGCTCCGTCAGGAAGCTTGTTTTCGGTGAATTAATCGATTCTTCGAATAAAAAATGTCCACGAGTGCACATAACGGCATTAGTCATCCAAGTTCTAACGAATTCTTAACCGAGTCGTGTGTTAAATCCACACATCTATCCGCGACAATAGGGCACACCTTTTCAACCACACCTTCCAAATCCATTGCCCTCACGCAATGCGGTTTGTGTTCGGACGAGGGCAGCTTACATGCGCATTCTGTATGGAGTGAATGGCTATGGTCGCGGTCACGCCACGCGCACATTGGCGGTCCTTCCGGAGCTTGCAAAACAGCATCAGCTCCTCGTGCTCGCTGGCGGCGACGCTTATCCTGCGTTTACAGCGGAGTACCAGGTCGTCAGAATTCCCACGCTCGGATTCGCTTACCGCGCGACGTCCAATGGCCAGCGCAAGCGCTCAAATTTCGCAACAATTCGCCGCAATTTTCCTGCCGCAGTCGATCTGTTCTGCAACGGCCCAACATTCACGATGGTCCGTGAGATCGTCGAGGAATTCGCGCCGGATATTGTTATTTCGGATGCCGAAACTTGGACGCATCACGTCGCCGCCAGTTTGAAAATTCCGCGCATCGGTTTCGACCACATCGGAATCATGGCGTATTGCATACCTGAACTCGATCTTTTAGACCGGATCAAAGCATGTCTGGACACGACATGCTACCGCACGTTGATGGGCCAGCCTGACCGGATACTCATTTCGAGTTTCTATGACGCGCCTCCAAGCCGACCGGGAGTACGCGTGATCGGAACACTGCCACGTCAGACGGTTCGTGAAGTGGTGCCTACCATCGGTTCACACCTGCTCGTGTATCTGAACCGGGGCCAGGACCAGTTGCATCACGAGTTGATCAACACGCTCGACGCCATCGGTTTGCCGGTCCACATTTATGGCACTGAAAAGCGCGGGTGGCAAGGCCGGTTGAGTTTCATGCCACCGAGTAATCTGCCGTTCCTTGAAGATCTCGCCAGTTGCCGCGCGGTAATCAGCACCGCTGGCAACCAGCTGATCGGTGAGTCTATTTTTTTGGGCAAGCCGGTGCTGGTCTTGCCGGAATCGTGCGTTGAACAGCGCATGAACGCGCTAGCGGTCGAGCGGCTCGGCATCGGCATCCGCGTCGATCCGCGCAGTTTCTCGATCACGCATTTGCGCAACTATGTCGAACGCATCGATGAATTACGAAACAATCTCAAGCCCCATGTCCGCGATGGGTTGAAGGAAGCCTTGACGGTGCTCGACCAGTTTTTCCACGAGCTGGTTCCGTCGTGGTCCGTACAACATCAACCTGCGCTTGCGCCAGACGAGGTCCCCATACCATTATGAGACTGGCCCACTATCCGCTGACCGTTGCCGCCCACCATTTGGGCCGCGTGACCAAACCCAGTTGGTGTACCTACCTCGTCAATTTCCGCTGCAACGCGCGCTGTGGAATGTGTGATTCGTGGCGCATGAAACCGGGGACGGAGATGAGCCCCGAACAGGTACGAATGGTCTTCCAAAAAATCGGACCGCTCGATGTCGTCCGCCTGAGCGGAGGCGAACCATTCCTGCGCGATGATTTTTTAGAACTCGCGGAAGCCGTTGATGCGGAATCCAATCCCGGCGTAGTGCATATCACCACCAACGGTTCATTCCCCGAACGCATTCTTGATTTTACGCGCCAGTTTCACAATCCGAAAAAACTCCGCTTCATGATTTCGTTTGATGGCCTTGAATCCGAACATGATGCCAATCGAGGTCAGGACGTGACGTTTGAACTCGCTGAAAAGTCGGTGCGCTGGCTCTCGAAATTGCGCGGAGGCGGTATCGCAGTGAGCATCAATCATACGGTCATTTCTGAAGAATCCATGGCCAGCCACGAAGCACTATGTGCCCGCTTCGAACCGCTTGGTGTGGACGTTCACGTCGTCCTCGCCTATTCCGACTCGGCGATGTACGGAGCCAAACGCTTCGGCACCAAAGCGGAAGACTTGATCCAGCCCGGCTACCCCCTCCATCCGAAATTGAAGAACGCGGACTCGATTGGTTTCGTGAAACGTCTGATCGAAAACTTGCCTCGATTAAAGGACCGGATGTTGCGAATCGGCAAGCGTTACTATCTGCAGGGCCTGCTCGCCCGCCTTGAAAACAATCCCAATCCGCTGCCGCATCCGTCGTGCGTCGCATTGAGAAGCCACATCCGCCTGCTGCCTGACGGAAGCGTTCCGGTCTGCCAATTCAACACGGAAAAAGTGGGCAATCTTGTGACGCAGTCTTTCGATGACGTGTGGTACGGAGGAAAAACGAAAGAATCACGCGACTGGGTGGACGCGTGTTCCGGATGCTGGGCCGAATGCGAAGTCATGCCCAGTGCAATCTACACCGGCGATGTGATCACGTACAAAGGTTGAGTTTCCACGTATGACGTAAAAACGCTATTTCGACTTGGTGACTTTGATAATGTAGACCAGTACCGGCCCGTTGATGATCACGCGCGTGTCACCGGTGGCCCGGGCATCGCCTGTCGTATTGCTTTCCCTGCCGTCGACCCACACCGTCATTTTCGGTCCGTGGATGCCGACTTCGATCGCATGGATCGGGCGTTGATCGACTTTTAGCGCACCACCGTATTGAACCGGATCTTTGCTGGCGCCTTTTTTAGTCTGATAGTCCATGTAAACAAACGCCTGATCCCAGCCAAAATCCGCGCCGAATCCTAAACTCGTTTTTCCACCGAATCCCAGGAATCGATCAGCCACCAGCGTCTTTTCGACACGCATCAACACGCGTACTTTTGCGTCAGGTTTCAGCAATTGAAAACGCAGCGACACGTCACCTTCCAGAGCTGGGTTGACCACTTCAGCCACGCCGTCGACCCGGAATGCGTTCGCCTTTTTATCCAGTGTCCACGTCCCAATGATTTCAGTCCAGCCATATTGCTTCAGATAATTTTGCGCTTCTTGTTCGTCATTCGGCAGTGCTTCAACTTTCGGTTTGTCGGGCGTGACGGGTTTGGGCGTTTCGACAACAGCCACCGCTGGCGCTCCGAGCAAGTCGTCGATCTCTTTTTTGTGCGCTTTGACAAAATCCGTCCCGGCAAATTTTCCATCGAAATCGACACGGATCGCTTTGAGCTTTTCTTTATTCGCCGCCTTCTTGGCGTCCTGCAAATCTTTGAACAATGCTGACGCGTCGTCTTCAAGCGCAGTGGTCCCGGAGTTCGCTACGGCTTCGACTTTGTCCGGCTTGACTGTCGCTGGGTCAACGGGTTTGAGTAGTTTCAACGCGACGGCGGCCTGTGGTTTTAAAGGTGATTCGTCTTTACTCACCGCTTCACGGATCCATTTTCCGGCTGCAGCTTGATTGCCCAAACACAATGCAAGCGCTCCCAGTTCCCACTGCGCGAGCGGTTTGTCGAGATCCTTGCTCTTCATTTCTTTTACAAGTTGGAACAGAACTTCAGGAGCGGACAACTGGTCCCAATAAAATGATTGCAATTGTTTAAAGCCGTCCGGCATAAACGTCAGACCGCGATCATCCCATTGCGTGATTTTTACGTTTTTGAATGTCCCGAGACTCGGTACGTCAACAGGTTGCGTGGCCAATTGAGAGCGTAAGGATGAGAACACATTTTCAGCAATTTTGAACACTTCGCTCAATTCAGCGAGGTCTTTTTTGCTGGTTTCATTGCGTGCCTTGTTCGACGCTTCCCTGCAATATTTCATCGCCTCCTGGAACTGGAACCGTGTCTTCGGCACAGGGTCGTAGTACAACGCTTTCTGAACCGCACGAGCATAACAATCTGTAAGTTCTTGCAAAAGCTTGATGCGTTCGTCGTATCCCGCTATCGCAGCTTTGAATGCGGCATCCTGTTTCTCTGGCAATTTGACTACGCCGAACAGCAGTGCGCGCGCTTCTTTTAGGCGGCCTGTGTCAGCCATTTTATCCGCGTTCGCCAGTACACCCGAGCACAGAGCCTCCACGCGTTCGGCGGCTTTCGCGGCTTCGGACGTTCCCGCGTTTTCGGTCTGGAAATCACTCAATTTGGCGAGCGCGTCAACGATGCGGCCGTCTTTCAAATCGGCGTCCACTTTGGCGTCGAGTTTTTTCCAGTCATCAGCAACCGGCTTCAACTTCAGCGCGATGTCCGCTTCGAGTTTATTCACGCGGCGGCGCAGCAGATCGGCGGTCATCAAGAGCTTGAAGTTCTCTTTTCGAAATTCGCTCAGCCGGGCATAGGCGTCGTTCGGCTTGATCTTTCCCGTTTCAAAATCAGTGCTCAGTTTTCTCAAAAACGTAAACAGGAGCCGGTCCTTTTCTGTCTCTGCGGGAACACGCGATTCGTCGGGATGCTTTGTCCCAATAACCGGCGCATGGCTTTCGATCAACGCAACCGAGGAGGTGTTTTTCACTGTCGGCGTAGTGGCTGTTTGAGCCGGGACCGTCGAGCGATTTACGACCGGAGCAGTCTGCTTGTTACGTGACATGAAGACCAACAAACCAAGAAAAACAACCGCAGCGAGCCCGCCTAATAGCAACGGCATGAGCTTCGATTCGCCCGGTTTAAGAGCGCGTGTGCCGGGCTTTTCTGTACTACTAGCCTGCTCTTTTTCCTTCTCTTTGTCGCGATCTTTCGAGGTTGACGCAGGTGACTTCGTGGTGCTCGATTTCCCCTGTGCGGCGCTACGTGGAGCCGCTGCGGCTTTGTATGTTCCATTCAAACATTGGTGAATCGCATCAGCGGCCGACTGCGCATCTTGAAAGCGCTTCGACGGATCCTTATGCATCATTTTTTCGACGAGCGCCACGAATCCCGGCGACAAATCCGCGCGGATTTTCTTCACCGATTGGGGCAGTTCGGTCAACACTTTGACCATGACTGCCGCCGCTGTGTTCCCTTCATAAGGAGTGCGTCCGGTCGCCATCACAAACATCGACGCGCCCAAACTGTAGAGATCGCTACGCGCATCCACGTTGGTGCCGCTGCACTGCTCCGGTGCCATGAAATGCGGTGTGCCGAGCGTCGTTCCGTCCTGTGTCAATCCGCCGTCTTGAGTGCTTTGAATTAATGCCAGTCCCAAATCGGCCAAACGCACACGTCCAGCGCTGTCGATCAAAAAATTATCCGGCTTGATGTCCCGATGCAGAATGCCCTTGCCGTGCGCCATCTTCAGCGCTTCGGCGATTTGACCGGCGATGTCCAGCGTGTCCTTTTCGGTGTACGCGCCCTTATCCTTGATTTTTTTCTGGATCGAATTGCCGTCGACATATTCCATCGCGATGAAATGGAGTCCGTCGGCCAAACCAAGTTCGTGAACACTGACGATGTTGGGGTGCGCGAGTTGTCCGGCGGCGCGGGCTTCACGCAAAAAACGCGCGACAATACGCTCGTCTTGCGCCAGCTTTTTGGGTAAAAATTTGATCGCAACGATCCGGTCCATGGAGAGTTGGCGGGCTTTAAATACCACGCCCATGGCTCCACGGCCCAGCTCTTCAAGAATTTGATAACCACCTATATTCCGGCCCGTGACCATCTAAAAATTCGCCTCGTTTTCGATGCCGCTCGATGCCTTCTACCCGCTCGTAGTATACGCTCACTGCGCCCGATAATGTTACATAAACCGCACAAAGCACCTTGTGCGTTGATTCCATTTCATCTTACCCGACTTCCGTTTATTTCCAAGTCACTTCACTGGTGTTTTAAGCACTTCAAGAGGTTCACATCTATTCTTATCAAAGATACACATTTTCACTGACAATTCATGCCAACCTTTGATAAAATACGTCAAAGTACGTGCACATGTGGAGACGCAACATTTTGAGTCAACTAACCTTTCATTCCGCAGGAGAGTCACACGGTCGAGGCTGTTTTGCCTTCGTCGAGGGCTATCCGTACGGCGTTCCTTTGGATCTCGACGCAATCAATCAGCAATTGGCGCGCCGTCAAAAAGGATATGGTCGCGGCGGTCGCATGAAGATCGAAACCGACAAAGCCGAATTCCTGAGTGGTGTGCGCCATGCCACAAGCATGGGTGCGCCGATTCTCATGGCTGTCTGGAATCGCGATTGTCGCATCGAAACCGCGCCTGAGCTTGACAGCCCGCGCCCAGGCCACGCCGACCTCTCTGGTTTCTTGAAATTCGGTGCGCCGATTCGCGACATTCTCGAACGCGCCAGCGCCCGCGAAACCGCGTCGCGCGTCGCAGCCGGAGCGCTTTGTCGCCAGCTGCTCGAAGCCTTCAACATCACCATTCGCAGCCATGTGATCTCCATCGGGTCCATCGCCATTCCCGCTGGTTTTACACCAACGTTCGAAGCCATGGCCACAGCCGACGACAGCGAAGTCCGCTGCCTGCACAAAGACACTGAAGTTGCGATGATGGCATCGATTGACGACGCCAAAAAGAATGGCGACACGCTCGGCGGCATCTTCGAAATCGTCGTCGAAGGCCTGCCTGTCGGACTTGGTGACCACACGCAATGGGACCGCAAACTCGATGGTCGCATCGCTCAAATTATCATGTCGATCCAAGCGATTAAAGGTGTCGAAATCGGACTGGGTTTCAAAGCTGCAACGGTGCCGGGAAGCCAGGTTCACGACGCGATATATTACACGCCTACTGAAAACCCCGTACCCACTGGTGGCTTCGTTCGAACGACAAACGGATGCGGCGGACTCGAAGGCGGTATCACCACCGGCGCGCCGCTCGTCATCCGCGCAGCCATGAAACCGATCAGTACCTTAATGAAACCGCTCATGTCGGTGGATTTAACCACAGGGGAACCGAAAAAAGCCGATATAGAACGAAGCGATTATTGCGCGGTTCCAGCGGCGGCTGTCGTGGGCGAAAACTTCCTGGCGTTCGTCCTCGCACAAGCCTTTTGCGAAAAATTCGGCGGCGATTCACTTGCTGAATTGAAGCGCAATTATGCTGGCTATATTGAAAGTGTGTCTGTACGTCGTTCCAAGAGTTGATGCGTATCGGCTTTGGGACGAAGTGTGTTGTTTCCGGGTCGATGATGGTGCATAGGCAATACGAATTCAGTGCGTCACAGCCTTTGAATTCGGACCTTGGACTGGGTCAATTATGAGCGTTTCCTCTTTTGGCGGGCCCATGCCCGGCCCTGCGCAGGGCGCATTGGGCAACGCACAGACGTCGAAATTTCCCGTCACCCCTGCGGTCGGCCCCGGTGGAACACAGGCTGTCTCGCGCTTGTTCGCAATCGCCCGCATCGGTCAAGCACGCCAAGCACTCGCCGACATGATCGTCTGTTACAGCCGGCTGTTGCAATCCAGCGATGACGTCAATTCTAAAGCTCAATTGCGCACCGAACTCGCGGGCCTCTTGATCGACCGTGATGCCGACCTTCTTGACTGCGTCCTCGACCTCGCTGGCAAGCGCCGCAAAGCCACCGGCCCACGCGTTCTCGAACTCTTCGACGGCCTCGCGGCCATCGCCAAACGCTATGACGCTGCAGGCATTCCGAACACAGATCCCGCGTGGGACGATTTGCTCGGCATGTCCGAGCGATTGCTCACGACATATCAAACGCGCGTCGAACAGATTCTGCCGCAAATTAAAATCGAAGACGCCGACCCGCGCATCGTTCCGTCCTGGCTCACCGGCGCGGACAAATCCTTAAAAAGCGTCGCCGCCCTCGACAAACTGCCCGGCATGTTGGCGCAATCGCCCGCGTTCATGCTCGAAGGAGTGGGCTTTTCGCAGGCCGTCGATGCGCTCGACGAGCTCGTCGTGGCTCATATGGACGCCGAAGCCAGCGCGCTCACAACACACCTTTGCAGCGCCCTGAAAACGAATTCAAAAGATGACCGTTCCAAAGCCATTGCCGGACTGTCACTGCTGATTGAAAACGCGATGGACCAATCCGCGCCCGTGGTCATCCAACTCGAAGAAGCCCTGCAGGACGGCTGCGCGCGCGAAGCTGTCGAAAGCGTCCTCAAACATTTCGTGACGTACCTCTTCGAGCGCACCGTCGTCCTCTTCAATCGCAGCTATCATGCGCGCGCGATGAAACACGCCGATACGATCAGTATTCTCGAACGCAGTTACCGCAAAGCCAACGGCGATGACGCCGTCAATCCGGTGCGCGAATCGGCGTCCGAATTGAGCAAGACGCCATGGGCGCAGAGCCTCGCCGAACAGCTCATGGATGGTGGCGAAAAAGAACAGGCCGCCGCGAAGATTCTCTCCGTCATCGACCGCAACTTGCCCACGACACTGATCGCTTGCATTGGTCGCGAGGACAACCTCGCGCGCGCTCAACAATTCGCTAAATATTTGAAACAGCTCTGCCCCGGTTCAGCCAAAACGTTCGTCACGTTGATGACCGCGCAGAACGACCCGGCGTTGCTCGGGCGCATGCTGGCCGTCTCGCCTTTCATCGGTGGCGACGACGAAATTCTAGAAATCATCTACCCGCTGCTGGTCCATCCGAACTTTGATTTGCGAGCTGCTGCGCTGCAATTCGTCTTTGACCGCGATAACGACCGCACCTCCGCATTCCTCCACTCGCGCCTCCGCGATCCGCGTTACGCCCAGCAGCGCGCGACTTGGATGGACATCCTGACGAATCTCCATCATTCCAGTGTCGCGCAAGTCATCGTCAGTGAATTGCAGACTGAAATCGATTCGCCATTGCAAGACGATGTGCGCATGATGAAGCTCATCGAAGCCTGCAACACCCACGATGATGTGCGCATCGGAGCCGTCCTGACGCGTATGCTCCGCCCCGGCCAGGGCCTGGCCGATTCACGCCGCGTTACTGCAATCCAGCGCGACAACAGCAAGGCGTTGCGCTTCGCCGCGATGAAAGCGCTGATCCGCTACACCAAAGATCCGCGCGTCACGGAAACGTTCGAACGCCTGCGCCGTGACCCCGATCCCGAAGTCGCGCGCATGGCCACGTATTGCATGAACCCGTCGCCCGAAATGCTAGGTCGGCCCTCCCAGCCAGTCCCCTCCGCATTCATGCCGAACGCGTCGCGCGGAGCTGGCGCGTCGAGCGTCAATCCTGCTTTGCGCACCGGCCCACAAGAACCCGTTGTGAACAAGCCTCGGCGAGGCTTCGAAGAACTTGAACAGCAATCCGAAGTCGATGAAATTTTCCAGCCCGGCGCGGCGATCTCCGGCAGTGGCAGACAGAAGAAATTGACGCAGACGTATCAATCGCCAATACCGGGAATGCCCGCACCGGTCATGCACCAATCGCCCGGTTTGCCCACGCCGCACGGTGCGCCGCCGTTGCCCGGCACCAGCGACCGCTTGCCCAAGATCATGTTCTCAGGCCGCCAAGCGCCGCTCGATCCCGCGCAACTCCCGGAGGACCTTTTCTCGGGAAGCACACCGCTGCTCGAAGGTGATTTACAGGAACTCGGGCTGGGTATGACCGCGCGAATCACGTGCGCCAAAAACGGCGTGATGACGATCAAATCCTCGTTGGGAAATGGGGCGATTTACATTCAGAATAAAACCGTCGTTGCAGCGTTTTTTGCCGGGATGAGTGACATTCAAGCGCTCGCCGCCATCGGCAAATTGAAGCAGGCTCAATTCGCCTACTTCGCAAAAACATTCTCGTATTCCGCCAGCATGAGCGTTGAAGTCTCAACGATTGAAACAACCGTGCGAGAATATCTGGACATGCGGTAAGGCTACGAGTTCATCTCTTCAAAACGATCATGGAAGTCGTCCATGCTTTTCGCGAGTTTCTCTTTACACTCTTCCGAACAATACTGCCCCTCACACATCACAGACGCTGTTCCACACCAACTGCACTGTGTCCGAGTGGATGAAGCGACTGGCTGAACCGTTTTAGCTGCGTTTGCATTGCCTGGCGATATGGCTTTTCCGCTGCGCGTCGCAATCAAATAGACAACTGCGGCAATGCCGGCGAACAAAACAAGTAGTTCCATATTGATCCTCGCATGAGGAAAACGACTACATTAAAACGGTGCTCGTCGCCCGACTCACTTTCCCTTTGCAGCGTCCGGATCTGCTGACAGCACGGCGGTCAATTCCAATTCCTCAGGCTTCTCTTTCGTTCCCCGCCGAACTTTCAATTTCAATGAATCGCCCGCCAGCATCATACTTTTTTGCATCGCATATCGGAACTCGCGCAATGTGGCAATCGGTCGCCCGTTAATAGCCAGAATCAAATCGCCTGCTTTTATGCCTGCTTTTGACGCCGGACTATTGGGCTCGATTTTCGCAATCCGAGGTGGGAAAAACTTGGTTGCGCGTTCCCGCCCGGGTATCTCCATTTCGATACCCAGCTTCCCCTGAGCGGGTTCTTCCAGAATGGCTGCTATCGTCTTCGTAGCTCCATCACGTACATACGTAAGCTTGATCTCGGATCCAGCTGGATACGTGTTGATCACACCTACAAAACGCGGAAAATTCAGCAGCGGATAGGTGTCAATTTTCGTGACTTTGTCACCGACTTTCAAACCCAATCGATCAGCCGGGCTTCCAACTGCAATGGTTTTGATTTCAGCTCCATTGCGAATTCCTTCGTCAGCTTCCCGATACACGCCTTGCAGCAAAGCCAGATGCTCTTCTCGATTCAAACCACTGATCAGCCCGTGGTTCACAGTCTTACCGTTTGCCGTCTTCAATTTTGGAAGAAATCGTTCAATTTGTTTTACCGGGATCGCTAAAGCCACGCCGGTGTTCGCGGCGTTACCAAATTTCGTTTCAATCAAGCCATTGATCCCAGCGAGTTTGCCGTCCAGCGTCACCAGCGGTCCACCCGAATTGCCGGGATTGATCGCTGCGTCGGTTTGAATCGCGTCCGTGTAATTGCCTTCAAATCGGTGCAGCGCCGAGATGATTCCCGTCGTCACCGTCGGGTCATCACTGACGCCTGCCGTGTCAAACGGATTGCCGATCGCAATCACCTGCTGCCCAACTTTGAGCGCGTCCGAATCCGCGAATTGCAGGAACGGCATGTTCGTCACGTTGTCCATCTTCAGCAACGCGATGTCGCCTTCGGGATCAATCCCCATCGTCTTCGCCGGATAGTCTTTTCCATTGCATCGCACCGTCGTCGTTTTCTTCTTTGTGATGACGTGATGATTGGTCAGGAGATACCCGTCAGCGCTGATCAACACGCCCGAACCGCCGTCCAAGAACACGTACGCAGGCAGCGCCTTTTTGATCGTTTCAATATACGCCGTCTCCAACTCGCGCGCAGCCTGCAACGCGGTCTTCGCGGCATCCGATTCGAGTGCGCTTGCGCGAACTCCCACCAACGCGCCTACAATCAGAACGGTCATCACAGATGCTTTAATCAGTCTCATTCGTTCTCGCTCCAGCGAATCCACTCATTCAATGGCACATCAATCAACCACGCACACCTACGGACTTCGATCTCAACTACTTCATCGGCTCGCCCAGCACCACTTTCAAATCCACCGTCTGTGTGCCGCGTTTGACTTTCAAATTCGCAATCGCACCAGGATCGAGCGACCGCGTGATCTTCGTCAGCATCACCCAATTCCGCACTTTCTTGCCGTTGTATTCAATCACAATATCACCGCTCTTGACGCCGCCTTTATCCGCCGCCGATCCGGTCAATACCTCTCCAATATACGCGCCAACTTCGGATTCAAAATGCTTCTCATCCATTGTCACACCCATGAATCCATGTTGGATTCCGTCAATGGTTTTACCTTCGAGCAGACTCGGCAATGACTTCTTGATTTCACACGTCAGCAACAGGAATCCGACGCCGCAGTTCTGCCGCCAATCGGTCACAGAGTTCAACTGCGCGGCCATGCCCAACAGCTTTCCATCCAACCCAATCGCCGGGCCTCCGATGTTGCCGTAGTTGATCAGCGCGTTCACCTGACAGCACGTATTCCGCTGCCGGCACTGTCCGCTCACGCGTCCGGTATTCAACGTCATTCCACCCGGCGGTTCGCTGCGTCCCAGCACGGCCACCGAACTGCCCGTTGAGAGTTCGCACGAATCTTTCATTTCGATAAACGGTACTTTCATGTCTTTCGGAAGCTCGAGTTTGATCGCCGCCACGTCGTTGACTTTGTGGATTCCCAACAGCTTCGCTTCGACACGTTTTCCGTCGGCAAGGTACGCATAAATCTTCTCAATCTTATTAATCTTAGGAGGCGATTGACGACGCAATTGGGGTGCAGGCAGAGACATCCGAGCACGGTGCAATGATGTGTCTTCTTCCACTTCATCAACGTTGAAATATGCAGTGAGCGCCACGCCGTCCTCAGAAATAATGAACGCAGTCGCGTAACCATTCACCGGTCGTTTGGCTTCCAGTTCCCCGCGATCTGTCGAAATCGGAGGCTCGGCTTTCACTTCGACTTTTCGAAAATCCAGCGGCACGTCTTTGTTGCTGTCGTTTTCGCGCACGATCCGCAGCGTGATGACGGCCTTCGAGACGCGTTCAGCCGCTGATTCAAACGCCGCTTGAGTGATGCTGATCGGAGACTGCTTGAACGACGTCAGCGCGGTCCGACGGGACTTCATCAAGGCTTTGAAATCAGGCAATTTCTCCGCTAATGTTGCCGTCGGAATCGCCAGCCCCAACCAGCGCGTTCGCGAATAGGCCAGCGTCATCACGCCCACCAAATTGCCTTCCGCATCAGTCAACGGCCCACCGTCCGAACCCGGATTCACCGCCGCGTCTGTCTCAATCACCGGGCCAACATAGCGGCTCTCATTGTCCGCGCTGCTGGCCAAATACATCCCGCTGATATTCCCGGCGCTCAACGACACGCTTCCGTCTTTTTGAATCGCCGAAAACGCATTACTCCATGAATAGACAGGATCGCCGACTTTGTAATCCTTCGAATCCGACACGCGCATGTATGGTAGGTCTTTCGCGTCGACTTTAATCAATGACCCTTCAGTAGTTTCATCGACTCCTTTCGCGACTGCGTTTCGCACGTGCCCGTCTGTGAAATACACTTTGATGCGTGTCGCATTTTTCGGCACTGTCGTGATATTCGTCGCAATCCATCCGTCCGGCGAAATGACCGCGCCCGTTCCTGTATATTGACCAAACGCATTCGCGTCGCCGCCCGTGCACACGATCCCAACCACAGCCGGGCCGTACTTGGCAAAGACGTCCGTGTGATGCGCATCCGACGCTTTCAACGCGTCTTGAATTTTAGTTTCAACTGCGCCAGCCAAATATGGCACGGCAGCAGTCAACAGCACAGCCATTAAAACGCGAGCAACCAGTGGAAATCTGTTTTTGGAAAATTCGGATGCGTGTCTCATGCGATCCTGCCCTCGGTGACTCAGTTGAACGTGAACCGACCCTTCATACTACGCATTGTATTAGACGTAACTTTGCCCGGCTTACTGACGCGATTTTCAGTTCCACGCGCATATTTTTTATAAGCAAAGCCTGCGCCAACAACGTACACCAGAGACGAGCACCCGCCTTGAACTTTCATTAGCCTCATTTTAACCGGTCATTGTGGCGCGCCAGAGTCACCGTCTTTTTGTGCGTCACCCACTGGTCGCGATCTAAACCGCCGTTTCGACAGAGTTTTTTGAATGAAATAGCCGAACGCCGCATATAGATGAATGCGGTAGAATTTGACAGAAGTTCTATTTGGAAAAAAGTAAGGCGAGAGGAATCGCTTTATTTCAGAACGAAATTCAACAGAATTTT
>Ga0194042_1000036_pt1 | contig 36213 bp, 31 predicted proteins | sample JunL4412m_MetaG_FD_148974 | JGI IMG/M metagenome (GOLD analysis project Ga0194042, IMG submission 148974) | Anoxic zone freshwater microbial communities from boreal shield lake in IISD Experimental Lakes Area, Ontario, Canada - Jun2016-L442-12m | ecosystem: Environmental > Aquatic > Freshwater >...
CAGGCGGAAATTGCGATTGGCGAACGGCTCTTTAAGGAAACGCGGTTTGCTCAGGCGTTTCTGATTCAAAGCAAAGGCGACGTGAACGCCACAAACATTTCCGGCGACCCGGCGTTGAACACCAATGACGCGCCCGGCAGCCCGCATGATGGCGTGTTCAAAGGCAAGACGATGAGTTGCCGGCAGTGCCATCTCGAAGACGAATTCGAGGGCGTGCCCGGAGCAGGTCTGCGCATTTATACTGACTTCGCTCGCCGCACGCCCATCCCGGCGCGTGAAGACGGCAAGACGGTGACGACGCGAAATTCGCCGACACTCGTCGGAGCGTCGCTGGGACGACGCTTCTTCTTCCAGCATTACGATGGCGAATTTACGACGCCACAGGACTTGGTGATCGGCGGATTCACGGGCCGTAATTTCGGCTGGCTGGCAACGGAATCGGGCATCGCGTTGAAGAACATTGCGAACGTGATTCGCTTCGACAACGGCACCGGCGAACTGGCGCAACAGTATGGTGGTTCCTATGCGAAAGTGTTCGGTGGCGATCCGAGCGTCCCGGCGCAATTCAGACTCCCCAGGCAGTATCAGATGAACCTGACGCTGTCGAGCGATGCGAAGATCATTGCGGCTGTGGCGAATCTGGTTTCGGCGTATATGTACTCGCTGGACTTCGGACGCGACGCGAGCGGCGCACACAACAAATCACCGTACGATGTCTTCTTGATGAAGAACAATCTACCGCGCGCTCCGGCACCGCTTGAATCGACGGGCGACTATTCACGCCGTCTCGCCGGGATGGTGAATGCGCTCGCGAATCCAATTTTCGTGACGCCTGCGGATGGAAAATTCACGACGCACGCTCAGGCCTTTCAATTCGGTGCGGATGAGATCGCCGGTATGAAATTGTTCTTCGCTCCGCCCGCGCCGCCAGCGCCTCCGCAAAACGGTCCGGGTGCGCCGGGCATTCCGCGCCGGGGTTCAGGGAATTGTGTGAGCTGCCACCATGCACCGGAATTCACAGACTTTGTCTTCCACAATACCGGCGTGACACAGTTGGAATATGACGGAGTGTTCGGAAGAGGAGCGTTCGAAGCGTTGAAGATTCCGTCGCTTTCAGAACGCATCGCGAATCCTGCTGCGGCGCTTCCGGCGAACAGTTTACACCCGGATTACTCCGGCGCATTCCGCTCGATCCCGACAGCGGGCAAACCGGGCCAAGTGGATTTGGGATTGTGGAGCGTCTTCGCGAATCCGGATTATCCGAAGGCTCAGCCGATCCTGGCACAATTGGCGCTGGCGGAATTCGGGCCCGTGCCGACTGACGTGGCGCTGAACCGAACGATTGCGTCGTTCAAGACGCCGGGCCTGCGCGACCTCGGCCACTCGCAACCGTACCAGCACAACGGCAAGCAGGACACGACGCGCGACGTGGTTGACTTCTACGCTCAAGCGGGAGCGTTGATGCGGAGCGGCCACTTACGCAACGGCGACCCGCGCATGGGCGGCATTGCGCTGACACCGGTTGAGTCGTTACAGGTCTCCAAATTCCTTGATTCACTGAATGAGGATTTCACAGAATAGCGTGCTTGATTGGAGGAACACTGCTTTTGCTCAGAGCCGACGACGGTCGGCTCTGTGCTTTTTTCGTGCGGAATTTCTCTACTTGTCTTCACGAATTAAGACTCGCCTCACCACACACGTGCTTCTTCTCCTGCTCGTCATTCGAAAAAAGAGAGCTCCTGCGGCCCTAAAAATGCGTTATACTAATAACATGAGTTCTCTTTTGGAGCGCGAACGGCGAGGCGGTTATGCAAATATCTCAACACATGTCCCAGCGGATGGAACAGAAGCTGGTCATGACACGGCAGATGATCCAGTCCATCGAAATGCTGCAGTTGCCCTTGATGGATTTGATGGAGAATATCAATCAGGAATTGGTCGAAAATCCGTGTCTCGAATTGAAAGAATCCGAGCCCATTAAAGAAGTGGATGTCGACAAGCCAAAGGACGGATTGAAAGAAATTCTGCGCGAAGAAAAAGAAACGGCCAAGCAGGAAAAGGAACCGACGAACGAAACGGAAGCCCGCATCAAACGCCTCGAATCCCTGATGAACGAGTGGAACGATCCGAGTACGCGATCCAATGGTTCGGGTTCGCGCGGCGGCGGGGATGAAGATGCGAAGATGGAGGCGATGAACAACACCGCCGCCCCGTCGACAACGCTTGAAGATCATCTCATGCAGCAATTGCAACTCGTGCGCGAAGAACCGCGCTTGAAAGAACTCGCGCAATCGATCATCGGTTCGCTCGACGACACCGGTTTTCTTAAAGTGCCGTTGATGGAACTGTTCTACAATACTGAAAGCGGCTTCCGGCAGGAACTGGTCCCGGGCGGATGTTCGGATGAGGATGCGGAACTGGCGCTCGAATTGGTTCAGGGCTTCGAACCGCCGGGCGTCGGCGCGCGCACCGTCCAGGAATGTTTGCTGCTACAACTTCGGCGCATGGCGGGCGAGACTGAATTTGAAGAGAAGCTTATCGACAAACATTACGACGACCTGAGCCATAACCGGCTACCGAAGATCGCCAAAGACATGGGCGTCAGTGTGGACCGAATCAAGGAAGCATTGAGCGTCGTCGCGCATTTGAATATCAAGCCCGGACGCGGATTCGGTGGACGCCGGCCGCAGTACGTCGTGCCGGACGTTCACGTTGACGAGATCGATGGCCAGTTGTCGATCCGGATTAATGAACATTTTCTTCCGACGCTGCGCATTTCGAACGATTCGCTGCAACTGTTAAAAACAGAATCGAAGAACGAGCAGGTCCGCGATTACATCATGGGAAAATTGGGCAGCGCGATGTGGTTGATGGAGTCGGTCATTCAACGCCGCAACACGCTGAACCGGATCACACAGCAGATCGTAGACATTCAAAAAGAATTCTTCGAACACGGCCCGTCGCATCTCAAACCGCTGATGATGCAGGAAGTCGCTGAACGGATTGGCATGCACGTGTCGACCGTGTCGCGCGCGCTCGCCGGGAAGTACATTCAGACGCCGCAGGGTTTATTTGCGATGAAATATTTCTTCACCGGCGGATTCTCGACCGGCGAAGGCGAAGCCGAATCGAACCGCGCGATCATGCTGAAGATTTCGGACATGGTCAAAGTAGAAGACAAGAAGAAGCCGTTGAGCGACGAGGAAATCGTCGCGAAGCTTCTGGCTGATGGAGTCGAAATCGCGCGCCGAACGGTCGCGAAGTATCGAGAGAAATTGACTATTCCGAGCAGCCGGCAGCGGCGGGAATATTAAACGACTTGTTTCGGGTCAAGAGCCGCTCGCGCAAGCAAGCGGCAAATACCATAAGGGCGTAATGATCATGGCCGCTTGCTTGCGCGCGGGGCTCTTGGCATTGAATTCCAAACGCGAGTTACGACGCTGATTCGCCCGTCACCGCATCGAGCGTGACTTTGGTTCCGAGTTTGTTCTGTTCTTCTTCAAGAATTTTTTCGTCGAAGCGGACCATGGCGATGGCGGTGCATTCAACGGCTTCGCCTTTACCGACCGCGTCACAACCCTCTCCTGTTTTTGCTTTAATGTTCACGGCTGTGCGCGGAATCTTCAAGCGTTCAGCGACAGCTTTGGCCATCTGCAATTTCAGTGGACCGAGTTTCGGCGTTTCGAGGTGAACAGACGCGTCGATGTTGATCACTTCGTATCCGGCTTTGCGAACAATAGCGACCGCTTTCGACATCAACTCCATCGAATCAGCGTCCTTCCATTTCGGATCGTTGTCCGGAAAATGGTAGCCGATGTCGCCCATGCCTGTCGCGCCGAGAATGGCGTCGATGATCGAATGCGCCAGTACATCGGCATCCGAATGTCCGTGTCCGCCCTTTGCGTTTTCGACGTGGACTCCGCCGATGATCAACTTGCGCCCGAAAACCAACCGATGCCTGTCTGTGCCAATACCGACTCGAAACATTGTTTGACGCTCCCGTTTGAAATGGAGTGATGATTCTAATGAGTTGTCTTCGAAAGTCGAGAACGATGGAACGTGCTCTTAAATCCGGATGAAGATTTTGCGACGATAGAGGAAGTTCGCGAAGAGCAGCAGCAACGCGAGCGAGGCCACGGCTTGAACCAGTGTGGCGTATAGCCCGAACCGTTCAACAGCGACCGCGTCGCCACCGACAAAACGGTTGGCGAGATCGCTAAATTTAATGGCAGTTGAGGACAGATAAATCACGAGCGCATTGGTACCGATCCACACAAATGGCAGCGACCATTTCTGCCATTTCAGGACGTCGATCACGACATAAAACGCGCTCAACAAGATGAACGCCCAGCCGCCTGCGACGAGGACGTACGATGAGGTCCAGAGCTTTTTAACAATCGGGAATTGGAGGCCCCAGAGATAGCCGAGCCCGATGCAGCCGATTCCAGCTCCCAGCAACAGCAGCGTTTTGCGGCCGGGGAGAATGTTTGGATTTTTCAGAAGCATCCCGGCGAGGACGCCGAGCAGGCACGTCGCGATGGCGGGGATCGTGCTCAGGAGGCCTTCGGGATCGTGGTCGCCGAGTGGATTCTGTTTTGAACTCCAATCGTAGCGACGGCCCGGAAGGTAGTGGCGGTCCACATAATTTGAGAGGTTGGTGCCTTCATCAAAGCGAGCGGGGAACGGTGCTTCTCCCGCAACCGGTTTGCGCCCCGACGCAATGCCCGGATCATTCGGAATCGGGACGAACGACATCATCGCCCAATAGCCAACGAGAATTCCAACGAGCATGGCGATGCGTCCGCGCAAGCCGAAAAAGCAGAAGATTGCGCCTGCGAAAAAGTAGCTCAACGCGATGCGCTGGAGGACGCCGAGCAGGCGGATGTCGGGCCACGAGGTCTTAAGTCCGCCGGAATAGAAGATGCCGATCACGAACAACATCAGGGCACGTAAAGCGATTTTACCAACGGTGTGCCAGCGACCTTTTTGTTCGATGGATTTTCCCAGCGAAAAGGCGATGGAGATGCCTGACATGAACACGAAGAGCGGGAAGATCAAATCTTCAAATGCGATGCCTTCCCAGCGTTTGTGCTTCAATTGATTGGCGACGAATTCGACACCTGGAGAGTGGCCCAATTTTTCGAATCCGCGCACCAACCCTTCCGCGCCAACGATCCAGAACATATCGAATCCGCGCAACGCATCGAGGGACATTAATCGTTCGGACGGCTCAACGCGTGTGAGAACTTTTGCATCAGGCTGTGCTTCGGACATGGAAACTCCGCGTGAAATAGGTGAAAATGATTGATACAGACTACTCCGAAGTTGATATGAAATTTCACAATCGTTCCGGCAATCGATCATGACTGAAGACGGATTACTACTCCTGTCGTTGATCCCACCCGTGCTACTGCTCGTGGACATCATTGCGTTGTTCATTCAAAAGCGTCCCGAGTTTCCTGTTCCGGAAGCGCCGCGTTTGCAGATTTGGTTGCAGGACATGTTTGTATTGTCGGCTATGTTTGTTGCAGCGATGGCTATGCGGTTCAACGCTGCCAACATTTGGAGCGCTGTTATTCCGTTGATTTCGGTTGCATTCGGATTTGCGATTGCGGTTGATGTTGCATCGTCATGGACGCGACTCCCGGCATTTCGGCGTTTAACACTTTTCGTCGTCATTATGAGCGCATCGATCGCCTGTGTTTGGCTCATTTCAATGCTGTGGTTTCTGTGGAACCGAAGCCGGGCTCGACGTGAGCATCGTCGATATGTTTCGGTCATGTCGCGCAATGTTGCTGCATTTGCAACGATGGTTTATGCGCTTTCCTTTCTATTACCCATGCTCGGCAACTCAGGATACGGAAATAAAAATACGCCCGGTTTCGTCGCGTATTTTGTCTGTTTTGCAGAATTATTCAAAGCGGATCCGTCACCATCAAGCGACGCACCGATGTTCGCATGGTTTGCCAATCCGTGTTTTTGGATCTCAATCGCTTTTTTGCTGGAAGGTCGGCGACTTGCGTCGGCCATTGCAGCCGGGATTGCGGTGGGGTTTGCGCTGTCGATCAACGATTCCAGCGAGTACTCCCTTTTCAATTCGCCCGGGTTTGCCGTTTGGACATTCAGCATGGTGCTCGTCGCGATTTTTGCAGTGCTTCTTGAGTATAAAGACTACGGCGCCAAACATTCGCGCGCGAATCTTTGAATCCCAAGCGGTGCGCGGCGTCTGAATTTCCACACGGACTTCTTGATTGAATGGCATTTCAAGGTAATCTATACGGTATGCGAGCATCCTTCTCTTTTCTAATACGTCTTCTGGTTGTGGTCGTCGGCCTGCCGATCTTGAGTGGCTGCACGATTACCAGCGAAGGCATTCAGCAGTACGAAGTGCCGATTGAAGACATTCTTCCGCCGTCGCGCTGCGTGGCCAGTTACCGGCAATTAAACAAGCCGCTGCGTCTGAAAGAAGGAGAGTTGGACGATCAAATCGGCGGACGAGAGCGCTTGGAGATCATGGATAAATGGTCGAAAGCCTCGACCGTTTATTCGGATTATGGCATCCCGGAACGCCCGGCCAAAGCGCGCATTTCGGTCAGTGAAATGAGTACGAAAGTGAACGCGTATGGCGCGTACAGCAATCTGCGCCCCAGCGATTTGAGCGAGAAATCGTACGTCAAAGTGGGTGTTCACGGCACGGTCATCGATGATCGTTTGATCTTTGTTCAGGATCGTTATTTGATCGTCGTCCGCGATTTGGCTGGGACGCCTGAACCCGAGCGTCGCTCGATGCTGATCAACTTCGGACACGCGTTGTCGCAACGCTTGCCGCGCGACATCACCGACATCACGCTCGTCGGTTATCTGCCGTACGAAAACCGCGTACCGGCGTCTGAGCGGCTCGACAAAGACGACCCACTCGGCATGAAAACATTCAAAGACGGTGCTGTCACAGCGATGTACCGGAATCAGGAAAAGGGTCCGCGCGGCGAACGTGTGACGCCGAAAGACGCGCGTGAATGCAAAGTCTTCCTCGCAGAATTGAGAGACAAAAGCGCGGCTACGGGAGCGCTCAAATCGCTGCGAAAAGAATTCGCGAAGACCGGTAAGGCGGATGACCTCGGCTTCTGCGAAGACGGATTCACCACGACATTCAACGGCGTGCCGGCGATGATCGGGCGGCGCGAATCAGTAGTCTTTGGGTGTTATGGCAGCTACAATGAAAAAGAAATGAAGGGGCTGATGTCGCAGATTGATCGCCGCGTCAAGCCGTATGTTCCGCCCAAGATCAAAGAAAAAGACCCCATTGATGAAGACGAGAAAAAGAAGAAGAAGGCAGGGTAAGCAGAACGTTTCGGATTTCGCGTTTTGAGTTACGGGTTGGAAGGCGCCACCCTACTGGAATTGGAGATGCAATCATGCTGGTCGGAACGGATGAACGGTGCGCGCGGTGCGGGACGTTGATGCGGGGTGGGCGGTCGATTTGTCCAAGTTGCGGACTGGATCAGACGTCGCTCGAAGCGCATCCCAGCCAGGTCGATATTCCAATGGCTCAGATGGAAGAAGTCAAGCCTACGGTGATCAAGAAATCGATCTGTCCGGCGTGCATGAGTTCCGTACGCGATGACACGATGGTCGCGTATGAACACAGCCGGATTTGCCCGGAATGTTTCGAGCGGATGAAGGGCAAGATGGCGCGTAAAAACGGATAGCCACGCATCCAAAATAAAACGCGCGAGTTTCAAGGCTCGCGCGTTCGACGATGAATGACGTTTATTTTCTCGGATGTTATTCCGGGATGATTTCGATGCCGTTGATCAGCGGTTCTTTCTGCTCGCCTTTGAACGTGATTTCGATCTTGCCAGTCGTGACCATCACGTGCACGGTTTTGACGAGCGCTTTGTTGACACCGCCAGCTTCTTTAATGATGTCCAGTTTGTTGATCTTTTCGCCTGATACGTCCATTGAAAAAACGCGCTCGCCGATGTTTTTCGCGTCTTCCGGGTTTTCGACGAAGTGCAGTTTCACGGCGTATTTTCCGTTCGCCACCGGCCACGCGAATTTCTCCATGTTGCTGTGTTCGCTCGTGTAAATGTCTGGGTTGGTGGTGCCTTCGATCTTCACTTTTCCGAGATCGACCATCGCGCCTTCAGTGAATCCGGCATCGGCGAGCCATTCGTTGCCGTCTTTGTCTTTCCAATTCGTCGGCGAACCGGCCTTGATGCGAATCGGTTTGCGCTCATCGGTTTTCACAACGGGTTTTGTTTCGACGGGCTTCACTACTTCAGGCTTCACGACCGGTTTCGTTTCGACGGGCTTCACCACTTCAGGCTTCACGTCCGGTTTCGGTTCGACGGGCTTCACCACTTCAGGCTTCACGTCCGGTTTCGGTTCGACGGGCTTCACCACTTCAGGCTTCACGACCGGTTTCGTTTCGACGGGCTTCACCACTTCAGGCTTCACGACCGGTTTCGTTTCGACGGATTTAATTTCGACCATCTTCGCGGGCTCGGACTTCACGTCTGGCGTCACGGGCTTGACGATGATGATGTCGCCCACTTTTGGATGGGCGGGATCGACTGGAGCTGCGACGGCGGGCGGTGCGCTGATGACGTGCGAGTCTGATGATGTCGTAGATGAGATGATTATAATATCGCCGACTTTGGGACTGCGGGATGATGTCGATGTGTGTTCGGACTCTGCATTGCGTCCGCACGATTTGCACTTTTTGCGACATGACGTGAACATCGTGGCTGCCGTCAGCGCGGCCAGTAAAACGAAAAGAATTCTCAAGCAATTACTGTGCATTATCAAAATCCCCATTCCGCTTGCGCGGCCCCCGTTCCACACTCACTTCTGTTCAGTCATGAAAGTGTTCAGGGAAATTATCGGACGAAATGATCGTGGGATTTAATAAATTCACTCGGATGATTTCGGGTGTATGCAAACGGTGACGTGAAATCGAGTGTGTTTCGTAATCGCAAAAGAGGAGACGATATGATTAAAATGGGATGGAAACGATCGGCGTCGCTCGTGCTGCTGGCCTCGATTTGCATGGCTGCCGGAGCGGCTGATGCGCCAGACGGATTTAAGCCGATGTTCAATGGCAAGGACCTGACGGGCTGGGAAGGTGATAAGGAATTGTGGTCGGCGGAGAATGGTGAAATTGTTGGAAAGAGCCCCGGGATCAAGCGCAACGAATTTCTCGCGACGACGGAAAGCTACGCTGATTTCGTCATGACGTTTAAATTTAAACTGATCAACAATCCGAAGGGCGACGCGAACAGCGGCATGCAATTCCGTAGCAAGCGCGTTGCGAATTCGCGCGAAATGTACGGCTATCAAGCGGACGTGGGCCAGGGTTATTGGGGTTGTCTGTATGATGAATCCCGCCGCAAAAAAGTGCTCGTAAAACCGGCGAAAGAAGTCATCGACAAAGCCGCGAAACTGGAGGATTGGAACGAGTACAAAATCAGCTGCGACAGCGCGCACATCGTCATTGAACTCAATGGCGTCGTTATGGTCGATTACACGGAAAGCGACCCGCCGGAAAAAGCGGAACGATCAGGACTCTTCGGCCTGCAAATTCACGCGGGTGGACCGATGGAGGTTCACATGAAAGATGCGTTTATTAAGGTGTTGAATAAGTAGGTGTAGAACGCAGGGGGCGGGACGAGCGTTCCCGCCCTTTATTCTTGTTAGACGTGTCCGAACGTTTAGTAATGGTACCGTGCTTGAAGAAATTCAATTCTATCTTTATTAACCCAGTACACGACTCGATGTTCCTGTGTTAATCGCCGCGACCACATTCCTGCACCTTTATGCTTAAGCGGTTCCGGCTTTCCGATGCCAGAAAATGGGTCACGCAGGGCGGCTTAAATTAACTCAAACACTTTGAGGGCCACTCGGCGATCATTGTCGACCCAGTATCGGAGGTCCTCGTGGAATTCAGGTTGAAACACCGCTTCCATCATGTTCGTCAGACTCCCATTTCATGTCGAAGGGAATCTACGCTACAGGGTTTGATTTTTTTTGTTTTCGCTCGCTTCAACGCAGACATCAATCGTTTCGCGTTAGCGGGTGAACTAAACAGATGTGCAGTCTCCTGCAAACTGGAGAGTTCGGCGGCTGAAATCAACGCGACATCCGCCGAATTTTTTCGGCTGATCACGACGACATCATTGTCGGATGCGACTCGATCTATGAGTGAGCCGAGGTTGGCTCGCGCTTCTGTGAATGTCATTTTGTCGGTCATATGAATTCCCTTTAAATCCAGTGCGCGATTGTATACAGAGTTTTCCGAAAATAAACGTATTTGAATGTCACTCCTTTCCACACCTTCATCGTGCTTGACTCTCGCTCTTAAAGCCATACAATTTTACCTCTTTCAGCCCGGCCTCATCCTGGGCGGCGTCTGTGCGATTGTGTGGGAAATTGAAGGGAAATCGATCCATGAAGGTCATGAAGTTTGGCGGTACGTCCTTGGGTAGTCCTGATGCGATGATCCGGTGCGCGGAACTGGTCGAGCGCGAGATCACATTGAGCGGCAAGAATCCGGTCGTCGTCGTCTCCGCGCATTCCAAAGTCACCGACAAGTTGCTCGACGCAGCTCGTTTGGCCGCGCGCAGCGCCACGGATACGGAAATTGACGCGGCGATGGAAACCATCGCCAAGCGCCATTTTGAAATCCTCGACGGTCTCAAACTACCGCGCTCGACCGCTGAAAAAAACCTCGCTGAATTGCGCGACCTTCTGCGCGGCATTCGCATGGTCAAAGAAGTCACGCCACGCTTGTACGATTACGTGACGAGCTTCGGCGAACGACTTTCCTCCAAGTGTTTCGCGGCACTGATGCGCGCTCGCGGACACTCCACAGCGGAAGCGATCAACGCGTACGATCTCGGCTTCGTCACCGATTCGAAATTCATGAACGCCCGCCCGTTGCCGACGACGTATGACTCCATCGCCGAAGCGTTCAAGCCTCACGCCGGCAAGCTGGTTGTGGTGACGGGATTCATCGGCAAAGACAAGAACGGCGACATCACCACCATCGGTCGCTCCGGCTCCGATTTCAGCGCGGCGATCTTCGGTGCGGCGTTGAAAGTCGATGAAATTCAAGTGTGGAAAGATGTCCCGGGCGTCATGACCTGCGATCCGTCGCTGATCAAAACGGCGCGTCCACTCGCTCGTTTGAGTTTCGAAGAAGCGTCCGAACTGGCGTATTACGGCGCGGAAGTATTGCACCCCTCGACGATGGTTCCGGCGGTTATGCTCGACATTCCTGTGCGCGTTCTGCACACCTTTAATCCTGCCGCGCCCGGCACGACGATCACAACGAAAGCGGAGATCGATCCGAAGTTCCCGATCAAGTGCATCGTCTATAAAGAAGACCAAGTCTTGATCAACGTCCGCAGCGAACGCATGCTCGGGATGGAAGGATTCATGGCGCGCTTGTTCGCAATTTTTGAACGCCACCACATCGTCATCGACATGATCACGACCAGCGAAGTCAGCGTGTCGTTGACCACGAACACGACCGACGAAAGCAAGCTCACTGCGTTGACCGAAGACTTGAACGAACTGGCCAGCACTGTCGACGTTCAACGCAACAAATGTATTCTGGCTGTCGTCGGCGAAGGCATGAAACATTCGGTCGGCTTGGCCGCGCGAACATTCAAAGCGGTCGCTAGCTCTGGCGTCAGCTTGCAGATGATTTCGCAGGGCGCGAGCGAAATCAACATCACGTTCCTGGTCAATAACAGCGAAATTCCGGCGGCGTGCCACGCGCTGCATGCTGAATTCTTCGGATCGTAAAATCGATTTGATGTCATTCCAATTAACGATGAAGAGCCGAATTTCGATTCGGCTCTTTTCGTTTGGATGTAAAAAAAGCCGAATCGGAATTCGGCTCTACTTTGATGTTATCAACGCGCTGCTGAATTTTCGTTAGACCGTCATGACTTCCTTCGACTTGCGGTCGAAAGCAACTTCGAGCGTGGCTTCGTACTGCTTCGTCAAATCGTTGACTGAATGTTCGGCTTTCTTGACGTCGTCTTCGCTGAACCCCGCGCTTTTTTCCATGCCCTTCAGCGCCTTTTGGCCTTCATGGCGAATGTTGCGGATCGTGATCTTGTGTTGCTCCAAGCGGTCCTTGATCTGCTTGACCTGACGCTTGCGGTTCTCTTCGGACATCGGAGGAAAGCCGACGCGAATAATCTTGCCGTCGTTGTTGATCGACAAGCCGAGATTCGCGGCGCTCAACCCTTTTTCAATATCCTTGATCGTCTTGCCATCGAATGGCTTGACCGTCAACATGCGTGAATCGGCTTTGGCGATGAGAGCGACGTTTTTCAAGGGCGTCGGTTCGCCGCCGTAGGCTTGAATTTCAACATGCACATGCTCGATCGCTTCCGGGCTGGCTTGACCTGATCGAACCGTTTTCAAATAGGCTTCGAAATCGGCGGCGCTCTTCGACATGCGGTCTTCGGTGTCCAACAGAATGTCATCAATGTCCATGGCGTTGTTTCCTGATTCGGTTTCCAAAAATTCAGATGTACTGATTATAGCCAATTGCGTCAATTCGTCAGCAAAGATTTCGAGCGCTTAACGCACAGGACTACTGCGCTCAATTTACAGCGCAATTTCGACGGGATGCGCTACAATTCCGACTCACACATCGAGGGGTCTAACAATGCCAGGACGCGTTCGTTTCGTCAGTATTTTCCACTCGCATCAGCCCGTCGGCAATTTTGATCACGTCATTGAGGAGGCGTATAATCTCAGTTACGTAAAGTACGTTGAAGCGTTCGAAAAGCATCCCGGCATTCCGCTCACACACCATATTTCCGGCTGCCTGCTGGAATGGCTCGAACAACATCATCCTGAGTATCTCGACCGCATGGCCCGGCACGTTCACGGCGCGGGGGGATGCAAGAAGTGGGAGATGATCGGCGGCGGATTTTACGAGCCGATCATGCCGCTGCTTCCGTCGTGCGACCGCATCGGTCAGATTACGCGGATGCAGGATTTTATTGAAAAACGTTTCGGCACAAAGCCGCGCAGTTTCTGGCTGGCCGAACGCGTTTGGGAACCTGCGCTGCTCAAAGACCTCGCCGACGCCGGCGTCAAATATCTGACGCTGGACGACTCGCATTTCCGAGCCGCAGGACTCGACGACAAGGAACTCACCGGCGGATTTATCGCTGAGGACCAGGGCCGAATTCTGACGGCGTATCCGGCGTCTGAAAAATTGCGCTACATGATTCCGTATGCGCCGGTCGTGGAAGTCATCGAGTATCTGCGCGGCCTGATTCCGGCGGGTGGTGAAAGCGTCGTCTGCTTCACAGATGACGGCGAAAAATTCGGCGTCTGGCCAAACAGTTACAAGCACGTGTATACGAATGGCTGGCTCGAAGAATTTCTCACAGCGCTCGACGCCGCTCAAGAAGAAGGCTGGTTGGTCTGCTCGACGCTTCAAGAAGCATACGACGAAATCGATAGCGCCGGGCGCGTTTGCATCCCGGAAAATAGTTACCGCGAAATGACCGAGTGGGCGCTGCCTGCTAAGAAGCTCGCGATGTACGAGCAGTCGATGAACACGATCAAAAACGATCCCGAGATGATGGAAAACGAATCCATCAAAACGGTGCTGCCGATGGTCAAGGGTGGCAACTGGCGCTCGTTCAAAGTCAAGTACGGCGAAGGCGCGCGCATGTACGCGAAGATGATGGAAGTCAGCGCGAAAGTTGCTGCGTTACCCACTGATTCGCCTATCCGCGCACAGGCCGAAACGCATTTGTATCGCGGACAATGCAACTGTGCGTACTGGCATGGCGTCTTCGGCGGGATGTATCTGCCACATTTACGCAGCGCAGTTTTCAGCGAGTTGATCAAAGCAGACAAACTCGTCGATGCGGCTCTCGCGAGTTCCACACCGTCCCGCGATGAACGCGATTTTGATTTCGATGGCGAGACTGAATTCAAACTCGCGAACGAACGCGTCGCGGTCTATATGCATCCGCGCCGGGGCGGGCACGTGTATGAATTCGATTTGCGCGATGCGGCCTTCAATGTGGGCGATACGTTCTCCCGGCGCTTCGAAGCGTACCATCTTAAAGTCGCGACGGCGTTCGTCGGATTGAACGATGGCGCGAGTCTTCACGACCGCGTCATTGCGAAAGAAGAGGGTCTCGAGAAGCTGCTGCATTACGATTCGTATCTGCGCGAAAGTTTGGTCGATCACGTCAGTCTGTATCCGCTGACGACGACGTCGCTGCTCTCCGGACATCCGCCGAGCGATCCCGGATTCCGTGTCGGGCGTTACGAAGCGCGGCCTGTGAATCTCACCCGCGTCAGCGGCGAAAAAGCAATGGCCGTCGATCTGATCCGGCGCGGTCGATTTAATGGTGCGGTCGTTCAAGTCGCCAAACGCGTGACGCTCGGGAGCGATTCCAGTTTCACCGCCGAGTACGTATTGGAACATTTCGGCGGGCCGGATGTGAACGGCTGGTTCGCGGTCGAAATGAATTGGAATCTGCTCGCCGGCGACGCGCATGATCGCTATTTTTTCCATGAAAAGTCGGACAACGCCGGGAAGCTTGCGACCGAGGCTGATTTCGGAACGCTGAGTTTCGCCGGGATGAAAGACGAGTGGATGAACGTGTGTCTGACGCTGCACACGTCTGTCCCAGCGCAGATTATTGTCGCGCCGGTGAAGACGGTTTCGCAGTCTGAGGGCGGATTCGAATCGGTGTATCAAAGCTCGACGATGATCCTTCAGTGGCCTGTCCGTCTCGAAGAAGGCCGCACATTTTCCGTCACATTAAAGCAGGAGGCGGGCTGTGTCCGAGCGTGAAGCGCAAGTACCGCGATTGCTGTTGGTGGAAAGCGATGACACTGTCGCACAAGCCGAATACGCCGCGTTGACCGACGACGGTTTTGAGATCATGCGGGTGCGCACGGCGGACGAGGCGACACGTTTGGTAACAGGCGGCAAGTTCGATTTGGCGCTCGTGAACTTCGACGACCTCGGACAAAGCGCGCTGGATTTTTGCCGCTCGCTCAAAGACAACCCGGTACTGAATTGGATGCCGGTGATGTTTTGGACGCGCACGATTTCGAAAGAAACGATCGACAAAGTTTACGCCGCTGGTGCCGACGAATTTGTCAGTCGGCCGTGTCAGGCACACGAGATGACGATCCGCGCGCGGGCGCTTTTGCGCAAAGGCCAGGAAGAACGCTGGCTTGTTGACCGCGCGCGCAAGCTTGCTGAAAAGATTGCCGAGCGCGACGACGAACTCGACGACCTCCGCCGCTTCGCTCGGGACATCGTCAGTTCTCTTTCGTCGATTCTGCTCGTCGTCGATTCGAATCAAACGATCCTCTTTGCCAACGCGCCCTTTTTAAGCGCCGCTCACGCTGAACGCCGCAACGTTGTCGCGCACAAACTGTCCGAACATTTCAACCTCCAAGCAGCTGACGGAAATCCTGCGGGCGGATTGGTCCGCGCGATAGAAAGCGCGCTCACAAACGGCCAACCCTCGCGCTTGCGCCGCCTCAATGGCCTGCTGCGCGCGCACCCAGAACGCATGACCGACGTGACCGTCACCGCGATTGATTTCGGCGGGATGCGGCAGGTGCTGATGGTGGTCGAAGACGTCACCGAGCAGTCCATCGCCGAAGCGGAAGTGCTTCAGGAACGCGCGAAGCTTCATGACGTCGTCAACGCGATGAACGCGGCTCTGTGTCTCATCGACCGAGACGGCAAGATTCATTGGCAGAATCGAACGTTTGGACTGTGGTTCGGCGACGCGTTCGGACAGCCGGGATTGCAGGCGTTCCTGAATCAAATGAAGAACGATCCGGACTGGATCGAGCAAGTGTACGGGCGCGGACAAGTCATTCACAAAGATTGGTCAGTCTTCACGCCGCACGGTCAGCGCGTGCATTTCGCGAACATCATCGCGCGCATCAAATCCGTCGGCGGCGAAGCACCGCAGGCGCTGGTTCTGACGCAAGACGCGACCGAGCAAGAGACACGCGTCGAACAGTTGTCGCTGCTGCGCGAGCTCTCGCAAATTCTGCAAGGCACACTCCAGGCCGAGCGGCTCTACCACGTTATTTTATTGTGCTGCACGACCGGCCACGCGCTGGGATTCAACCGCGCATTTCTCTTCACGCGCAACCGCGCGACGGGGACGATTGATGCGCAGATGGCGGTCGGGCCGGCCAGCCGCGAAGACGCGTTCCGGATTTGGTCGGAGTTGTCGTCCGCCGGGCGCAGCCTGCACGATCTCCTGCGCGACCTGACGCAACTGCCGAAAAAAGAATCGATGCCGCTGTATCCACTCATCCGGAATCTGCGTTACTCGCTCGATGACTCGTCCGAAATCATCGTTCGGACGGCGCTTGAAAAGAAGGAGCAGGTCGTCACGGATTCGACGCACGATCCGCGCGTGACACCGCGCTTCCGCCAAAGTTTCGGTTCGGCGGAATTCGTCTCGGTGCCGCTGATCGTCAAAGGCGCGGTCGTCGGGGTGATCCTCGCGGACAATTTGTACTCCGGGCGCGGCATCACAGACGACCACGTCAAGCTAATGATGCTGTTCGCGTCCCAGGCAGCGCTTGCGATTGAAAACGCAGAGACCTACGCGGATTTGCAGAAAAGCCTCGAAGAATTGCGCCACGCCCAGAACGCGCTGGTCCAGGGCGAGAAGCTTGCGACCGTCGGCAAAATGGCGGCGCATGTCGCGCACGAAATCCGCAATCCGCTCTCGACCATCGGCGGGTTTGCTCAGACAATTTTACGTAAGCCGGACAATATCGAGCGCGTGAAAAAGAGCGCGGGCGTCATCGCGGAAGAAGCGATGCGGCTCGAAAATCTGTTGAAGGGCGTGATGGATTTTTCGCGCCCGTCCGCGCCGGTGATGAAGCTCGGTGACCTGAACGCCATCGCCGAAAAAGCGTTCCGAACACAGGTCGAATTCCTGGGCGCTCGCGGCATCCACGCACATCTCGACATCGACCGTTCGATTCCTGAAATTCAATTCGACGAAAATCAGGTGATGCAGATTTTGCACAACCTTCTCCGCAACGCGGCTGAAAGCATGCAGGCTGGCGGCGCGCTGGATTTAAAAACGTTCCGCACGGACGACGCGGTCTGTTTTTCGATCTCGGACACCGGCACCGGAATTCCGCCCGATATTTTGGATCGGCTCTTTGATCCGTTCTTCACGACCAAGCCCGATGGCACCGGCCTGGGACTGGCGGTCAGTAAAAAGATCATTGAAGACCACGGCGGAAAAGTCGAAGTGCAGAGCACGCTCGGAAAAGGTACGACCTTCACAATTTGCTTTCCGACGAAAGAAAATCCGTCCAAGATTCGTCTGCCGACTCCTTCCCAAACGGCGATACTTGTGCCATTGGGCGTCGCGCCCGTTAAGAAAATCTAGCGTCGTATTTGACGGTAGAAATCAGCGTTGGAAGCGTCGTCTCATAGCGGTCGTTGATGTTTTCGGCGGGGTCGGTGTGGCCCCAGTGAATGTCAGTTTCTTCAATGCTTCGAAGACTTCGCCGGGATTTTGAAAACGCATCGCCGGATCGCGCTGCATCATCCGCATGACGACTCGGCACAATTCCGGGGACAACTTCGAATTGAATTGGTGCGGGTTCGGGACGGGTGCCTGGAGCCGCCGCATCATGACATCTTTGGTTGTCCCGCCTTCGTCGAACGGACGCTCGCCGGTGACCGCCTGGAACAAACAGCATCCCAACGAATAAATGTCCGAGCGCGTGTCGCCTGGCTTTCCGAGCGCCTGCTCGGGCGCGACGTAGTACGCGTTTTCGCCGACCAGAAAACGTGTCTGTTCGTCTTTGACAAGGCCGAGGTCCGCGAGTTTTGCGTGGCCTTCGGGCGTCACCATGACGGCATTCGGGCGGACTTCGTGATGAATGATCCCGGCGCGAAAACCGTAATCGAGCGCGGACGCGACCTGCGAAAAAATCATGACGGCGCGTTTGGTGTCCATGCGGCCTTCGCTGTACTCGTCCATGATTTCGTCGAGGCGCTGGCCATCGATGTATTCCATCGAATAATAAAACAGCGAGCCGCTCTTGCCGACTTCATGAACGCGGATCAAGTTCGGATGATTCAAGCGCCCGGCGTTGCGTGCTTCGGCCAAAAACTCTTCGACAAACTTGACATCTTTTGTGCGCTCGGGCGGCAACACTTTCAACGCGACGTCACGCTCCATCGACAACTGCGACGCTTTGTAGACGATCCCCATCGCCCCTTCGCCGACGACGGAGTCAATCTTGTAGCCCTTAATTTCGAGCAATTCTTTCGACAACACGAGCGCGCCCATGCCGGCCAAAATAGCGCTCTCGCTGTCTTTTTTCGGAGCAGGTTTGGGCGGAAGCGGCAGTGGATTTTTAGGCACTGGAGCCGCAGGCGTTGCCAATGCTGGCACACCGACAGGCACCACGGGCGCTTTGGGAATCATCGGAGCGGGTGGGACCGGTGCCAAGAGCGCTTCGTTGTTGTGAATGTGGCGGAGAATCTGTTCGCCCTGCTTGCGACTCATCCAGCCTTTATTGACGAGGATTCGCGCAATCGACGGGACTTCGCCGCCACGTGTCTGGTAGCGCCGCGCCAGCTCCATCGCGGCGCGTGCCTGCTCCGGCTGAATCCAGCCTTGCTTGACGGCCAATTGGGAGAATCGGAGTTGCTCTTCCGGAATGTTCGTCGCCATAAATTATGAGTGTAACGGCGTCCGCTCGCGATTAAAGAAAAATTTGCGCATTCAACGCGGCCGATTTGATCGCGCTGAAAAAGGCTTACATCCCGATGCGAACAAACGCGTGCTTACAGATTTCAATCAATGGTTCTGAAAAGATGAACAGCAGGAGCAGCGCGACACATTTCCCGACCGCCATGACGTTGTAGGCGAGCGGCACGGTTTCAGTCGGTGCAGTGCCTTCGGGTGGCGCGTCAATCGCCACGGCTTTGGCGATGCGCATGTAGTAGTAGAGACTGACGACTGAATTGAGGCCAATCCAGACAATCATTCCGTAGCGCGCTCGTTTGGCCAATTCGACGACGACAAACCACTTGCCCATGAATCCGCCAAACGGCGGCAGTCCGGTCAAGCTGAACAGGAAAATACACAGGGCCACTGCGAGAATCGGTTCGCGCCGGATCGCGCCGCGTAAATGCCGCAGGTCCGTCCCGCCGACTATGTTTTCCAGTCCGACCAACACGAGGAACGCGCCGAAATTCATCACCAGATAGCCGAGCAGATAAAACAAAATCGCTGCCGGGCCGAACAACTTTTCGACTTCGCCTGCGGGTCCGGTCGTGCTGTTTAGCATCGACAATCCGGCGAGCATGTAACCAGCGTGGGCGATGGATGAATAAGCCAGCATGCGCTTCACATTCGTCTGACCGAGCGCGGCGAGATTTCCGATACACATCGTCAGCACCGAGAGCGTCATCAAGATCGTTTCGAACCCACTGCGATCCAATTTCCAAACCATCTCCGAACCCGCCGGAAAGAGTGCGACCGCAACGCGAATCAACGCGGCGAAGCCTGCTGCTTTCGGCACGACCGAGAAGAATCCAGCGGCCACCGTCGGCGAACCTTCGTACACATCCGGTGACCAATAGTGGAACGGAGCAGCCGCGATTTTGTAAAGGAATCCGACGAACACCATCGCGAGAACCGCGATCAAACCGATCGGCGAAACGGCTTTAAGCGCTTCCGCTTTCGACCATGAGGACAACACGCCGACAATCCCGTGATGGCCATACAAATCGAGTGTGCCGGTCAGTCCGTAAACGTACGACATGCCGTAGATCATGATGCCCGACGCCATCGCGCCGTAGATCACATATTTGATGCCGGCTTCAGCGCTCTTGCGGTCCCGGCGAAGGTAACCGGCCATCGCGTAACTGATGATCGAGAGTGATTCGAGCGCGAGATAAATCATCAGCAGATTGGACGCCGAGCACAAGAACATGCCGCCAGCGCAGACCGCGACGACCAATAGAAAAAACTCGCCATGATTCTTGCCCTGAATTTCTTTGGCATGAATGGCGACGACCAGAGCCGTCAACGTGCCGAGCAACAACACCGTTTTAAACGCAGTTCCGTACCAATCAAAATGAAACATTCCTGAGAACGCGTTCTGATTTTCCAAGAGGCCACTGTTGAATAGATAATTCTGCTTCAGGTTCAGCCACAGCGCCAACGTAATCCCGGCGACGCACAGCCAGCCGGTGCCGACGCGCTTGTCGTGCGACAATTTGAAATCAAAAATCAGCGCCATCAAAAACGTGGCGAAGACCATGATCTCCGGCGCGATGGTCCGCAGGTCACCCGTGTTGCGCTGAATAAGTTCGTAAAAATGTTCCATTGCGTCTCGTGTCCGCCTTCAAATCTTGATGGGCGTTTCCTCGCAAGGCGAACGGACGGCTCGCCCCGCGTTATTCAATTTCAAACCGACATTTAGTGTTTCTTTTCGCCTTCTGTCTTCGTTTCTGTTTGAGCAGTTCCCGTGTTCGCGAGTTTCTCCGACGACTTCAATTCCGGCACGCTGGCCACGACATGATCGCGGAGAACGGTGCAGGACTTTTGAGTCAGATCGATCAACGGTTTTGGATACACGCCCAGCGCAATGACGACGATCACGAGTGGAATCAGCGTGAACTTTTCGCGCGCCGTCATGTCTTCATACCCTTTGTACTTTTCGTTCAACGGGCCAAAGAACACGCGCTGCATCATCCACAGCAAGTACGCCGCAGTCAGCACCACACCGAGGGCCGAAATCGCCGTCAACGTCGTGAAATCAACCTGCGGATGCGCCCAAGCGCCGCTGCCGAGGTTCGAATTGAACGCGCCCAAGAAAACCAAAATTTCACTGACGAATCCAGACAATCCCGGCAAACCCATCGAGGCAAAGAGTGCCACAGTGAAGAATGCTGCGTACACCGGCATCTGAGCGGCCAGGCCACCAAACTTGTTCACGTCGCGGTGATGCGCACGGTCGTAGATCACGCCGACGAGCAAGAACATCATGCTGGTGGACGTACCGTGATTAAACATCTGCAATACCGATCCGGTGATGCCTGACGTCGTCAAGGCGGCAAGCCCGAGCATACAATAACCCATGTGCGACACCGACGAATACGCGACGATCTTTTTCAAATCGTCCTGCGCCATCGCGCAGCATGCGCCGTAGATGATGTTGAAGACACCCAACAGAGCTATCGGTACCGCGAAATTAACTGCGGCCGTCGGAAACATCGGATAGGCAATTCGCAGGAATCCATACACACCCATCTTCAGGAGGATGCCGGCCAGAATCACGGAGATCGCAGTCGGCGCTTCGACGTGTGCCCACGGCAACCATGTATGGAAGGGGAAGACGGGGACTTTGATTGCAAACGCGATGTACAGGAAGACGAACATCAGCATCGCGAACGTGTACTCGGTTCCCAGGAACGTGAATTTGCCAAGGAACAAACTGTAACGCGCTTTGAGCTGAATGAAGTCAAATGTCCGTTCGAGTTTGATCTTTGAAACTGCGATGTTACGTGCGGCTGATTTGGCTGCGACGTCACTGGCTGCTTCGTCGATCTTTTCCGCTTCGCCAGTCGCTTTGGCCTTGCTCAATTCAGCGTTCGCTTTACGCAGCGCGTCGCTGGCGGCGAGTCCGGCTTTGTAGGCGTCGAAATTGTTTTTGATGCTTTCCGCAGCGACGGCATCAACCATGTGCGTAGCCATCAACGCGTCGAGATTCGGATCTTTTTCGGTCGCTACTACACGCACATACGGTTCGTACAATTCGTATGCAGCACCCTTAGCTCGCGCTTGAGTGGCAGCATCCGCGTATTTCGCGTCCGACCAATACCACGTCCCGAGCAACGCGACGAGCATGAAGACGGATCCGGCCATTGTGTACAGGAAGAATTTGATTGCTGCGTACACACGGTTCGGACCGCCCCAGATTCCGATCAGGAAGTACATCGGCAACAACATCAATTCCCAGAACACATAGAAGAGGAAAAAGTCGAGTGCGCAGAACACGCCGTTCATTCCGGCGAGCAACAACAGGATCATCGCGAAGTAGCCTTTGACTTGCTTTTCGATGCCCCAACTCGCCACGACCGCGATGAATCCAACCAATCCGCTCAGGACCAACATGGGCGCAGACAAACCGTCCATGCCCAATTTATAAAACGCGTTCAAGCTACTGATCCACGTGTGGCTTTCGTAGTAATGAATTGTCCCGGTGTCTTTGAAAGCAAAGAACAGGTAGATACCAATGGCCAGTGGAATCGCCGCCGCCGCTGATGCGACAGTCTTGATGATGTCACCGCGCTTGGACGGAATGCACAGCACCGCCGCCATGCCCAGCACAGGCGCGAAGACGTACAGTGAAAGAAGAGGAAAACCGCTTTGTTCCATTATTGAAATCCAAACTCAGGTTTCTGGTTTACTTACGGCATCGCCAGCATCAGCCACAACAGCACAAATGCCACGACTCCGAACGTCACGCACACGTAATATTGAATCTTTCCGTACTGCAAAATCCGGGCGAAAACACCTACGAAACTTGTCGCCCATCCGAAGAAATCGACGCATTTATCGACGAACCAATTGTCCACCAACTTCGCTACCGTGGCGATCGACTTCAAGACAAAACTCCAGCCATCGATACACACTTTATCCAACACGTTCGCGTCAAATTTCCAGAACGCGCGGTTCATGGTTTTCCACGCCGGGACGATTCCGTCCTGATAAATGCGGTCGAAATACCAAAGCTGACTGAACAGATCGTAGAGGCCTTTAAGCACCGGATTCTTGCGTAGATTGCTGGGCGAAATCGATTTCTTGATGTACATCGACCACGCCATGAACAATCCCGTGGCCAGCATCAATACCGACAGACCCGTCGCCATCAAATGGGCGCTGTGGTGAACGACCTCATGTTCGGCTTCGTGCTTCATCTCAGCTTCAGAAAGCTTTTCGCCAGGTGCTACAGTCGCTTGAGCGCTCACAGGCGAAACCATCAACGCATTCAACCAGCCAGTCGATTCAATCTTCGCTTCGGCCTTGCCATCTTTGAGCTCATACACAGTCACGTCGCGCGTCAAACCCGGGATGCCGATGATGTCGCCACCGATCAAGTGACCGCCCCACCACAAGCCCAAACATAGCGTCGCGAGAATCGTCAACGGCACCGTTGCCAGCAGCGGTGATTCGTGAGCGTGATCATAAATTTCCTTGTCGCGCGGTTCGCCGTGGAACGTCATGAAAATCAAGCGGAACATGTAGAATGTGGTCAATCCAGCTGTCACGATTCCCAGCAAGAATGGAATCCAATGCACACCGCCAACGAGCATCGCTTTGGCAAGTGAACCGGCCAGAATCGCGTCTTTCGAAAAGAATCCGCTGAAGAACGGCACGCCTGAAATTGCCAGCGTTCCGATCAACATCGAGTAGTACGTGACCGGCATTTTGTTTTTCAATCCGCCCATGCGGTTCATGTCCTGCAAATGATGGCAGGCATGAATCACCGAACCGGCGCAGAGGAACAGCATGCATTTGAAAATCGCGTGTGTGAACAGATGCGCGATGCCTGCAGAATACGCCCCGGCTCCGAGGCCGATCATCATGTATCCGAGCTGTGAAATCGTCGAGTACGCGAGCACGGCTTTGATGTCCCACTGAACCAGCGCCATCGTCGCTGCGAGGAACGCGGTAATTCCGCCAATGATCGCAACGAAGAACAGCGAACCTTCTGTCAACAATGGCGAAATGCGCGCGGTCATGTATACGCCAGCGGCCACCATCGTTGCGGCGTGGATGATTGATGAACCCGTCGTCGGGCCTTGCATCGCGTCCGGCAACCAGGTGTGCAGAGGAAATTGAGCGGACTTGCCCATCGCGCCCATAAACGTGAAAATCCCGGCGATGGTCAGCAGTGAATTGCCGGACAATCCCAGCAACGTCATGTGTTCGAAGATGCCTTTTTGCTTGGCGAGATACAGCGTGTCGAAATTCAGTGGACCATTCGTAAAGTTCAGCGCTTTGTATTCAGCACTGCCCGCGACGGCCAAAATCGTCGTTGCAAACAGACCGATACCGATGGCGAATCCGAAGTCGCCGATACGGTTCATCACGAATGCTTTTTTCTGCGCGTGAGCCGGTGACAGGAAGCGCTCATCAATGCCCGTTGCGTACGATGCTTTCAATTCCTGGTAGTGATGATCCTTCGAAACAACCGGCTTGTAGAACCAGAAACCGATCAGGAAGTAGCTGCCCAATCCGACCAATTCCCAGAAGACATACGTCATCAGCAGATTGCTCGACAACACGATCCCAAGCATCGCGAAACAGAAGAAGCACATGAATCCGAAATATCGGCGGTACATCGAATCGCCGTCCATGTAGAACATCGAATACACGAGTACAATCGTCGCCAGACCCGTCACCACGCAGCACATGAATGCCGACAATTGGTCGATCAAAAAGCCCATCTGCAGATCGACGCCGTTCAAATTAATCCACGAAAATGAATTGATGATCGGCTTGGCCTGCAAGTGCGCGCCCATCGGCGACGTGTGCGAGAAGAGACACATCGACAGCAAAAACGCCGTGCCCATGGCCGCGATCGAGATGCGGTCGGCGATGGCGTTCAGCTGCTTGCCGAAGAACAGAATCACGGCAAAGGCCAGCAGCGGGACGAGCAGGATGCCCGCAGGTAAGTAAATAAACATGTTATTCATGCTAAATCGCTATTTCCCGAATCGGTTACATCTGCATTTCGTCAACTTCATTCAAGGCAATTGTCTTGTGCGTTTGGAACACGGCCAACACCAACGCCAGCGCCACCACCGCTTCTGCTGCTGCGAGAATGATGATGAAAAGCGTAAAAATCTGTCCGTCCAAATGACTGCCATCAATCTTGTCGTGCCCAAAGCGCGAGAACGCGACGAAGTTAATCCCCGTCGCATTGAGGATCAACTCAACGCCCATGAGAATACCGACCGCATTGCGGCGGCTCACCATCGCAAAGATTCCGCAGGCAAACAGGAAGCCCGAGAGAATCAGGTAGTTGGACAACACGTTGGGTCCACCCGACAGCCATTCCATGATTAATTCAATTCCTTGCGAACGATCACCACCGCACCCACCAACGCCGCGAGCAGCAACATCGACACGACTTCAAACGGCAGAATGTACTCGCCGGCCAATTTGTGCCCGATTCCGTACCGACCTTTGAACTGCATCCACGCGTCGAACAACTTCTCGCCGTCCTTTGGCGATTGCTTGATCAATTCAGCTTTCGCATCCACATCGCTCTTTGTCGAAATCGAATGCAACAATTCAGGATTCTTTTGAAGCAAGGCAATCTGCTCAGCAGTCGCGGTCGAAGGCGTCACACCAACGGTGTTCACGTAATCAACCGCTGCGTATTTATTTTGTTGTTGAAGCGGAATTTCAAGTCGGCGAACCATCAAAAACAGCCCCGCGAAAACAGCCAACGCTGCGACCAATCCGGTCGTCGTGCTGAACCACCCGCGCCGCTCGGCTGACGTGTCTTCAGCCACATTCGATGAGAACATGATCGCGAACATGATCAGCACCAGGATGCCGCCGACATAGACAATCAACTGCACAGCTGCGACGAAATCCGCGTGCAGCAGTACGTATATCCCGCCCACGCCCAGGAAGCAGATACAGAGCGCGAAGGCCGCGTGGAGAATGTTCCGCGCACCCACCACGACCACAGCACTGCTTGCGGTCATGAGAGCGATCAGCCAGAAAATAAGTGTCGATAGTGCCATGCAAAATCCAATTCCACAGCCGCAGGGAAACACCCGCAGCCGAGATTTTTTTACGCCCGTGACGACATTGAAGTCAGAGAAATATAACGCGAGTCCGGTGGAGTGCAAGGACGTTCGCAAAGCCTTTTTAAAAGTCTTTCAACGCGCTGCCGCTGTGTGCTGATTTTATTTGCTATTTCGTGTCCGCAGCGCTTTTCTTGGGCTCGACTTTCGGCACAGGTTTCGGCTCAGGCGCGTTTTCAACTTCAACTTTCGCGTCTTTGCCCAGCTTGTTTTCAGCTGCCAGCGACCGCAGATAAATCCGCTGCTTTTTGAAGGCTAGGAATTCTTGTTCCTCGGGTTTCATATCCGTCATTTTGAGGATGTGAAAGCCTTGGTCGCTCTCGACTAGCGCCGCGATGTCGCCCACTTTTTCCAGAGCGTACACGGCCGCCGCGATCTGTTTCGGAACGTACGTCGGAGCCATCCACCCGAGGTCTCCGCCCTGCTCCTTCGACACATTTTCGTCCGACAACTGCTTCGCGAGCGTCGTGAAATCCTCGCCTTTTTTAGCGCGTTCCATCGCGTAATCCGCTTCCTTTTTCGCGTCCTCTTTCGGTCGCTCCGGATGCTGCGTGTACTTCGATTTCTCGTACGTAAACCGAATCTGGCTGACCCGCCGCACCGCCATCGTTTCCTTTTCTTTTTCAAACGCTTTCTTCAGCGCGTCCAGGTCTTTCTCCGCCTCGACCGCCATCGCTCGCGTCATCGCCGCTCGCAGCGCGAACTCTGCCGTGAATTCGTCCTCCGTCTTTGCTCGCGATTTCAACAAGTCTTCGAAACTCTTTCCCTGCTTCAACAAATCCGCTTTGAATGATGCTAAATCTTCTTTCAACGCATCCGGTGTCAACGTCAATTTGTTTTTATCGATATGCTGGCGAATGGCCATCTGCTGGACCATTTGCTCACGTGAAATCGACGCCAGTTTATCATGAAATTCTTTCGACAGCGGCTTGCCCGGAGCCTTGTAGACCTTCAACCAAAACTCATAGCGGTTGCGAATCGTGTCGCTCGAAAGCGTCTCGCCGTTGACCTTCACGCTCGGCAGTGACGGCGCGTATTCTGCTTCTTCAACCGCGCGGACTGAATGCAACGCGAGCGCCGCGACAAGGCCGGACAATAATAACCCGATTCGCATGGTCATGATTTTGTGTACTCCAAATGAGGTCGTAAAAACACGTTCCGGCATTGTCTTAAATTAGCAGAAGGCCTTGCCAGTCACAAGAAGCCTGAAAAAAAGAATCTCGAACCGAATTCGAGAAATAAAAATCCCCCGGCATTTACCAGGGGATTTCAAACTGAATGGTTAGATCGGGAGACCGAACTACGCGGTGGCCGCTTCGCTCGGAGCTGCCGCAATCGCCGGAGCCTTCTTCGCCGCTTCGACCAGGTCCTTCTTGAGTTTCGTCTTGGACGGCTTCTTGGCCTTTACCGGCTTCTTGGTTTTTTCGCGCTTCACGATTTCGGCTTCACACAACTCCCACAAAACCAGCGTGGAATTGTCGCCGAGGCGTGTGCCGTACATCTTCGAGCGGTTGATCTTCTTCCCGCGCGGAAGGTCGGCTTGAACCAAGCGAATCGTCGTCGGCAAACGCATGATGCGGGTGTAACCGCCCGAGCGTGCCTTGAACCGTTCGGTCACTTCAGCGAAGATTTTCTTGACCGTCTGCTTCGCTATAAGCGTCGAACCCAGTTCGCTGATTGCCAAGCGGCGGTGATGCGGAGTACCCTTCTTCCCGAGCGTAATCAACTGCTCGGCAAGCGGGCGGGCCGCTTTCGCTTTTTGAATGGTCGTACGAATTCGACCGTGTTCAATCAAATTGATGACCATGTTGCGCATCGTGGCCGCTCGGTGAGCGGACTTGCGGCTCAGGCTGTTTACTGCACTCATGTGACGCATGTCAAAACTCCATCGTAAAAGATTACATTTTAATGTTGTGGTACTGACTACAGTGATCGACCGGCTTACTCGTCGGACGCCGAACCCATGTCTTCCGGCACTTCCATTCCGAACGACAACTGCATGTCGCCCAGCTTCTTCTTGATTTCTTTCAAACTTGTCTTGCCGAAATTCTTGATCTTCAGCACATCTGCTTCGGCCAAGCGCACCAAATCCGCGAGAACTTGAATGTTCGCCGCAGCCATGCAATTCTCGGCGCGAACGGACGGTTCCAACACGCTGACCGGCTGCTTGAGCTTCTCGCGCAATTCGCGCGTGTTGCTGTCTTCGCCCGCTTCCAACACCGCCGACGGAGCGCTGACGCCATCGCTTTCGATCTGCTTGCCCAATTCGAAGTACTTCACGAACGGGTTGAAGTGCTTGCGCAGAATCGTTGAGGCTTCGACCAACGCCATTTCAGGCGAAATCGTGCCGTCAGTCCAGATTTCCAAATTCAACTTGTCGTAATCGGTCTGTTGGCCGACGCGCGTGTTCTCGACCTTATAGCGAACGCGCTTCACGGGCGTGTACACGCTATCGATCGGGATCGTTCCAACGACCTGGTCAGCGAGAATGTTTTCTTCCGCCGTCCGGTAGCCGCGGCCCTTGCGCGCCGTCATTTCGAGGTCGAAATAAATGTCTTCCGTCAGCGTGCAGAGCACGAGTTCAGGATTGATGATTTCGAAGCGCTCGTTCTTGACAATATCGCCAGCTTTGATCACGCCCTTCGTCTTGCGTTCAATCTTCAATACAACCGGTTCGTCCGTATACAGCTTCAGACGCATTTCTTTGATGTTCAACACCAAATCGGACGCATCTTCATACAGTCCCGAAATGGCCGTGAATTCATGAGGTATCTGCGTTGTCTTGATTTTGCCTTCATCGCCTTTGTGGCCGACTTCAAGGCGCATCGACATCACAGCCGCGCCTTCAAGGCTCGACAACAAAACGCGTCGCAACGAATTACCGATCGTCACGCCATAGCCGCGTTCAAACGGTTCGGCATCGAACATGCCGTACTTATCCGTGGCAGTTTCTTTGTTCAATGTGACATGGGTGGGCAGTTCAAAACCGCGCCAGCGAATGCGCATGGATAGTCCTCGCGTTCCTCATTATGTTCAATCGGCGGAGCCATTCAACCCACGGCAGAGGAGATTGCCGGATCGAACGCGGAGTGACACCGCCTGCTTCCCAAGATTCCCAACCTGCGCCGCTCTCGCGCGGCAATCGGCTCCGGAACCTTTCAAGTCGCTCACCCGAAAACGAGGAGCGACTCTGCTGCAAATATCTCTGCGTCTTACTTGGACAACAATTCGACGATGAGCTGTTCCTGGATCGGGATCGAAACGTCTTCACGCGTCGGCATGCCAATCACTTTGGCACCCATTCCGTCGCCATCCGCTGCAATCCACGACGGGCACTGACGGCCCTTGGTTTCGTCAAAACGAGCCTTGACACGCTTCTGGCTCTGCGTACCCGGGCGGGCTTTGATTTCGTCGTCTTTGGAGATCGAATAGCTCGGAACGTTGACGCGTTTTCCGTTGACATTGATGTGACCATGCGTAATCAACTGACGGGCTTCGGCGCGGGAAACAGCCCAACCCAATTTGAATACGACATTGTCCAAGCGGCGTTCGAAGAGTGTCATCAGCGTTTCGCCGGTGTTACCCTTGCTGCCAGTCGCCATGGCGAAATAGCGGCGGAATTGCTCTTCGTAGACGCCATAAAAGCGCTTTACTTTTTGCTTTTCGCGCAAGCCTTCGCCGTAAGACGAAACCTTACCGCGGCGCACATTCACGTTACCCGGGGGATAATCGCGGCGCGAGATCGCGCATTTTTCGGATTCGCAGCGTACACCCTTCAAGAACAATTTCATGCCTTCTCGGCGGCACAACCGGCACTTCGGTCCTGTATAACGACCCATTCTCAAGCTCCGTTTTCAAGGTGCGAAACACGTCTCTTCCGCTTCGAAAGATCCGTCTGCATCGCTGCGCATTGTCGTTTTCCGGCAGCCGCGCGCAAATTCCGTGGAATCTGCGAATCGTTCGGCCCGTCTTCTCTGTTTCTGCATTCAAAGTCTGAAGACGCGACGCGCTTAATCCGTGCGATCTCTGAATGAATACGAAGTCAAGTACAGCGGATAATTCCACTGTACGTTTGGATCACACGCGGCGGCGTTTGCGAGGGCGACAGCCGTTATGCGGCAACGGTGTCACGTCTTCAATCGCGCGGACGTTCAATCCGGCTGACTGCATTCCGCGAATCGCGGATTCACGACCAGAACCGGGTCCCTTGATGCGGCATTCAACTTCCTTCATGCCCATCTTGATCGCCTTTTCCGCAACGGCTTCCGCCGTGCGCTGAGCAGCGAACGGAGTGCTCTTGCGCGCACCCTTGAACTTCACCGTGCCGGCTGAATCCCAGCACAACGTGTCGCCGTTCGTGTCCGTGATCGAGATGATCGTGTTATTGAACGTCGCCTGGACGTGCGCAACGCCACGAACCACGCTCCGTTTCACTTTCTTTTTCTTGTACGCCTTAGCCATTTCGAGTTAGTCCTAATGCTATCGTATCGCAGGCGTCCCGCCTGCTCGTTTCTAGTCTGGCAGGCGAGACGCCTGCGGTACAGAATTTAGTTTAGCGCATTTCCTTCACTGAGCGCTTGACGGCGACTGTCTTCTTCTTGCCCTTACGCGTACGAGCGTTGGTCTGAGTGCGCTGACCTCGGCACGGCAAACCCTTGATGTGTCGTGTACCGCGGAAGCAGCCAATCTTCTTCAAACGCAAAATGGCCTGTTGAACTTTGCGACGCAGCGCACCTTCAACGGGGCCAGAGCGCCCGTCTTTGACGACTTCGTCACTGTAGTTCTTGTCGATGAACGAAGCGATACGAGCGACTTCGTCATCCTTCAAATCGCGAGCGCGCGTTTCCGGCTTGATTCCCGTTTCGGCCAAAATCTGATCCGCGCGGTACTTGCCAATGCCGTAAAGATACTGCAACGAAACATCGATGCGCTTTTCGGTTGGAATGTCCACGCCCATTATTCGAGGCATAACCTGTTTCTACCTTTCCTGTCGCGTATTTTAATCCACGTTCTAAATTGTTCAGTCGTCCAAACTTTTAGGCGACTAGCGATGCGCTTGACATCGCTACCCCAATACTCACACTCATCGCCGAAAATCTGTCCAACATCGTTCGGATTTATCCCTGGCGCATTTTATGGCGCGGATCTGTACAAATCACCCGTAGATGACCTTTACGTCGCACAATTTTGCAATTTTCACACCTGCGCTTAACTGACGGTCTGACTTTCATGGCTCAACTCCGCTTTTCTAGTCCAACGCTTCGTTCTACACATTCCAGAGCCCGCGGCTCTTGAAAATTATCCTCGGAAGACAATGCGTCCCTTGGTTAAATCATAAGGAGACATCTCAACCGTCACTTTATCACCTGGAAGAATTTTGATGAAATTCATCCGCATCTTCCCGGAAACATGCGCCAAAATAAGGTGTCCGTTTGGCAGCTCAACTTTGAACTGCGTGTTCGGCAACGCCTCTTTCACTATCGCATCAACACGTATCGCATCTTCTTTGGCCATGTCTTACAGTCTGAAAATTGTTCAAAACACACCGTTACGCACCGTTTTCACACGAGTCGCGCCCAATGGAAGCCGAGTATTCTAAACGCTCACTCGCTCTGTGTCAACCACATACCGCACTAATTCTGCCAATTTCCAAAGGAATTCGTGCTTTACTACCGAATTCTTCTGTTTCCAGTATCTAATTCCGTTATGGCAACGTCAAAATCTCAATCCGGTCATTCAAAATCGCAATCGTGTGCTCGAAATGAACTGAGCGGCTCCCGTCTTTAGTCAGCACCGGCCAGATGCCTTCGTCCGATTTCACGTCCGCCAGGCCTTCATTCACCATTGGCTCAATCGCGATCACCATCCCCGGTTTCAGCGGCTTATTGATTGCCAGCACCGTCGCGTTTTCGTCCACATAATTCGGAACTTGAGGTTCCTCATGCAGCGATTGCCCGACTCCATGCCCGACAAACTCACGCACCACCGAATACCCACGACCTTCAACCAGCGCCTGCACCGCCCGCGCAATATCGTTGATTTTGCCGCGCGGTTTCGCCGCTTCAATCCCAGCCCACAATGCTTCTTCGCCTGCCGCCAACAATCGCTTCGCGGCTGGATCCGGTTCGCCAATCGCGAACGTCCACGCTGAATCGCCGATGTAGCCATTCAACGTCACGCCCACATCAATCGACACCAGATCGCCTTCGACCAGCAGCGTATCGTCGGGCACTCCGTGTACCACGCAATCATTGATCGAAGCACACAAATTCGCCGGAAACGGTTTCTTTCCCGGAAAAGCGTAGCCCATAAACGGCGACTTCGCACCGCGCTTCGCAATAATCTCGCCCACCGCCTGATCCATCTTCCGCGTTGTCGATCCCGGCACCGCCAAGCGTTTCACCGCTTCGAGGCACTGCGATACAATCTTGCCCGACTCGCGAATCATCGCGATCTGACGCTCGGAATACAGGTTCTGGGCCACTCAACCACTCCGTTCAAAAACCAAGGTTCAAAGTCCAAGCGGCCTCGCGTCGAGCGATCTGCCCTGAACTTTGAACCTTGACTTCGGAACCCTTATTTATTTTTGCGGCGCTTTTTTACGGTTTCCCGTTTGCACCGCTTGTAAAATTAAGTCCGACACGTCGTCCAATGTCCCATTACCCGGCACATGACACAAATTTCCACGCCGTTCATAAAAATCAATCAGCGGCGCTGTGTCATGCCAGTACTGTTTCTGTCGTACTCGGATCGTCTCCGGCCGGTCATCGTCCCGAATGATCAACGTCTTACCGCACGCATCACACAGGTTTTCGACTTTCGGCGGTTTGCCCGTTAAGTTATAGACCAATCCACACAACGGATCGGGACAACTTCGACGCTCAGACAACCGCGCCTGAATCACTTCGTCCGGCGTGTCGATCAGAATTACCAGATCGATCTTCTCACGCCGTTTTTTCAATACTTTTTCAAGCGCTTCAGCCTGTCGAAACGTACGCGGAAAACCATCCAACACATACCCGCCGGGCTTCTTTTTCTTCGCCGTCTCGACTGCTTCCATCAGCACGTTAATCACAACTTCATCTGGCACCAGCCGTCCCGATTCCATAAAAGGCTTCACCTGCAAGCCCACTGGAGTCTGGTTCGCCACTGCCGCACGCAATAAATCTCCGGTCGCCAAATGCGGAATTTTCAACTCCGCACACAACCGTTCAGCCTGAGTCCCCTTACCTGCTCCTGGCGGACCTAATAGCACGTACCGCTTGTCAGCCATAGTAGCGCCCGCCCCAAAGCTCGATTTGAAATGAACTCTTACCTTCGGCCCTTAATCTTCCCGCCGCCCTTCATGAAGCCTTCGTAGCGCTCCATCAAGAGATGCGATTCAATGCGGTTGACCAAATCCAAAGCGACGCCGACGACAATCAACAATCCCGTACCACCGAAGAAATCGGAAATCTGGTTGCTGACCTTCATCGTGTTTTGAATGATCTGAGGCACCATTGCAATGATCGCAATAAACACAGCGCCGGCCAGCGTGATTCGGTTCATCACACTTTCCAAGTAATCGCGAGTGTCATTGCCCGGCCGAATGCCAGGAATGAACATTCCGTATTGCTTGAAGTTTTCAGCGTGTTCCTTGGGATCGAACAACACGGCCGTATAGAAGTACGAGAAGAATATAATCAACCCGATTTCAAGCGTCACGTACATGAATGAGCCTTGCTGAAAAAACCCGGCAAAATCATGTACCCATTGAATGTTCACTCCGCTTAACAAGCTCGGCAAGACGATCAATGAATTAGCGAAGATAATCGCGATGACACCCGATGCGTTCAACTTCAACGGAAGGAAATGCTGCTGTTTGAAGCCGATGCGTGAGCGCTTCGGGGTCTGCATCGGGATGCGACGTTCTGCCTGCGTCACAAACACAACTGCCATGACCATGAGGAGGAACAACAGCAACAAAATGAAGATATGGCTCGGTCCGATCTTCGACGATTCGGCTGCGTCCAAGGACGTATCAAATCGGCTAACGATCTGGACAAGCGCTGAAGGCATGCGGGACAAAATACCCATCATGATGATCAACGACACGCCATTTCCCAAACCGAATTCATCAATCTGGTCGCCCAGCCACATCAAGAAACACGTGCCTGCAGTCAGGATGATCGAGGAGCTGAAGATGAACCAGAATCCTTCGCTGATCACTGCCGACTGGCCGTTATACTTGCTGCCGTTCAAATTCATGCAAATGATGACGCCTTGAATGATGCACAGCACGACACCCGCATAGCGGGTCCATTGCGTGATCTTTCGACGTCCGCTTTCGCCTTCTTTGGCGACTTTTTGCAACGCCGGAATGATGGCGCTCAAGAGTTGGAAAATAATGGAGGCGGAGATGTAGGGCATGATGCCCAATGCAAAAATGGACATCTTTTTCAAACCGCCGCCGGAGAACATGTCCAAAACACCCAAGAACTCCGCAAAGCCCGACCCTTTTTTCTCGCCAATCGAACCGACGACGGCATCCAAGTTCACGCCCGGAAGCGGAACAAAGACACCCACGCGGCACAGGACCAACAGTCCTAGCGTGATCAGGGTCTTCTTGCGAAGATCTGGAATTTTGGCGATGTTGGCGAATGCCGAGAACATGCCGTATCCTCAAGTAAGTAAACAGAACGGAGCGCCGCTCCGTTCAATCCAGTACAGCAAACGGCGAAGCGGCGCTCCGCCCTGTTTTAATCGTCCTACACTTTAAAATCGTTGAATCAATTCTACTTCTTTTCAGCGTCAGGAGCTGCCGCAGGCTTCTTGATGGCCGCCAACTTATCGGCCAATTTCTTGTCCGCGTCAATCTTCTTGAAGTTCGGAGCCTTCTTCTTCGGCGCGCCGTTGATCCACGTCACCGTGCCGCCTGCTTTTTGAATCTTTTCAATCGCGCTCTTGCTGAACGCATCCGCCGTCACGTGCAACGCCACAGACAATTCGCCTTCGCCGAGAACCTTGACCGGTCGGCGCAAATTGCGGGGTTCTTTTTGTTCGACGGCTTCAGGTTTTTCCTGAGCGATGTTCTTGGCCTTGCGGTGAGCGATCTTTTCGTCGCTGCGCGCTCCGCCTGTCGGGAGCTTCACGCCGTGAGCCAAACCTTTTTCCTTCAATTCCTTCAAACCTACCGTCGAACCCGCCGCGAAGACCGACAAATCGCCGACGTTGACCGCGACAAACGTGACCTTGAAACGGCCATTGCGGAAGCCGCGTTTGGGCAAGCGTCGGAAGATCGGCATCTGGCCGCCTTCGTACGTCACCTTCATGGCGTAACCTGAGCGCGATGTCGCACCCTTGATACCGCGACCGGCTGTCTTGCCCAGTCCGCTCGCAGGGCCACGGCCCACGCGCACTTTTTTCTTGTTCGACAAATCAGCCCGACGAGCTTGGTGCAATTGCATTATTAAAAGCCTCTCGAAACATGACACAAACACGTTTGGTTTGTGCGGGAGTCGTTTTTACGCTCAACTCCCTCGCCTGAGCACAAGTCGCTTTATCAGCGTTCTTGGCCAACTTGAATTGTAACGGCTGATTATAGTGCCGTACAAATAATGCAGACGGCTCCCTTGCATTAAGAGAGGGGTCCTTCTAACAAATCTAAGCTTTTGCTGTTTCAGCTGCGACTTCGGCAGGAGCTGCCGCTTCGGCTGCTGGAGCACTCGGGGCACCTCGGTCGCCACCAGGGCCACCGCGTCCGCCACCAGGGCCGCCGCGTCCACCACCAGGACCGCCGCGTCCGCCACCAGGACCGCCGCGTCCGCCACCAGGGCCGCCACGACCACCGCCACGTCCACCGCCGCCACGTTCTTCTCGTTCAAACTTCGGCTTCGGCTTCGCAGCTGTCAAACTCGCAGCCAACGTCGCGTCCGGTGCGATCTCAACGCCACGCAGTGCTGCGATGGTGTCGCGGTTACGCAACTGAATCAGACATTCGAGAGCAGCCTTCACCAAATTCTTTTTATTGTTCGAACCACCCACAGACTTGGACAACACGTCGTGGACGCCGATACATTCCAGCACGGCTCGCACGGCCTGACCGGCAATGACGCCCGTACCAGGAAGCGCCGGAAGCATGACCACCGTTGACGCGCCGTAGGAACCGCGCACTTCGTGGGGGATCGTGCTGCCGAAAGTCGCGACGCGAAGCAAGTTCTTTTTCGCATCCTTTACCGACTTTTCAATCGCGTTCGGTACTTCGCGCGCTTTGCCATAGCCTACGCCTACGATGCCAGCACCGTTTCCGATGACCGACAACA
>Ga0194042_1000043_pt1 | contig 32854 bp, 28 predicted proteins | sample JunL4412m_MetaG_FD_148974 | JGI IMG/M metagenome (GOLD analysis project Ga0194042, IMG submission 148974) | Anoxic zone freshwater microbial communities from boreal shield lake in IISD Experimental Lakes Area, Ontario, Canada - Jun2016-L442-12m | ecosystem: Environmental > Aquatic > Freshwater >...
AAATGCGAGCCCCACGCCCGCGCTCACACCGGCGGCCACTTGCGCGCGTGCAACCAGGGCGGTGCTGTCGGTGCTCGGTGCCCCGCCGCTGAAGACGGTCCAGCCACCGCCTGAGCGCTGGGCCGCCAGCCACGTGAGGGCATTCCGGATTGCCGGGTCAGATGCCGGCACACGGGCCGCACGGAGCGCCACCACGGCCATGCTGGTGCTGTCCACGTCGGGCGGATCGGAGGGCGTGAGTGAGAATGACCAACCGACATCAGAGCGGGAGCCGGTAAGCACGGCGACAGCGGCAGGAGGGACGGGGCGTCCCGCGACGCGGAGCGCCACCATCGACAGGCATTGGTCGAAGGCACTGAGCCCGTAGCGACCCCCCGTGTTACTGCGCTCGAGTTGCGCCAGGTAGTCGCGCCCGCCAAGTGCACCCGATGCCCCCGCTGCCCGCTGGGCGATGACGATCTTCGCTGTGGCACCCGGTGTGGTGGCATATGCCCGGGCCCTCTGCGCGAGGGTGGCCAGGGCGCCTTTCAGTGAGCTTGGCGATGCCCCGGCCATGCGTCGGGTGGCGATGATGTCGGCCTGCTGCCCGGCGGGCATCGCGGACACCGGCTGATGCAAGAGCCATGTGGTGGCCTTCTCGGCGACCCGGTGATTGGCAGGAGCAGCGCTGAGCGCGCCCGGAGCGGTGACGATGATTGCCAGGGCCGCGGCTGCGCCTCCGGTGATGCGACGGTGCATCAACTGTGTTCCTGCGCCAGACAGTAACGCCACTCCGGTGCCGGCGACATGATGAGCACCATGGAGTACCCAAAGCGCTGCGCGACCTTCGCGTGGATATCGAGACCGCACGCGGCGAAGCGCTCTGTGGCCCCCGTGGCCGTGCGTGCCGAGGCACCCGTTGCGGTGCGCGACCCGACGCGCATGCTCACCAGTACCTCGCCCGACGCCAGCGGTGCGACGGTGGTCGAGCGTCCCAGCCAGGCCGCCTGCCAGCCCGTGCCCGGTGGTGGGGCCACCGTCTGATCGCCCTGATTGCTTCGGTGGTTGAGCTGCCATGCCATCGATGATGCGAGCTTGCCGGCCACCGTACGGCGGTCAGCGGTTGACAGCGACCCGCCCCCGATGCTTCCCGGCGAGATGGTGACGGGGCTGCGGCCCCGGACCGGCACGGGCAGGTCGATGTCGAACACCCGGTCGCCCAGGGCGGCTGACGCGCGAAGCGGTCCGATCGAGGCGATGTCGGTGTTGGGCGCGACATCCGGAAGGGTGCGCACCATCGTCTCCCCGCCGCACTCCTCGGGGTTCCCTGCCGCAAACCCGCAGGCACGCGCCTCATCGCGCACCGCATTGGTGCCGCGTACCACCACATCGCCCCACCCGGGCTCAGTGATGAGCGTGGCGGTGCCATCGGCGGCGGTGGTGGCCTGCTGGGTTCCGTAGGTCACAGTCGCCCCGGCGGCAACCGAGCGCACCGCCGCGTCGTCGAATCTCGCCACCTGAATGGTGAACGGCGTGCCCACCTCCTGCGGGGATGGTGGGCCGTCGACGGCGAGCTCGTCCTCGAGCCCGGTGCCGAAGGTCCACAGCACTTCATCGCCTGCGCGCACCGTGACGTCGTCGGTGCCCACTTGCGCGGCCGCGTGGTTCACCTTGAGCTTCCACCAGACCGAGAAGTCCGGCGGCATGGCGTCAGCACCGATTCGGGTGATGAACGTGCTCTGCACCTGCCCGAGCGGAAACAGGTCGAAGCCCACGGGAAGGCTGGCGTCAAGCACCGCGCGCACCAGTAGCGACGTGGCGCTCTGGTTCGACACCGTGTTGCTGACGCCGCTAAACGAATCGACGAGCGTTGCCGACCCGGCCACCGGGATGTTGGCCGCACGTTCGCTCAGCAGGGTTGACCCTGCGCCTTCAACCCGGATGGTGGCGCTGGCGGCAATGCCGGTTGCGGGAATGGCCAGGAGTGCTGCGCAGGCAATCGCCCACGCACTGCGGTGAAAATAGGTCACTGATCCCTCGTCCCTCGGAGGTGTCTGTCGTGTGACGGAGCGGCGGCTGGTCTCCTGGCTGTCCGGTCAAGTGCGAGGAGCACGCCTTCCCGGAGGTCACCCCCCAGTGGCTGGCCGAAGCCCATGCCCTCACTCCCGGATCACAGTGGCGGGACCGCGCCGGATTCTCACCGGCTTCCCACTTGGCACCCCGAGGGGTGACCGACGTCCGTAGTGCGAGAGGGACCCTACGGAGCGCGCCGGATACGTGCCCCCGCATCGTTCCCAGTGCCCCCAGGGCGCGCCCGCGCCCCGGGGGCACCCCGCCTGCGGCTCCCTACGGGTGGATCACAACCGTTCGCCGCAGAACCGGTGGCAGGCTCGCGGTACTCACCATTGATGGCGCAGATGGGTGAATTGTGAGGACTGCCCGTGTCGAATGCACGAGTGTTCCCGGGCAGCGGATTGTCACCGTCGCCCGGCCCCCGGGGAGGATGCTGCGACGCCCGGGAAGCACCCGGGTGAACACCTGGCGCCCCTGCCTGAAGGTGACCTTCGCCTGGCCCCGCCCGATCACCTCATTGACGTTGCCCATATTCGTGAGCCCGATCTCCAGGCTGCGTGTGGCCCCGTGGCCCCGCTCTCGCGTTCGTGTGAGAACGAGATGACGGTGGAGATCACCCGGCACGGTGATGAGCGTGCCGATTCCGAGGCGCACGTCCACCTGAACCGTGCCGCCGGTTGGGCGCACCGGGCTGCCGCTGAGAAGGATGAGCGCCTCGTGGTCGCCGGGCGGTGCCGTTGTGGGGGCAGTCGACTGCACGTCGAGCACGGCCGACTCGCCAGGCACGAGCGCGAGAGTTGACGGCGTGATGGTTACCCAGCGCGCCGCGGAGGCTGGGGGTGCCGTGCGTGGGTTCAGGATCACGATGCCCCCTGGGGTCATGCCGTAGTCACCGACCGTCGCCCTCAGGTTTGCTGCCGCGCCACCGATATTCGTAACGGTGACCTGTCGGGCTTCGCCAGCGTGCATTTGCAGCGTGCTGGGATTGACAGACAGGCTGATGGTGCTGGCCATGGCGAGCGCTGGTGATGCGGTCGCCACGACGATGCCCATGAGCGCAAGGTGGATGGGACGGATCATCTGGAATCTCCCTGTGATGGATCCACGAGGCCTATGGCAGCGTGGCAACGGTGTATGTGATTGTTGATGTGCGTATGCCCTCAATCCCAAACGGAATGGGCCCAAGGCCTGTCGCGATGCCCCAGGCATCTCCGCCGGCCGGAGTGACGGAACCGGTTCGCTGACCAATTCCGATCGCGCTGCCCGCCAGCAGCGTGGTTGTGCCAACGGCGAGCGTGCGCGTACCGCCGGTCGGGACGGTGGTGAGCGACAGCGACTGGGGGATGTCCCCGCCGCTGAAGGCCGACCGCGAAATCGAGAGCTGATATCCGGTGGGGGCGTTGCTGGTAACGACCACCGACTGGCTGATCGGTGCGATTGTGTTGCCGACGGCGGCACTTCCGAAGTCGAGCGATGCCGGCACGGTGATGGTTGTGCTGGTGGCAGTGGTGTTGAGGAATACCGTGGCCGAGTTCGCCGTCTTGTTGGTGACGGCAAGATCGGAGCGGCCATCGCCATTCAGGTCGGCCTCCGCGATTGACGAAGGGGCTGTGCCCACGGAAAGCGTGGTGGCTGCAGCGAACGTGCCATCGCCATTTCCCGGGAAGATGCCGACGCTTGCGCTCCCGCTGTAGGCCACCGCGAGATCGGGAATGCTGTCGCCATTGATGTCGCCCACCGCGAGGGCATCGGGCGCACTCGCTGCTGACCCGTTGAGGGTGGGCTGCGCGGTGAGGGTCCCAGCAGCTGATCCAAGAAAGGTCGACACCGTGCCAACTCCCTGGTTGGCCACCATCACATCGGCATACGTGTCGCCGTTCAGGTCGCCGACGCCGATTGCCACTGGGCTGGCACCCACAGGCCGGGAGGTGCTGGTGCCGAATGAGCCATCGCCGGCGCCAAGTCGATACGTGAGCGCATTTGATGCACCAGTTGCAAGAAGGTCCAGCCGTCCATCGTGATTGATGTCGGCCAGCGCCACTGCGGAGGGGCTGGTTCCCGTGGCCAGCGTGCCAGCGCAGCTGGAGCAGTTGAAGGTTGTGAAGCTTCCGGACGTGCCCCGCTGCCGGAGCACCGAGATGTTGGCATCGCCCCCATTTGCCACCACCAGGTCGGTGAGCGCGTCGCCGTTCAGATCTCCCGATGCCAGCGCTGATGGTGAGTTGCCGACCGAGGTTGAACGCGATGTGGGGAATGCCCCGGTGCCATCGCCGAAGAGGCTCGTGATCGTGTTGCTGCCGCGGTTGGCCACAATCAGGTCGCGGGAAACCCCTGTGTTGAAGTACCCGGTCACCATGGCCGACGGCCCGGTTCCGGTGCCGGTGGTGCCGACGGTTGTTGAGAACGTGCCGGTGGCACTTCCCGCACGTGTGGCGACACTGCTGGCAGAGGTCCCGTTTCCTTCATCAGCGATCGCGATATCCGGGAACGCGTCAGCCGTGAACAGCGCAGCGACAATCGCCACAGGCCGCGTTCCGGCGGCAATTGGCGACTGCGCTGTGGGCGTGAACGTCGGTACGAGCGGAACGCCGGTTGCGATGTTCGTGAGCCCGGTGATTGAAACCATCACGAGGACGGCCAAAGTGGGTCCTATCCAGCTTCGGGATCTGAATAGGACCCGCATGGCGCCTAGGGGGTGGTGACGGCAGTAAAGGTCACCGTGGATGAGCGCAGCCCATCCTGGGTGAACGGCACGGGTCCGAGAACCAGTCCCAGGTTCCACGTGTCGCCAGCGCTGTTGGTCACGTGCCCGGCGTTCCCAGCGCCAATCAACGAGCTGGCCGCGGTGAGGATCGCGACATCACTGGATGCCGGGGTTGTGCTGCCCGGTGCAACTCCGACGCCACTCGGGTTGGCCACGGTGAGCGGCATGTCCACGTTGTCGGCGAGCGAGCCACCACCGGCGTTGGTGAACGCGGTTCGGCCAACGCTCAACTGGTAGCCCTTGGCGGCGTTGCTCGTGACGGCGACAGGCGTGGCTGATGCCGGGCTTGTGCCGCCCACCGAGATGTTGCTGAATGAGATCGATGCCGGTGCCGTGAGCGACAGAATGCTGTTCACAGTGACGGTGGCCGTGGTGTTGCCCGTGGCTGGCACCGCCATTGCGGGTACCGCTCCAACGGCCAATGCAAGCACTGCAACCCCAGCGGCGGCACGTGGCCAACGTGCGCTGCCCTTTGTGGATCCCTTCATGGTGATTTCTCCTTATGGTCAACTGAATGGCCGCGACCGTAAGGAGCGACTCTCCCGCGCTCCACCGACACCCGTCGGTACTGGATGGTTCTGGGACGATTTCCTCCCCAAAACCACCGCCGCAGGCAGTTTCAACCAACCCAAATGGTGAGACATGGAACCAACTGAATGGCTGTGCCGCGACCCCAGTAACGCCCCCGGGGAGCATCATGAGTTCCGGTTCCGCCCTGTCCCCGCGTTCAGTAACCGGCGATACCCGCTACCCGGTGCGATCGCGCCTTGCGAATGCGCCGTCTGGGATTCGAACCCAGGACCTTGGGATTAAAAGTCCCCTGCTCTAACCAACTGAGCTAACGGCGCCCCGGAAGGGTAACGCCCCGTGAGGGTCAGGCGGCCCCGCTGGTGCGCTGGGCCATGCGCGGAGCCGGCGCAAGGCGGCGGAACCACGGGCCGTCGCGCCCGGTACCGGATGCCGCCCACACGGCAGCGTCGTCGGCGATGCGCTCGATTCCATGCAGCACGGCGTCGAGCGCGTCCACCGCCGCGGCCAGGCGCACGTCGGGGGTGCCGGCTGCTTCGGAGCGGCGGAGCGCCTCCCATGCCGGGTCGAGCACGTCGACCAGGCCGGTCTCGGGCGCCGGTGGCAGGCGATCGCCGATCGCGGTCGCGATGTCCTCGAGCGACCGCGCGATCTCGGCGCGTACGGCGTCGATGCCGGGGATATCCGTGCCGTCCTTCCACGCACGCACCCCGAGCACGGCGATCTCCCGCGGCAGTTTCAGTACCGCCGCCTCAAGCGCGATGATTGGCGTCGGGTGAAGGAACACCGTGAGTGACTCCACGATCTGCGCCTGGGCGACGCGCGTGGCCTCGTCGGCCGCGAGCATGGCCCCTCGCTGTGCCTCCGACGCGGCCCCGGGGCGCAGTTCGCCGATGACCGTGGCGATCATGGCGTCCGCATCGCGGGCGTCGGTACGAAGCGCACGGGCGAGTATCTGCGGCAGCTCATGGGCACTGCGGGTGGGCCAGAGAAGGGTGGCGATGATCATTCCGGCGGTGCAGGCCAGCCCCGTGGCCGTGAGCCGCTCCCACATGAGGTCGGTGCCCGATGCGCCTCCGCTGGCGGCGAACACCAGGGGGATGGGCGTGAACAGGATCACAAACCACATTGCGTTGACCGGACTCAGCAGCGCGGCGAGTGTGGATACCACGATGATCCCGCCCACCAGCGCCGCTTGCGCGGGGAGCACCACCAGCATGCCCACCGCAACCACGCCGCCGATCGCGGTGCCGATGGTTCGCTGCATCGCCATCTCAACCGAGTCGCCCAGCGTGGGACGCAACACTGCCATGAGGGTCAGGGTGACCCACGCGCCATGCGTCACCCCCAGAATTCCCCCGGGTCCGAGGGCGGTGAAGACTCCCATCGAGATGCCCGTGGCCGCGCCCAGTCGCAGGCCGTGCCGCAGAGCGGTTGACTTCCACGTGAGCGCCGCCCGGAGTTGATCCATCAGGTGCAGGGGTGCAGGCGCAGGGATGTCGATCGATGGCACCTCCGGAAGGTCAAGCGCATCGACCGCTTCTCGCACTCGCAGCAAGAGCCGTTTTGCAGCCCGGGCCCGTCCAGCGGCGACCAGAGCTGCGTGGAGTGGCGGACCGGTGAGGCCATCGGGCGATGGCACGGTCGCGTGCACGGTGGCGGCTGCATCGTGGAGCGCGGTGAGGTCGGGCCGGCCACGGGGAATCATCGTGCACGTGGCGATGTCGGCCGCCGTCAGGGATACCTGCGTGAGCATGTGGTCCATCGCGGCCCGGGTCGACGGGTCGGCCGGCGCCTTTCGCCGGTCGTCCGCCACGGCCGAGATCAGCGCCGTCACCCGCTGAGCCGCGACCAGTGCCGCCCATAATCGGTGCGAGCGGTCCGACCAGCCCGCGCGGCGGCTGCGGATGACCGCCACCACCTCACGGCCGTCCTCGATCGCGTTGATCGCCCGCATCTCGAGTCGGGTGCTGGTGGGATCGCGCGCGAACGCGGCCACCGACAGCCATGCATCGCTCACTGCCAACTCGGCCGGGGCGAATGGCGCGATGGGCCACGGCAGTACCGACAGCACCACCACCCATCCGCTTCCGATGAGCACTGCCAGCACGGCATCTGCCAGCCGTGGAGTGGGGTGCAGGCCCTGAGCGAGGATGAACAGGCCGAGCGGCGCGGGGGCGGCCATGGTGGGTACCTCCCCCCACGCCGATGCGAGCCCGGCCAGCACGCCGAGCGCCAGCATCACGACGGCCGCCGCCAGTGCTGCGTGGGCCACCTGCACTGCCAGCACCACCACCACGATGTTGAGCGCGGTGACCACGGCGTACACCTGCGCGTGGCGCCGGTACCCGCCACCGGGTTCCACGATGGCCGTGAAGAGCGCCGCGATCGCACCCACGCTCCCCAGGTCCAGGCGACCACCCGCCAGCCCGAGGAGCAAGGGCAGGGCAACGGCAAGGGCCATGCGGACGGCGCTTAAGGGGGCGGGCCTGCCGGTTCCCGGCCCCGCGATCCGGCGGGCCAGCCAGCCGGCGCCCCGCTCCACGCGCTTCATGCGGTTGGGGTGCGTGGTGGGAGCGTCGCTCACACGCGGAGTGTCGCAGCCCGGGCGCTCGCTAGGGTGTCGCCAATGCCGCCACTGGGAGACGATCAACTGCATGCCGCGCTTGCCGCGCTCCCTGGCTGGGGCGTTGCCGAGGGCATGTTGGTGAAGGCCTTCACGTTCGATGAGGGGTTTCTCTCCGGCATCCGGTTTGTGGACGCCGTGGCCGATGCCGCCGAGGCCGCCGACCACCACCCCGACATCGACATCCGGTGGACCACAGTCACCATCAGGCTGGTCACCCACTCCGAGGGGGGAATCACCGAGATGGACCTTGCGCTTGCCGGAGTGTGCGACCGGCTGGCGGCTGGCTGATGGGAATGCCATCGATCATCCGGCGCACGGCATTTCGCATGGATCCCGAACGCGCTCATGAGGCCGCGCTGCGTGCATTGCAGGTGGGGAGCCCGTTGCTCGTACCGGCCAAGGGGTACATGGCCACGCGCGACGCGTCGGTGCACCAGCGGCTGATGGGCCTCGACTTCGCCGGCCCGGTGGGGCTTGCGGCCGGCTACGACAAGTACGGCCGGGCGGTGCGCGCGTGGGGGCGCCTGGGGTTTGGATTCGCCGAGATCGGCACGGTGACCGCCCGCGCGCAGCCGGGGAACCCCCGCCCCCGGCTGTTTCGCCTGGTGGATGACGAGGCCATCGTCAATCGCATGGGCTTCAACAACGATGGTGCGGCGGTCACGGCACGGCGCATTGCTGCAGCGCGCGCGGGGTCCGGCGCCGGGATCCCAATTGCCATCAACATCGGCAAGTCGAAGGTGACGCCGCTCGACGACGCCCCGGCCGATCATGTGGCCTCGTACCGCCTGCTTCGTGGCGTGGCTGATCTTGTGGTTGTCAACGTGTCGTCGCCCAATACCCCGGGGCTTCGTGAGTTGCAGGACCGCGATCACCTCACGGCGATCCTCGGTGCCCTCCGCGATGAGGACGCCTCAATGCGCGCCCGTGACGGCCGCGCCCCCATGCCCTTTCTTGTCAAGCTGGCTCCCGACCTGCCGGATGCGCAGATCGAGGACGCCGTCGACCTCGCCGGAGAGCTGGGGCTGGCCGGCGTGGTGCTCACCAACACCACCATCTCGCGCGAGGGGCTTACAAACCCTGCCGACCCGGCGGCGGCACAGCAGGGCGGCATGTCCGGCCCACCGCTTCGTGCCCGTGCTGATGAGGCCACCCGCATCGCTGCTCGCCGTGCCAGTGGGGATCTGCTGATTATCGGCGTGGGCGGCATCATGGATGCCGATCAGGCGTGGGACCGCCTTGCCAGCGGCGCATCGCTGGTGGAGGTGTGGACCGGCATGGTGTACCGCGGCCCCACAATCGCCCGTGACATCACCACCGGGCTCACCGATCGCATGCGGCGCGAGCACGTGGGCCACATCTCCGAGCTCGTGGGCAGTGCGCTGGCCGGGGGCGGATGAGCCTTCTCGGGCAACTCGCGATCATTCTGATCGCGGTCGCCGCCGCCGCCATCATCGGCGAGCGCCTCAGGTTCTCGGCCATCCCGCTGTTCATCATCGCGGGCATCCTGCTGGGGCCCTACGAGCCATTCCCCTCGGCCCTTCTTCAAGGTGAGCCGCTGTACCTCATCAGCGAGCTCGGGATCATCCTGCTGCTGTTCTACCTGGGGCTCGAGTTCAGCCTTGAGCGCCTGGTTCAGGCACGCAATCTGGTGCTGCGGGGTGGGGTGATCGACCTGGTGGTCAATGGCGGCCTGGGGTTTGCGGTGGGCGTGGCCCTGTTCGGGGTGAGTGCCGAGGCCCTCATCGTGGCCGGCATCATCTATGTGTCGAGCAGCGGCATCATCATCCAGGCCCTGTTCGACTTCCGTCGGCTGGCCGACGACGAGACCGATCTGGTGCTGGGCATCCTCGTATTTGAAGATATGGCCGTCGCGGTGTTCCTGGCCATCGCATCCGCACTGGCGGTGGGGCAGACGGTGAGTGGGGGCATGATCACGGCGCGTACCGTGATCGTGGTGGCGTTCGTCGCCGCATTCCTGGTGGCCAGTCGCTATCTGCCCAAGTACATCAATCGCTTCAGTCCGTACCTGGAGCGCGAGCGACTGGTGCTCGTTGCCCTTGCACTGCTGGTTGGTGCAGCCGCGCTGGCGGAGTGGGCAGGCCTGTCGGCCGCCATCGGGGCACTGCTGGCGGGAATCCTGCTGTCCGAGACCGAGGCGCGCGACCGCATTGAGCGGCACCTGTACGGCCTGCGCGACTTTGCGGCATCCATCTTCTTCTTCTCATTTGGCCTGCAGATCGACCTGGGGTCGGCCGGGGAGATCTGGCAGTGGATCCTCATTGGCGCCGTGGTGGCGGTGGGCGGCAAGCTTGTCGCCGGCTGGATCGCCGGCCGGAGCAGCGGATTTTCGCGCCGGCAGTCGTTCACGGTGGGGTCGAGCCTCATCGCCCGCGGTGAGTTCTCGCTGATCCTTGCCCAGATCGCAGCCCTCGGCGTGGCGCTCGATCCCGGCTTTCGACAGCGCATTACGTCATTCGCCGGCGTGCTCGTGCTGGTCACAGCCCTCGTCGGAGTGCTACTGATGAGAGAATCCCGAACGATCGGACGCGCGTTGTTCGGATCCAGGAAACCCAGCGCAGCGGTGGTCGTCCACGAGGAGGGACGTTCGTGATCGAGGTCCGAGAGACACGCCTCCCCGGCGTCGGCAAGAAATTCACCATGCACACCACCCGCGGCGAGGACGTGTGCGCCATCGTGCACACCGACGGGCGGCGCGAGGTGTACCACCGCAGCGACCCAGACGAGGACGCCGAGGACGTCCTCGTGCTCACCGACGACGAGGCCCGCCAGCTGGGGTCCATTCTCGGGGGCGTGGTGTACCGCCCGGAGCTCGCCGAGCACCTTGACGTGGCGCTCAACGACCTGGCACTCGAATGGGTGGATATCCCAGCCGACAGCCCGCTCGTGGGCCGTACCGTGCAGACCTGTCGCATACGCCGGACCACCGGCGGCACGATCGTGGCCATCCTGCGCACGGAGGGGGCACTTCCGATGCCGCATCCGGACGAACCCATCAGGGCCAACGACACCCTGGTCATCCTTACCCGACCCGACACCTTCGACGAAATCCAGCGACTCGTGGCAGACGGCCCTCCGTCGGACGCCGCCTGAGTCCCTTCGGGGCGGCGGCTACTCCATGAGGGATCCGGACAGGCGCGACCTCTGGTCGGTGCTCCGCGGTCGGGGCACCCCGTCGCTGCGTGGGCTGCTCACACGCGTGGTGGTGGGCGTGGGTCTGGTGCTGGGCGTGCTCAGCGCCCTGGCCATCATCGGCGTGTATGCGTCCACGGCGTCGTACCGCGACGATCAGCAGGCGGCCGTCACGCGGGCCACGACAGCCGAATCCATCCTCGCCGACCTGCTGAATGCTGAGACCGGCGTGAGCGGGTACACACTGACCGGCCGACCCAACTATCTGGTGCCGTACGTAAAGGCCGAGGCCTCGTACCCGCGCAGCATCGCGCGGCTGCAGGGGCTCGTGACCGGCAGCCCCAAACTTGAGCAGTCGGTGGCCTCGATCGACCGCGCCGCCACACTGTGGTTCTCGGAGGCCGCGACCCTCATTGATCTGCGCAAGCAGGGCAACATCCAGGGCGCGGTGGATCGCATCAATCAGGGCATCGACAAGGCCCGCCTTGACGCGCTGCGAGCGGAGCAGGCCGAACTGCGGGGGCTCGTGGAGCGCGAGCGCGAGACTGCGCTTCGCCGTGCCGACCGCCGACGCACACTCACCATTCTCGCGCTCCTCCTCGGATCCGTCATCGCCGTGCTCACCGTTCTGGGCGCCACGCGGCTGCTGTGGCGCCGGGTGGGGGCCCCGCTTGGATCGCTGCTGCAGGGAGTGCGGCGCGTGGGGGCGGGCCGCACGGGCGAGAAGGTGCCGCTGCCGGAGCACGCTGCGCGTGAGGTTGACCAACTGGTGGAGTCGTTCAACGAGATGCAGGGGCAGGTGGTGGTGCAGCGTGACGCCGCTGAGTCCAGCGCCCGCCGTACGGAGGCGGCGCGCGCCGAGCGGCGTCTGTGGCGCACGGTGGAGAAGGGTCTGCTTCCCGAGAACCTGCCCGCCGTTCCCGGCCTGCGTCTGGCGGCCCGCTACCTGCCCATGAGCCCGGGGCTTGCCATCGGGGGCGACTTCTACGACGCCCGCGTGCTGCCTGACGGAAGTCTCGTGGTGGTGGTGGGCGATGTCGCCGGGCACGGTGCCGAGCCCGCCGCACGGGCAGCACGCATGCGATTCGGGTGGCGTGCGCTGGTTGAGGTGGATCCCGACCCACAGCGCGTGCTGGGTGTGCTGAATGGCCTTGTGGTTGGCCCGGGCGAACGCGAACAGGGAATCTTCTCCACGATGTGCCACTGCCACGTGCACCCCGACGGCCGCGCCGAGATCGCACTTGCCGGACACCCCAGACCCATCGTGATGTCCGGCGACACCGGCGCGCTCATCGAGGTGGAGGAGCGGGGCCCCATTCTGGGCCTGCTCGACCCGCCGTCATGGCCGGTGACCGAGGTCACCATTCCCGAGGGCGGCACCCTGATCATCTACACCGATGGGCTGGTGGAGGCGCGGCAGGGCGACGTCATGTTCGGGTCGGCGCGAGTCATACAGACATTGGCTGCCTCGGCGCACCTGCCGCTTGAGGAGCGCATCGCATACCTCACCGAGCGCGCGCGACGCTACGACGAGGGCAATCTGCGCGATGACGTGTCGGTGCTGGCGGTGCAGCGGGTACCGCGGCTCGACGCCTAGACCCGCCGGCGCCCCACGGGGAATGCCTTGGCGATGGCTTCAAGGCGGTACCCGACCCGGTGCTCGGTCTGCACGTAGGTGTAGCGCCCGCCGGTTTCGTCAACCTTGCGGCGCAGCCGGCGCACCAGAACGTCCACCGATCGGTCGCCATGTGGGCGTTCGCCGCCCCACACACGCTCAAAGATCTCGTCGCGTGACAGCGAGCGGCCCTTCTCCTCGGCGAGGATCCACAGCAGTTTGGTCTCGAGCGGCGTGAGCGGTGCCACCTCGTCGGCCACCCGCACCTGCAGGCGGTCGCGGTCGATCTCGAGGTCGCCCATCGATACCTCAGATGGATCGCCTTCGCCCAGCACCTCGGCACGCCGCAGGGCGGTATCGAGCCGCGTGACCAACTCGCGGGCCGAAAACGGCTTTCGCAGCAGATCGTCGGCCCCAAGCGTCAGTGCCTCAAGGCGCTCCCCCTCGTCGGGGCGCGCGGTCATCACGATGATGGGCAGGTTGGGAGCCCAGCGTCGCACGTCGCGGATGATTGACCACCCGTCCACGTGCGGCAACATGAGATCGAGCACCACAGCATCGGGCTGCCAGGCCTTGAGCGTGGTGAGGGCGGCGAGTCCGTCGCGGGCCACGCTGGTGGCGTATCCGGCCTTGGCCAAGTGCCACGCCACGGCCTGCGCGGTTGACTCGTCATCCTCCACCACAAGGACGGTGCGACGGGTTGGATCGGGAACAGTGCTCATATGACGACGACGTTACGTCTGTGTCAGCGCTGAATCGTGACCGACTCGTGAACAGGCCGTGAATACGTGAAAACCAAGGCGCGAAGCGGTTTCACAACATGTTCACAGCATGGCTGTAACAGGTCACAAGTCGTTCACAGGAGTGGGGAGACACTGCGAACGACTCGCGGGGCGCACCCGGGAGGGAATTTCCCCAGCACTCATCTCAGGAGATATTTTAAACGTGAACCGCACTCTCCGTAACGTCGCGCTGCTGTCCGCCGCGGGCCTGTCGCTCGCCGGCTCGGCAAGCGCCTTCGGTGCCGCAACCGGCTCCGGCGCAACCTTCCCGGCCATCGCCTACCAGACCTGGTGCTCCGACTCGGGCGCCTGCTCGTACACGGGCGTCGGGTCCGGCTCAGGCATCAAGGCTCTCGCCGCCAAGACCGTCGACTTCGCCGGCTCAGACGTGCAGATGTCCGACGCACAGGTGGCCACGTTCAATGGTGACAAGGTCACCTACATCCCCACGCTCTACGGCGCCATCTCCCTTCCCGTGCACGTCGCGGGTGTCACGGGCAACAAGGTGAAGCTTGACGGCTCGACCCTGGGCGACATCTTCTCGGGTGCAATCACCACCTGGAACGACGCCAAGATCACCAAGACCAACAAGGGCATCAAGTTCCCTGCGTCGCCCATCACGGTGTGCGTACGCAGTGACGCCTCGGGCACCTCGGGCAACTTCAGCAACTACCTGTCCAAGGTGAGTGCCTCCTTCAAGACGAAGGTGAGCTCGGGTGGCCAGAACCAGACCCCGGCCTGGACGGCTCCCGCCCTGCAGTCGGCATCCGGTAACGCCGGTGTCGCGAACTGCGTCAACAGCAACGACAACGCCATCGGCTACGTCGACCTGGGCGACGCCATTCGTGCCGGCCTGCAGACCAACGTCGTCGCTGTGGGTCAGAACCGCATCGTCAAGGGCAAGGGCCGCGTGATGCAGTACGTGCTGCCGTCGACCAAGACGATTCAGCTCGGCGGTACGCCCACGGTTGGGCAGAACGCCAAGATCAAGGCTGGCGACCTCAAGGTCGATCTCACCGCGTCGCCGAACTCGGGCGCGTACCCCATCACCACCACCACGTTCGTCTTGGTGCGTGCCGGCATGCCGAACAACGGTGCCGTCTCTGGGGCCCTGTCGTACTTCCTCGGCAAGACCGCCCAGGGCAAGCTGGAGAGCCTCGGCTTCGTGCCGCTCTCGGGTCAGCTGCGCACCGGTGCCAACAAGGCGCTGGCGAACCTGGGCTAATCGACTCTCTGAGTTGATCCCTGCTGTCCACGGGGGCACCGGTTGCACACGCTGCCGGTGCCCCCATGCGTTTCACACCAAGTTCACACCACGTCGGGCACCATTGCTGGCGGTCCACCACACACCATCGAACCCGGGGACATGACGCCACCGCCTCCGCCGCCGCCTCCCGACGAGGCACTCGCCCGACAGTTCCCATCACCGCTTCGGCGTACCGGGTCCAGCGTCGCGGCCGACCGTACCTATACGGGGCTTGCGGTCGGGGCTGCCGCTATTGCGGTGGCCTTCGTGGGCTACCTCATATGGAACACCGTCGCCCAGACCGGCGATGTGTGGTCCACCTTCGGGGTGTGGGGGTTCCTGACGGGCGATCAGTGGGTGCCCACGCCGGTGAGCGGGGCTCCCATCTTCGGGGCGCTGCCGTTCATCTACGGCACCCTGATGACGTCGATCCTGGCACTCATCATCGCGGTGCCTGCGGCAATTGGCATCGCGCTCGCCACGGTTGTGCTGCTGCCCAAGAAGCTGCGCGGCCCGATCGGGGGCATGATCAACCTGCTTGCGGCGGTGCCGTCGGTCATCTTTGGTCTCTGGGGCCTCACCGTGCTGGTGCCATTCCTCAAGCCTGGCCTTGAATGGCTCTCGACCACCTTCGGCGGGCTCAGTATCTTTGGGTGGTACCCGTTTGAGGGTCCCATCACGTCGGGCTCGTACCTCATCTCTGCGCTTGTGCTGGCAATCATGGTGCTGCCAATCATCACGGCCATCATCCGCGAGGTGCTTATTACGGTGCCCCGCGACCAGCAGGAAGCCGCCTATGCGCTGGGCGCCACCCGCTGGGAGATGGTGCGCCACTCCATGCTGCCGTGGGCACGGTCGGGCATCGTGGGCGCGTCGGCACTCGGGCTTGGCCGGGCGGTGGGCGAGACCATCGCCATTGCACTGCTGCTGGGGAATAGCCCCGGAATATTCACGTCCCTCGTGGGGCCTGGATCGACCCTTGCGTCGATCATCGCCCTGCAGACCGGCGAGGCGTCGGGGCTTCAGATGTCGGCACTCACCGCCCTCGCTGTGGTGCTGTTTGTGCTCGCCTTTGGAATCAATGCTGTGGCGCGCATGGTGGTGCGCCGCTCCCAGGGCGGAGCCGCCCGCAAGGACGGCCTGGTGTCGCGAGCGGTCACTGGTATCGCTGGCCTGTTTCCCCGCCGCGCGCCCAAGGCCGTGCAGGTATCGCCGTCCGCGTTGCCAGATGGCCCGCCGCCGCCCCCGGCACCCCGAGAGCCAGCCGCCATCACTGGATCTGCCTCGCTGTCGAGATCGCGCCGCGTGCGGTCGAGGCTTGGTGAGGGGGTCGTGTGGGTCAGCCTGGCCTTTGGCATGGTGCCGCTCATCCTGGTGATCTGGGAGATGATCCGCGTGGGGCTGCCTGCTATCTCCGGATCGTTCTTCACCGAACTGCCGCCCACCGACCCGTCGAGTTACGCGGGCGGAATCTCGAACGCGCTCGTGGGCACGCTCATCCTTATGGGTATTGCCACGCTCCTTGCCGCGCCCTTGGGGATTCTCACCGCGCTCTTCATCCGCGATGTCGCCCGCCCGGGCAAAATCAGCGGAAAGATCGGCTCCGCCGTGGGCTTTGTGGTGGACATCCTGTTGGGGGTGCCGTCGATCGTGGTGGGCCTCATTGTGTATCTGGGCGTGGTGATCGTGGTGGGGCACTTCTCGGCCTGGGCGGGCGGCATCGCGCTCGCCATCATCATGTTCCCGGTGGTGGTGCGGGCATCGGACGAGGTGCTGCAACTGGTGCCGCAGGCCCAGAAAGAGGCTGCCATGGCACTGGGCGCGCCGAAGTGGCGTACGACCCTCTCCATTGTGATCCCAGCAGCCCTTCCCGGGATCATCACCGGTGTGCTTCTCGGCGTGGCGCGCGCATCCGGTGAGACCGCCCCGCTCCTCTTCACCTCGCTCGGTAACCAGTTCTTCTCGACCGATCTCAACGCACCTATCGCCGCGATCCCCCAACTCATCTATCAGCGAACCATTCAGGTGGCCACGCCGGCATCGCTGCAACTTGCATGGGGTGCAGCCTTGGTTCTTGTCGCAATTATCTTCATCCTGAACATTGGCGGAGCGTTGATATCCCGCCGCTCACGAACGCTGGAGGTACGATGACGGACGCACACAGCAGCGGCGGCGACGAGGCAGTGGCCGATCCGCAGCTTGAGGCACCGGCGGCTCACGCGCAGTCGTCCGCGCCTGTGGGCAATGCGACCCTGGCGTCGGAGGCTCCGGCCACCAGCGCCCTCGCCGACCCCAATGATTCATCGCTGGTGCACCCCATGCGCACCCTCGACCTGTCGTGCTACTTCGGGTCGCATAAGGCCGTTGAGGACATCTCGCTCGCATTTCCGGCGAACACGGTAACGGCCCTCATCGGGCCATCCGGCTGCGGAAAGTCGACCCTCTTGCGCTCGCTCAACCGCATGCACGAACTGGTGCCCGGTGCCCGGGCCGAGGGCACCGTGCTGCTGCACGACCAGGACGTGTACGGCAAGGACGCCGACCCGGTGGCCGTGCGCCGCGCGGTGGGCATGGTGTTCCAGCGCCCCAACCCATTTCCCACCAAGTCGATCGCCGACAACATCTGGGCGGGCCCGAAGTTCAACCGGGTGAAGGGTGGCAAGGCCGAGCGGGACGATGTTGTGGAGCGCACGCTCCGTGGCGCCGGCCTGTGGGACGAGGTCAAGAACCGCCTCACCGCCCCTGCCGGTGGCCTGTCGGGCGGCCAGCAGCAGCGTCTGTGCATTGCGCGGGCCCTCGCCGTGGAGCCCGACGTGCTGCTTATGGACGAGCCGTGCTCCGCGCTCGACCCGCAGTCAACACTGCGTATCGAGGATCTCATCCGCGAGCTCAAGGACCGCGTGACGGTCATCATCGTGACCCACAACATGCAGCAGGCCGCCCGTGTGTCGGACTACACAGGGTTCATCACCATCGAGAATGAGGGCGAGCCCGGTCGCCTTATCGAGACGGGGCTGACACGCGACGTGTTCGGTAATCCCAAGCACTCCCGTACCGAGGCGTACGTCACCGGCCGCTTCGGCTAGGAGTGAGCTGTTCCATTGGGCGCCTGGCGTGGGTGCCGGTGGCCCAGTGCATCACCGGCGTAACCACAGGCGCGGGGTGTGATGGAACCATGTGGCATGGCCCCGGTGCGCTGGCGAATTGCGCCCCCGCCGGGCGCGCCGGGGCCCCGCAGCCGGGCTACGCGCCGCCGGGCGTCTCTCCGTGGGGCGCCACCGGGTCCTCGAGGTCATGCTCCTCCCGCTCGGCTTCGGCGCGCAGTTGCTTGAAGCCCACGCCCTCGATAAGCAGGAAGATAAAGCCCACGGCCACGCCCACGGCCATCTCGGTGGCCTGAAGGACGATGGAGAACGCCAGTGCATCCGCGGCACTGACCCCGTATGACGCGGTAAGGGGTACAACGGCCGCAGCCTGAAACACCACCAGATTTCCGGGGAGGATCGGAAATGACTGGGCAAGGGTGATGGTAACCAGCAGCAGGCCAGCGCCGCCCCAGCCCACATACCCAAGGCCGAAGGCGCCGAGGGTGGCGTAGATACCAGCCCACTGGGCGAGCCAGGTACCGAAGCTGGGGATGGCGACCGATGCCATGCGGTGGGGGTCGCGAAGGCCGACGTGGCTCTCCTGCACTGCAGCCCACAGGCGGCGAAGCGCGCGCATGGCCCGGTGCCAGAGGTTTCCGGTTGAAAGCCAGTCCGGCACCTGAGTGCCGGGGCGCTGGAGCATGGCGACCACCAGCACCACCAGACAGATGACGCCGAGCACTGCGGTGATGACCCATGCATACGAGGGCAGCGGCAGGAAGAGGCCGATGAGGACGACAAGAAACACCCATGCGACCGTGGTGATGATGTTCTCCACCACCACGGTGCCGAGCAGCACCGTGGTGGAGAGATCCTCACCCCTCCGGTTGAGCCGGCGTTTGGCCAGCAGCACCTTGGCGATCTCGCCCACGCGTGCGGCCAGGATGGTGTTGAAGAGGAATCCCACCATGAGCGGACTCAGCAGGTCGAAGTAGCGCGTCTTCCGCTTGAGGCTCGGCAGGCCGTCGACCACACCCTTCCAGGCCAGCCCCTTCAGGAGTACCGACGCGAAGTTGGCGAGTACCGCGACGACCAGCAGCCAGATGTTGTCCAGCCGGAAGGCCGAGAGGATGGCTGACCAGTCGACGCGCCAGAGCACCAGCAGCACCACGACGACGATTGCCGTGAGTCGGATTGCGTGCCAGCCCCACTTGGGCATGTGGCGTCGCCCCGGTGAGGGGGCGTCGGTGCTCACGTCAGACGCCCATCTCGTCGAGCGTCACCAGTTCCAGACCCTGATTGCGGGCTGCCGCGCAGATGCCGGGGATGGCGGCCGCGGTGTCGTCGCGGGGGGCATCGGGCGCCCAGCCATCGGCGTCATGCAGCAACAGAATGCATCCGGGCGCAAGTGCTGCGGCGGACCGCTGCACAACGACGTCGGCGCCGGGGTTGGCGGAGTCGAACACGCCCTTGCTCCATCCCATGAGGCGGTACCCGGCCGACCTGACGGCGGCCCAGGTGGTTGGCCCACGGAAGCCGTGGGGTGCGCGGAACATGGGGGAGAGCGCATCGGGGCCTGCCGCCGCGGTGATGGCATCGGCCGTGCGGTTGATCTGCCGTCGCACGTAGCGCGGGCCGCGCCACACGAGGATGCCGTGGTCGTAACCATGGCTGCCGATCTGATGCCCCTCGTCGTGGATGCGTCGCACCATCTCGGGGTGGCGGGCCGCCTGGCGTCCGAGGATGAAGAAGGTCGCGTGCACTCCCTCACCGCGCAGCGCATCGAGGATCGCAGGGGTGGATGGCCCAGGCCCGTCGTCAAATGTGAGCGCGGCGAACGGGGCATCGGAAGGGCCGTGAGATGGCACCGGGCCGTAGATCAGGGATCCCGGCCGGAATGTCGCCCAGCCCGCCATCGACCCCGCCACGATGGCGGCGAGCGCGGCACGGGGGTGGCGCCGGGCAATTGCGACGGCTCCAGCCAGCACGGCCGCTTCGGCCAGAACCACGCCGCGAATCGTCCGTGACCTGGTCATCGGTGTCGAGTCGTCGCTGCGATGGGTCATGGGATCGTGCGCACTGGTCACGAGAGACCCTTTTCGCGGTTCGTCACGGGTCTCCCCGTCGGCGTCCACATGGTAATCGAGGGTAGCAGCGCCCCCTGAGAACGCCCCGGGGTTGGCACACGGGGAGTTCGAGTGCCAATACGCAGCGTCGGGTCTATACTCGGCGGCGCTTACCGCCCATCAGGAGAGTCCGTGCCGGTCTACGACTACAGTTGCGTGAAGGGACACCGTTTCGAGGTGTTCCAAAGCATGTCCGACACGCCGCTGAAGAAGTGCGAGGAGTGCGGCGCGAAGGCCGAGCGCGTGCTCCATGCCCCTGCGATCCACTTCAAGGGATCGGGCTTTCACAACACCGACTACGGCACCAAGACGCGTCCCGTGGGCGGTGGCAGCGCCGGCGACTCATCCGGTGGCGAGAAGAAGTCGGGGAGCGATTCCGCGGCGGCACCGGCATCGTCGGGTGGCGACTCCGCGCCAAAGAGCAGCGGCAAGACCGTCGGGCTCGACAAGGCCTGAGGGCTCCGGCGCCCCGAAGGCCCCGGGCGTCGTCACCGCTGTAACAGGGCCCCTCCCGGGGCGACCTGTATCGCCAGTTCAACCTGCGCTCAGACGTTGCTCCGTACCGTGGTGACGGCTCATCCCACGACGCAAGGAACAGAGCATGGACGACATCCGTGACGATGCACTTGAGGCGATGGACGCGCTGATTTCGCACCTGCGCGACGCAAAAACGATGGACTTCGAGGCAGCGGAGGCATGGCTGGCCTGGTCGGCAGCGGCGCAGGCGGTGAGGAGCGGGGCCCTCGGCGAGCACGAGGTACGGGTGCTCGGCGAGCGCGCGCGACGTGCCTGCGGCGTGGCACTGCCTGCCTGAGCCCGTCCCCATCTCTTCGTGCCGAAGGGGCGCGTCCCTTCGCGATCGTTGCGGCGTTTCGGTCTTGCGACGCCGGCCCCACCGGGGCCCCCGGGGCGAGTACCACTCCGGGTGCATGGTCGCCAACGGGTCACGCGCAATCGACCATCGCCCGTCGTGGATCGGGTTGACGATCCGTCGCCGGGATGCCGCTGCCGCCAACGGAGGTGATCTTCATATCTCGCGTGGCCCTCGCCGGGGAATGAATGGGAGGGGTACGCCGCCGCGCGGGCCCGGGCACGTGCCCCTCCATCATCACCATCGAGTATCCGGACCTCATCACCAGGTCGCCCGGGGCAGGCGACCATGGCTGCCCCGCAAGGCGCCGAACCGGCGGCGAAGCCACCGGCACCGGATGAGGTACCGCTAACGCCGTACGAAGTTGGCGATCTGCTGTTCATCCGTATTCGGTTCGCCCACCACGTACGAGATGCCGTTGACGTAGCGGGGGATACCCGCCAGCACCACGCGGTCTGCCGGGGTTGACGTAAGCCGCCACTGAAGCCAACCGAGCTTCATCAGGTCGGTCGTGCCCATATCGGTGCCGATCGCCCGGATGACCCCGGCCCCATTCCAAGGGGAGAAGGGGATGGTGGTGAGCGACGCCATCTTGCCCTTCACGCCGGTCACGAATGCCTGCTGGCGGGCGGCCCGGTGAAAGTCGTCGTCACACTTGCGCACGCGTACGAACTTGAGGGCCTCGTCGCCGTTCAGGTCGATCTGCCCCGCGGGAAAGCTCACGGTGGTGCCCCCCGGGTACTTGCAGTTGCGAAGCGCCGTGGGGTTGTTCACCGTAATTCCCCCGATGTCGTCCACCATGTTCTTCACGCCGTTGAAGTTGATGGTGACGATGTGGTGAATGGGCAGGCCTGTGAGGTCGCGGACCGCCGTGATGATGCCCTTCTGCCCTGCGAGGTAGTACGCGGCGTTGATCTTGTCGGCACCCTGTCCCGGAAGGCTCACGCGGAAGTCGCGGGGGATGGAGAGCCACTTCACCGTGCCCGCGCCCGGGTCGGTGCGCATGAGCATGATCGTGTCTGCCCGGCTGCGGGTCTCGCCCGGACGTGCATCTGATCCGATGATGAGCGTGTTCTGCGGGCTCGACAGCATGGCCGCCCCGGGCGTGAGGGCCTGCCTCGCGCTTGCGGTGATGCGGTTGTTCGCCTGATCGACGGCGCCGCGAATCGCCAGAAATCCGAAGACCCCCCACGCCACGAGCCCGAGCACCACCACCACGCCCACACGCCAGGTCCAGCCCCACACGCCCATTCCGCGAAATGACCACCACTTGCGTGGCGGCTTTGGCGGATCGGACAGCGGAACGGGGTCGGGGCGCTCAGCTGCGGCAGCACCCTCAGTGAGGGACTTCAGGCCGTCAAGCCCCTCTGAGGATTTGCCAGCGCCTCGCGCCTTGAAGCGGCGGTATGGCTTGGTGTGGGGCGGCATCGGCCTGCGATGGTACCTTCGCCGCCAGCGTTCCCGGTTCCCGGAGGGTATGAATGGCCGTCATCGGCATTGACGTGGGTGGCACCAAGATCGCGGCCGGGCGCCTCGGGACCGACTTCTGCGTGGAGCGATCGGTGGTCATTCCCACTCCCCACGGTGGAATCGAGATCGTGGACGCGATTGCCGCCCTGTGTGCCGATCTGGGGTCCGACTCAACCGCGCCGATCACCGCAATCGGCGTGGGGTTGCCCGCCACGATCGACGCCGTCACAGGCCGCGTTGCCCACTCCGTGCACACGGGAATGAGTGACTTCGATGCCGCAGGGCCCCTCGAGATACGCACGGGCCTGCCCGTTGTGCTCGACAACGATGCCAACCTGGCGCTTCTTGCCGAACACCGCATGGGGGCCGCCCGGGGTATGCAGACGGCCCTATTGCTCACGCTCGGCACCGGCGTGGGCGGCGGCATCGTCATCGGGGGCCAGGTGTTTCGTGGCGGTCGCGGACATGGCGCAGAACTTGGGCACATCTGCGTCAACGGGGATGGTCCTCCGTGCCAGGGCGACTGTCCGGGCCACGGCTGCATGGAGACCATGTGCAGCGGCACCGCGATTACGCGCGATCTACGGGCCTTCGCTGTGGCCAACCCCGACACCGCCCTGGGTGCCCTGCAGGTAGTTGGCGAGCTCGATTCCCACTCCGGTCTCGCGCTGGCCCGGGATGGCGACTCCGACGCTCTTCATGTGTTCGCCGGGGCCGGCCGCTGGCTGGGCGTGGGCGTGGCGTCGCTCTGCAACGCATTCGACCCCGACGTGGTCGTGATCGGCGGCGGCGTGTCGGATGCCGGTGAGCTGATTCTGGGGCCAGCCCGTGAGGAGTACCTCTCGCGGGCGCTGCCGCCCACACGCCGTGCCGAGGTCGTGCGGGCCACCTTTGGTCCTGAGGCAGGCATGGTTGGCGCGGGAATTCTGGCGGCGGACGCCATATGAGCGGATCACTCGTGGTGGTGGCCACACCCATTGGCACGCTCGACGATCTGTCGCCCCGCGCCGCCGCCGCACTGCGCGACGCCGATGTGGTGGCTTGCGAGGACACCCGACGCACCGCCGTGCTGCTGCGCCACGCCGGTTCAGACGCCCCAATGGTTCCGACGCACGAGCACAACGAGGCCTCGCGCGCTGCCGACCTGGTGCGGCGCATGAATGAGGGCGCCACTGTGGTGCTGGTGAGCGACGCCGGCATGCCCGGTGTGAGCGACCCCGGCGCGCGCGTGGTTACCGCCGCAGTGCAGGCCGACATCCCGGTCACGGTCATTCCGGGTGCTGGTGCGGTGGAGACCGCGCTGGTGGCGTCGGGCCTTTCGACGGGCACGGGCTACGCGTTTGCCGGCTTCGCCCCGCGCAAGGCGGGTGAGTTGGCCGCATTCATCGCCCGCATCGATACCTGGGGTGAGCCGGTGGTGGTGTTTGAGGGGCCCAAGCGGGTGGCGGCGCTCATGCGTGCGCTGGCCGATCACGATCCCAACCGCCAGGTGGCGGTATGCCGTGAGCTGACAAAGATGCACGAGGAGATCATCCGCGGAACGGCGTCGGAGCTGGCCGAGCGCATCACCGAGCCGCTGCGTGGCGAGGTGGCTGTGGTCATCGCGCCGCCGTCCGCGCCGCCGCCGCTTGATGAGGCCGCCCTTGCCAATGCGCTCATGCCGATGATCGAAGCCGGGATGAGTCCGGCCCGCGCGGCTGATGTGGTGGCCACGCTGGGGGCGGCGCCCCGGAACGCCGCCTATCGCGCGGCGCTGGCCGCCGCGGCAATGCGCGACTCCGCGTAGGCGAGGGCCGCCGCCGCATCGGCGGGCAGGTCTGCCCGGGCCCTTTGCTCACGGGCGACATCGCCCGCCACCACCGCACGCGCCACCGACTCGCCGGGGGCAACCACCTGCACCCAGTTGCTGCCAAGGCGTGCGCCCACCGTTGCGGCATCGTCGGCCCGCAGCACCCCACCCGGCCCATGCACTTCGAGCCCGGCCGAGAGATCCACGGTGACTCCGTCCACCATTCCCTCGCTGCGGTGTGACGACCATCCCCCGCCCTGTACGGGCCCGGGGATGGGAAGGCCAAGGGCATTCGCAGCCGCCGTGGCGTCGCACGCGGCCACCTCCACATCCACGTCGCCGGGGATGACGGAGCCCCCAAGCAGCAGCCGGCCAGCACTGCCCGCGAGGCGCCATGTGACGCCCGCGGCGTGCAGACGTGCGGCCACGGCCGTGACCGCGTCGAGGACGTGCACCGGGGATGGGCTCGCCGCCGCTATCCTGCTGCCTCCGTGTCCGATTCGTTCTTCATCACCACGCCGATCTATTACGTGAACGCCGACCCCCACGTGGGGCATGCGTACACCACGATCATGGCCGACGTCATCGCCCGCCACCACCGGCAGCTGGGCGACGATGTGTTTTTCCTTACGGGTACCGATGAGCACGGCGCCAAGATCGCGCAGGCTGCCGAGGCCCTGGGTCGCACCCCGCGTGAGCACGCAGATGAACTGTCGGGCCGGTTCCGGGCTCTGGGCGCGGTGCTCGGGGCCACCAACGACTTCTTTATCCGTACCACCGATGATCAGCACAAGGCGGTGGTGCAGCAGCTCATCCAGCGCATGCACGACAAGGGTGACATCTACAAGGGCAGCTACGGCGGCTGGTATTGCACCTCATGCGAGGCCTTCTACAACGAGGGCGATTTGGCCGAGGGGCAGCAGTGCCCCACGCATCAGCGCCCGGTGGAGTGGATTGAGGAGGAGAACTGGTTCTTCCGTCTGTCGGCATATCAGGAGCGCCTGCTCGCGCAGTACGAGGCCGTGCCGCAGTTCGTGCGCCCGAAGTCGCGCATGAACGAGGCGCGCAGCATGGTGCAGATGGGGCTTGACGATCTCTCGATGAGCCGGGCTCAGGTGGAGTGGGGCGTCACGGTGCCGTGGGATCCCACGCACACCGTGTACGTGTGGGTGGACGCCCTCTTCAACTACTACACGGCCCTCACCTACGCGCGGCCGGGCGAGGACCTGCTGGACCGCTTCTGGCCGCCCACGGTGCAGTTGATGGCCAAGGACATCCTCAAGTTCCACGCCGTCATCTGGCCTGCGCTGCTGATGAGCGCCGACCTTGCGCTGCCCGACCGCCTGTTTGTGCACGGGTACATCCTCAAGGGCGGCGAGCGCCTGTCGAAGACCACCGGCAACATCGTCGATCCATTTCCGTACATCGAGCGCTACGGCCTTGATGCGCTGCGCTACTACCTGGCGCGCGAGATCCGGTTCGGTGACGACGGCACGTTCACCGACGAAGGCTTTCACCAGCGCTACACCAGCGAACTGGCCAACGACTTCGGCAACCTGCTGTCGCGCTCGGCCAAAATGGTGGAGCGCTACCGCGATGGCGTGGTACCGGCCAACCCCGGTGGAGACGCCGATCTGGCCGCCGAGTGTGATGCCGCCCGCGATGCGATGTGCGCGCACTTCGCGAAAGACGACATCACGGGTGCGGTCGAGGCGGCGTGGGTATGGATCCGCCGGCTCAACCGCCTGGTGGAAGAGCGCGAGCCCTGGGTGCTGGCCAAGGATGACGCCAACGCCGCCGCGCTCGACCAGGTGCTGTTCAGCCTGATCGCGGGCCTGCGCGTGGCGGCCATCCTGCTGTGGCCGGTCATCCCCGGATCATGCGAGAAGGTACTGGTGGCGCTGGGCGAGCCCGTGGACCGGGTATCTCTGAGCGCCGCAACGTGGGATGGCGGCACGCCGAACGCCGTGGTGGCCCCGGGCGACCCGCTGTTTCCACGCATCGAGGTACAGGAGCCGACGGCATAGTCGATTCGCATTGCCATCTGCCGTCCTGCGACGACTCCGTGCCCGATCTCATCGCGGCCGCGTTGGATGCCGGGGTCACACGCATGGTCACCATCGGTTGCGGCCGCGAGTCGTCAGAGCAGGCGGTGGCCCTGGCTGATGCGCACCCCGAGGTGTGGGCTGCCGTGGGGGTGCACCCGGTGGATGCCGGCAAGGGCAACTGGCGCGATTCGGATGTCGATTGGATCCGCGACCTGGCCCAGCACGATCGCGTGGTGGCCATCGGCGAGTGCGGGCTCGACTACTTCCATGACCGCACCACGCCCGATGACGCCATTCGTGCCTTTCGTGCCCAGTGTGAGATCGCGGCCGATCTGGACATGCCGCTGGTCATCCATACCCGCGAGGCGGCCGACGACACCATGGTCATCCTGCGTGAGGCCGGCACCTCACGGATCATTCTCCACTGCTTCTCGATTCCCGAGTACCTCGATGAGGCCGCCGACAGGGGCTGGATGATGAGCCTGGCGGGGCCGGTGACCTTCCCGAAGAACACTGCGCTGCGCGAGGCCGCACCGCGTATCCCCGAGGCCCAGTTGCTGGTGGAGACCGACGCGCCCTACCTGTCTCCCGTGCCCATGCGTGGCAAGCGCAACCAGCCGGCATTCGTGGCCCACACGCTCGAATGCGTCGCCGCTCTGCGGGGTGTGGGCAGCGACCACCTCGACGCGGTCACCACGGCCAACGCCGCGCGAATCTTCGGCTGGTGAGCGGCTCCCCGGATCGCGTCGGCACGCAGCGCCTGATGGAGCGCCACGGAATCCGGCCCGATACCGATCTTGGCCAGCACTTCCTGCTGGACGAGAATCTGGTCGATCTGGCCATTCGCATGGCCGAGGTGGGCCCCGATGACGTGGTGCTCGAGATCGGGCCAGGACTCGGAACACTCACCGCGGCGCTCGCCCGCACCGCGCGCACGGTGCACGCCATTGAGTGTGACCGCCGCATGGAGCCCCCGCTCACTGAGAGCACCGCGGGCGCTGGCGACGTGCGGGTGATCTGGGGCGACTGCATGAAGGTGGACCTGACGGCGCTCGACCCCGCCCCCACCCGGGTCGTGAGCAATCTGCCGTACCACGTGGCCACGCCCGTGCTGGTGGAGACCATCGCCCAGTTGCCCCAGGTGGGGATGTGGGCGCTCATGACGCAGTCCGAGGTGGCCGACCGCTGGCTCGCCGCTCCCGGATCGCGCATGTACGGCGGGCCGTCGGTCACCATCCAGTTGGCCGCCGCGCCGGCCGGCCGTCGCAAGGTGGGTCGCGAGGTGTTCTCACCCCGCCCACGCGTCGACTCGGCGCTGATCGCCCTGAGGCGCACCGGCCCCGCGCCATCGGCCGAGGTGCGGTCGTTGGTGCGCGCCGCATTTGCAGTGCGCCGGAAGACTCTCGCCAACTCGCTGGGGCAGGCTGGCGCCGACCGCGCCGCCGTACGCGAGGCGCTCGTACGCATGGGCATCTCCGAGGCGGCCCGCCCGGAGGATCTTCCACCGTCTGCGTACCCCGACCTCGCCCGCGAAATCGGATGGACCGGCGCATGAGCATCACGGTGTTCGCCCCACCGAAGGTGAACCTGCGCCTCCTGGTGGGGCCGGTGCGCGCAGACGGGTATCACCCGCTGCGCTCACTCATGGTGGCCCTCGACGGCCCCGCGGATTGCGTAACGGTCGCCCGGGCCGCGGAGCGAGCGGTTCGCTGCCCGGGCATCGACGGCCCCGCAAACCTCGCGTGGGCTGCCCTCGACGCGCTCGAGGCCGAGGTGGGGGAGTCGCTCCCGCCGCTCGCGGTGGATATCGACAAGGTGCTGCCGTCGCAGGCCGGGGTGGGTGGTGGCTCCAGCGACGCCGCGGCCGTTCTTCGCGGCGCCAACGAACTGCTCGGTCTCGGTCTTCTGCCGGAGCGCCTCGAGCGCGCCGCCGCCGCCGTGGGGTCGGACGTGCCGTTCTTCATCCGCGGCGGTGCGCAGTGGGCCACCGGACGCGGTGAATTTCTGGAGCCCGCATCGGCCCCGGCATTCGAGTGCGTCATCGTCGCACCCGGTGTGGGCCTGTCCACGGCAGCTGTGTACGCGGCGTTTGATGCCCTCCCCGCACCTGAGGCGGATCCCACCGGCGCACCACCAGCGCACGCTGCGGGGCTCGGGGCCTGGTGCCGTAACGACCTGTGGCCAGCGGCGCGCGCACTGGCACCCGACCTCGCCCGTCTCAGCGATGCCCTTCTGCGCGCGGGTGCGTCACCGGCGCTGCTGTGCGGAAGCGGGTCGGCGTTCTGCGGGGTATCTGCCACGGCTGCTCGGGCCGATGCAATCGCCGAGCAGATGAGCGATGAGATCCCCGGTGCGCGCGTGCTGCGTGCCCGATTCCCCGGGGCGGGCTAGACCCGGGCCGGTGCGGAGCCGAGCGGCATCGTGACGCTCAACACCGCACCGCCCTCCGGGGCGGAGCGCAGCTGCCACTCCGTCCCGGCGGCATCATCGAGCAGCGATGACCCGAGCCCCGGTGCGCCGCCCGTGGGGCCGATGCCGTCATCGCGCACGGTGATGCGCACGCTGTCGCCGGGCGCCGGATCCACCGTCACGGCCACCGCCAGCGCCTGGCCATGCTTGCGCGCGTTGCTGATGGCCTCCTCCACCACACGGGTCACCCGCGGTACGTCGGCCGGTCCCATATCCCGGACATCGACATCGATGTCGATGGTGACTGCCACGAAACCCTCCCAGAGCGCGGACTGGGCAAGGAGCGCCTCCGTCAGGGAGTGGTCGGGGATGGCCTGGCGCTGCGGGCTGTCAAATGCCAGTTGCGCCTTGGCGATGGCGGTGTCCAGCGCCCGTGGGTCCCCTGTGCGCGACGCCTCATCAATGGCAAAGGCTGTTGCCAGCAGGTGGCTCTGGAGCGTGCCATGAACGTACTGGGCGAGTTCGCGGCTCACCCGTACGAACTCCCGGTTGGCCGCGAGTGACGTGAGCTGCCGCTCGTCGACGGCGAATTCCATCGCACGCATCCGTGGTGTGCCCTCGGCGATGGTGCGGGCCGCGACCGCAGTGAGGAGCGTCATCATCGGCACCCACACGATGATCACCCCCAGAATCGTCCAGGGGTAGGCAGCATCGAAGAGCGCCCGGCCGATGGCGAAGTTGATGACCATGAGGCACGTCGCAGCTGCGGCTCCGATCGGCAGTTCCGTGTGCGCGAGATGCGGGCGCCGGGCCACGACACGCCTGGTGAGGGCCAGGGCGCACCAGACGAGCACGCCGGCAACGCTGGCGCGGACCAGCGCGGCGGGGATGCCCGTGCCGGACGTGATGACGGGCACGCCCGTCACGGCGATAAGGACTGCAGTCCAGCCGGGAATCACGGTGAGCGCAGCCACAAGGGAGCCCAGTGACCGTGCAACTCCCGGTGCCGGAATGGGATCGGTCTCGGCACTGGCGAGGCGTGCGCTCAGGGGGCGAAGATCGCGGTCAACCGCGTTGGTGAGGCCTCGCGCGAAGTCGGTGTGTATACGACCGTCAGTTCCGGCCCCCGCCGACTCGAGTTGCCCGCGGATCTCGGCCGTGGCACTGGTGATCTCGGCCTCAAGCGCGACCCGCATCGCCTCGCCGAGCGCGGCACGCGACACGTCCTGCGAGCGGATCTCCAGCAGCTGGCGCATCATCGCGGCGCGCCTGATCCGGCTTATCTCGATCTCGCTGGATACCGCAGCACAACCGGTGAGCACCAGTACGGCCATCACGATGGATTGGCCGAATGTCGTCCACAGCGAGGGGACGGAGTCCGTTGAGAATGCTCGGATGATGGGCACGGCGATGAGCGCCCAGACAGCCCCGGAGACGGCTCCATAGGCAATCACCCACCATGTGGGAACGGGCACCGCGCCGCGGTTGCGGAATGCGGTTCGGTCGACGAGAACGGCGACCACCAAGACGCCGAGCATCCCCGCGAGCCATCCGACGATGACACCGACGCTCCAGGTCTTGAACTGGAGGCTCCGGCCGAGTGATGCCAGCAACGTGACGGCCGCCAAAATCAACGTACCCCGCGCGGACACCGCCCACCGTCCGCCGATACGCGCACCGCGCGTTGCGCTCTGTTCAGTCACCGTGTTCGGGGATGGCCGCGCCGGTCATGCGAAGGTATTCGCGTGCGATCAGCACGCGCCTGTTTCCGGCGCCGCCCGGGATCTGGAGCTCCACCGCGATGCGCCCGATAATCCGCTCAACCGACGATTCGCTCACGAACCTGGCCGTGGCGATCTGCGCATTCGACATGCCCGCTGCCACCAGCCGCATCACGTCGATCTGCGCATCGGTCAGATTGCTGCGGGCGGGCGGGGGCGAGCCCACGTGCCCTTCGCCGTCCCGCGCTGCGACGATCGCGCGGTCAAGCAGATCGGCCAGCTGGTGCGCATCGCCGGTGCGACCCTTTACCGCGTAGATGGCGTCACCGGGCAGGTGACTCACGTTGCGTCCGGTCAGGCGGGGGTCTTCATACGAGGAGAGAATGACCAGGCCGATGGAGGGCAGCATTCTGCGGAGTTCGGTTGCAAGGTCAACACCGCTGGGCCCTGAGCCCAGGTCGAGGTCGAGCATGGCGGCGTCGGGCGCACGACGCCGGGCGATGCGGATGGCCTCGGCGGCGCTGCCGGTCTCGCCCACCACGTCGACACCGGCGTTCACGAGCGCGCCGCTCAGCGTCATGCGGGTGAAGTCGTTGTCCTCCACTACGAGCACACGTGGGGGTGATCCGGGCAGGGCCGGGCCGTCCATCTGGAGCCTCCGGGTCGGTCCCGAAGACGATATCCGGCCCAGGGGCACCCCTATGTGGGGGTGCCCCTCAGTCATGCGGCCTCAGGTTGGCTTCGTTGCGCGGCCGCCAAACGACACGGCCTCTCGCTTGCCGGTGATCGAGTGGATGGCTGCAAACTGCAGCATCGTCGCCTTGATACCTGCGTACGACCCTGTGCCTCCGGTGATCTGGCCCGCACCGGTGAACGTGATGTGCAGGCGCGTGACGCTGTAATCCGAGATGCAGTTGCCGGTCACGGTGCCATTGGCGTTGGTGATCGTGAACGTCGTCTTGGCAACGCCCGTGGGCGGCGACAGCGTGTACATCAGCGTGATGTCACCACTGCCGATGGGGCTGCCCTTGACCGTGCCGACGTCCTGCAGCACGGTGGGGCTGATGACGGTATTGAGGTGGGTCTTGCCTGCCATCTGAACCGCGACGGAAGCAGCCGCCGGTGCGGCTGATGCGGTGCCGGCAGTCCAGATGCCCATCGTTGCCACGAGGGCCACGAGGCCCGTTCGGATAATCGAGCGCAGCCTCATGCCATACCGCTTCGGAACGCGGGAACGGGCATGGGGGGCTCGATCGTGCTGGGCAGCGGCTGGAGCCGCTCGGCCTGCACCTTGTTCAGCTTTGCGAGCAGGCGTACGAACTGCCGCTGCTCCTCGGGCGTGCGTGTGTAGCCGCGGTACGCCAAGTTCGTCGTCTCCAGAGGGTCCTTTTGCAGGTCGTACATCTCAAACTCAGGTGGCGCCACATCCGGGGCCACCGAGTAGTACTTGGCGAACTTCCAGCGCGCTTCGCGGATGCCCACGAGGTGCTGTGGCGCAGGGATGTACGGGCCGCTGGCCTGTCCCGCCTGGAAGTCGTCGTACGTGAACACCACGTAGTCCTGTACGGCCTTCTTCTGGCCGAGGATGACCGCGGAGTAGTCCACCCCGGACGCGGGGACTGCGGGCGCGGCGACGAGGCTCGCGAGGGTCGGCAGCATGTCCACGTGCGACACGAGCGCCGCGCTGGTACGCGCCTTGGGGAAGAGACTCGGGTTCGAGTAGACGAGTGGCACCTTGATGGACTCGTCATACATGTTGAAGTTCTTCTGCCGCATCCCGCCGTGAGCCATGCCCATTTCACCGTGGTCGGCCGTGCGGATGACGATGGTCTCCTCCCACAGCGACGGCCCGCCAGCGACAAGGCTGGTGGCCTTCAGCGCAGCGAGCATGTCCAGAAGGTGCGCGTCCGACGCCTTCATCAGGTTCGCGTAGAAGTTGAGATACCGCAGCTTCTGTGCGCGCTTGGGGAGTGCGCCCAGGGCGATGGAGAGCTTGAGAAAGAGCTCCTGCGCCCGTGGCTTGGTGCTGAGGTTCTCCCCCACGGTGGCAGGCAGCCCGACGTCACCCTGGAGGTCCTGGTTTGAGAACCCGGCTGCCGCATAGTTCTTGGGGTAGGCGAGAACGTCGTGCGGATTGACGATCGAGACGATCAGGCAGAACTTCTGCTGGTTCGCCGGCAGCCCCTCCTTGATCGCGGGCCACGCCTTGAGGAACTGCAGCGCGCCCTCGGTGCCTTGGGTGTAGTCACCGACCGACGCCATGTAGCGGGCATCGTTGGCGGCAAGGCCTGCACCCATCTGCGGGATCGACTGGTTGGCGCCCGCGTCCTCCGGGTTCCAGCGGTACCACCCGTACGGCAGCAGCATGTCCAAGGGCTCCGTCGTGCCGTATGTCGGCCAAGGTGCACCACTCGCCTGCACCGGCTGGGCAGGACTCGACCCGGGGACCACGGGCGAATTGGCCGGCGGATACTTACTGCAGTGCCACTTGCCCTTGTACACGGTGTAGTAGCCGGCACTCGCCATCACCTGAGCCAGATTCGGCAGCACGTCCGGGGCGGGAAG
>Ga0194042_1000044_pt1 | contig 32450 bp, 27 predicted proteins | sample JunL4412m_MetaG_FD_148974 | JGI IMG/M metagenome (GOLD analysis project Ga0194042, IMG submission 148974) | Anoxic zone freshwater microbial communities from boreal shield lake in IISD Experimental Lakes Area, Ontario, Canada - Jun2016-L442-12m | ecosystem: Environmental > Aquatic > Freshwater >...
GTGGTGGTGGTCGCGGCGGTGATCGAGGTGGACGTGGCGGTGGCGGCGGTGGTGGATACGACCGTTAGTCGACACGCAGTATCAGCATGAATTCAACGAAGGGCGGATGTGTGCCACACGGCATTCATCTGCCCTTTATTTTTTACCACTGTCTGTTTCACGCAGTAAAACGAACTCTTAGAGCGTCTATTAAAAACTGTCTGTGCTGGATGTAAGCGCAGGAACCGAATCGTTAGTGTGTGTTGGAATAAACCAAATGAATCTTCGAAATGCTCTGCCCATTCTGTGTCTCGTTGCTTGCGTCATGTCATCCGTTCGCGCCGAGGATTTCAATCCCGGCGACCGCGAACCGTCGGCCGAAGAAACGCTGATCGTCGAACTCATCAACCGTTTCCGCGCCGATCCGAAAGCTGAAGCCGCGCGCATCGCACCGCCCGGCGCGGCAACCGCGACGTACTCCGGAAAAGGTGTCGATTGGAAAATGTTCGTCGATGAAATGAGCGCGCTCAAAGCCGCGCCACCCGTCGTCATCAATCTCGAACTTCTCGACGCAGCCCGACGCCACAGCCACTACATGATCCTGAATTCACTCGGACACGTTGAAGACTCGACGAAGCCAGGCTTCTATGCCGAAGGCTTTGGCGAGCGCTGCAAAAAAAGCGCGTATGCTGGTTTCGCTGGCGGCGAAAACGCCTTCCGCGATCCGCCACACATTAAAGGCAGCCATACCGGATTTGTCGTCGATAACGGCGAAGGCCCGGGCGGCATGCAACCCACGCGCGGACACCGCATGAACTTGATCAACCCCGGTTTTAAAGAAGTCGGTGGCTCCGCCGTCCCGCACGGAAAATCATTCTGCGTCACCCACGATCTCGGCAGCCGCAAGCCGCGCATGGTCGGGGGTGTGGTCTACAGCGATAAAAATAGCGACAGCTTCTACGGCGTCGGCGAGGGCATCGGCGGCATCACGATTAAATCAAGCGACGGTGCCAGCACCACGACGTGGAAAAGTGGTGGCTTCTCACTCGACTTGAAGAGCGAAGGTCCCGTCACCATCACGGCGGAATTCGCGGGCCAGTCGTTCTCCAAAACGTTCGAAGCCGGAAAAGAGAACGTCAAATTCGATTGGATCGTTCCGGAGAAATATGCCTTGGACCGTGCCGATCAATTGATCTCCGCCGTCGAAAAAGTCATAGACACCAAATCACCGACATACACGAACGCACTCCTCATGCTCTACCTCGGCACACGCGGTCTGGGCCTCGATGCCGCGCGAACCAAACGCATCGAAACGCTCGCTGGAACCATTGGCAGCGACCTTGAATCGCATCAAGCCGCCGTGCTCGAAGGCCTTAAAAATTTCGATCCCCGAACGTTCGGAAAAATAATCGACGATAATCGCCGCCCATACCGGAACACGATGGCGATGGTATGGTTTCAACAAGCTGAAATCGTCGCGAACATCAAGCTCAGCGTCAAAAGCATCGAGTTGCAAAAAGACGAAAATCCGAAGATCGTCTATGCGAACAAAAAGCAATTGGCCGAGCAGATTCAGGAACTCGAAAAGCAACTGACATTCCCCGCGCTCAAGCAGGAAATGGCAGCAATGCTCGTGGCCTTAAAGATTCCGGACTCGGCTGCGAAAAAAAGTAAAGTCTAAAGAACCGCGCTGGGAATCTGCCCGGATTTCTCGATGTCGTAGACCAGTCCGATTTCGTTACGCCAGCGGTCCATCGTTCTCAGATTGACCAACGAATCCGCCCACGACATAAACGGACATTCGCGGCGTGAAATACTCGCCGCGACGGCGTCTGCTTCCAACGCATACAGATGTTTCGGGTTCTCAATCAGAACATCGACCGGAGCTTGACCGCGTTTGTTGACGACGATCTTTGACGTTCCGCCGAGCTCCGACGGCTTCCACGGCTCAGGCACAAAAATGCTCCCTTCCGTTCCGTAGATCCAGACTGAATTTTGCTGATCAAGTTGTACGCCCGTCGTCATCCGAGCGATGATGTCGCCGGGATATTTCGCGACCGCCGACGTGTACTCGTCCACGCCGGTTTTGCCGAGATGCCCCAGCGCTTTTAATTCCAAAGGCTCCAGAAAATCTTTCCCATTCGCCGCACCGGCAAGCAAGTTCGAAAGCGACGTTGTGTAGCATCCCACATCTAAAATTCCGCCGCCCGCGAGTTCGTTCGACAGTAATCGACTTGTTGGATCATACGGAACCGTGAAACTAAACACCGCGTCGATGGAGCGAGTGTCGCCAATGACTTTCGTCCGAACCAATTCAGCCAACCGATGCGTCTGCGGGTGACAGCGGTACATGAACGCTTCCATAAAGAAAACATCGTTCGCGCGCACGGCGGAGAAAACTGCTTCCGCTTCAGCGTGATTCAACGCCATCGGTTTTTCGCACAGGATGTGCTTCCCAGCATGTGCCGCGCGGATCGACCACTCGACGTGATACGTGTGCGGCAGCGAAATGTACACGCACTCCACTTCAGGATCAGCAAGCAGCGCTTCATATGACGCATGACACGTCTGTGCCACAGTTTCAGCTCCGAACGCTTCTGCCGATTCACGCGTTCGGCTACCGACAGCAACCAACTCGCCCGTCGCAGAACCTTTCAGTCCCTGCGAAAACGTCTTCGCAATCTTGCCCGTCCCGAGAATGCCCCACTTCAATTTCGTGCCCACGTTGATTGCTCCCTGTTTCTATGGTGATGAATCATGTGAAAAATAATTACGCGCGGAGCGACAGTTTTCGTCCGAGTACTTCGAACAAAAATTCGAAGACTTCGATGTGCCGCCGCGCTTCAGCCAAATCGCGTCCCCACGTGTACAGCCCGTGCCCGCGAATCAAATAGCCGTGCTTTAATGGATTGCCCGTGTCACGCAACCGATTCTGAATGATCTTTGCGAGATCCGGGATGTCCTGCGTGTTGTCAAAAATCTCGACCCATTTACGCGTCTCATGTGTCGCAAGTCCGTCGAAGCCTTTGAGCATCTCATAGCCTTCAATCGCGAAACCTTTCTGCGCGAAAAACAGATCCGAGAGCAACGTCCCCCAAACTGAATGCGTGTGCAGAATCGCCCCGGCCCCAGCCTCTTGCGCAGCGACAACATGCAGCAACGTTTCAGCTGACGGCTTCGGCATCGCCGCTTCAATCGTCCGTCCGGTTTCATCCACAATCGTAAAATCGCACGACCCGAGTTTGCTTTTGTCGCGCCCACTCGCAGTAATCAAAATCCGCAACGGTTCGCGACTCAACACGACACTGTAGTTGCTGCTGGTCGCATACGACCACCGATTCGCGTGGAAAAATGCGCCCGTCTCAATCAGCCCTTTAACCGCCGCCATCTGGGCTACTTCAGCGGCGCTCGGAATGTCATAAATCGATGTGGATTTGTTCACAATTTTCCTTCTCAAAAAACGCGACTGAACGTGTGTCCGATTTCATCAAATCCTATCCATTGCACCGCCGATGTGAACCGATAAAATGTGGCACGGGCTTTTAGCCCGTGAATTTAGCACCCCAAGCCCTGCGTTCAGTAAAGGACTTTGAGCGACGTGAAAAATGCAATTTTCCTGGATCGTGATGGCATCGTCAACGTCTACCCCGGCGAAGACAAATTCGTTTTGTCCTGGGACGAATTCCACTTCATGCCCGGCATTCACACCGATTTAAAACGACTGCGCGCGAATGGCTGGTTTCTCTCACTGGCGACCAATCAAAGCGGCGTTGGGCGCGGCCTGATGTCGCTCGAAACACTCCATGAAATTCACACGAACATGCAGGCCGGTCTCGGCAGCGAAGCGGTCGACGCAATCTATTTCTGCCCGCACCACCCGGACGCCGGTTGCGTGTGCCGCAAACCGTCGCCTCATTTGATTCTGCAATCCTGCGCCGACCATGACATCGACCCGCATCAAAGTGTCATGATCGGTGATTCAAACCGCGACATTGAAATGGGCCGCGCCGCCGGTTGCCGGACGATTCTGTGCAAACAAAATCTCCCCGCTTTTGAAGCGCTCAAACCCCAGCACCGTGCCGACGCCATGTTCAAAACACTCGCTGAAGCCGTCGATTGGATTTTAGCCTCGTAATTTCATTTGGAATGTCGAGTGCCGTCAACACGACGCCGCGTTACGCAAGCCCGCCGAATTTGCGGCAGCGCTTCGAATAATCCGCAAGTGCGACTTCAAAATCCGCGCGCGAAAACGATTGCCACGGAGCGTCTAAAAAAAGCAACTCCGCATACGCCGCCTGCCACACCAACGCACCACTCAACGTCGCTCCGCCGCCGGTGGTGATCAGCAAATCGATCGGCGGCAAGCCGCGCGTGCTCAATCCACTTTCGATCTGCTCCGAACCAATCGCTCCCGGCGCGACGCCGCCACGCTTCGCTTGGGCCGCAATGCGCCGCACCGATTCCACCAATTCGTCCCGGCCGCTGCGAGGTGACGCCAGATTGATTCGCAAAGCGTTCACCGTCTCCGTTGTCGCACGAACCGCAGCCACGGCTGCGTCGAAACTCTCCGCGCAGTCATCCGGGCGAATCAACGTCAACACGGTCACGCCAGCCTCCGAGCATCCCAACACAATTGCACGCAACGCCGATGTCGCGGCGTCCACATGCAGGGCCTGCCGCCCAGCACCACTGTTCAAAACCATCGCCACGTGCCGAGGCACTGCCGCGTTCGTCTTCGCCGCAGTTACCTCACGCGTCGTTCGCGTCGTCTCTCGTATTTCCGTCGTTGCTGTCATCATCATCTTTGATTCACTATTATTATTATTAATATTCAATCGCACCCGCTCGTTCATTCTCCGCGCGCGGAGCGGACAAGTGCTTCAAGTTGGTCCAAATAATTGCAATACGCTTTCCGCCCCTTGGCGTTCAATTGAATCGTCGTCGTACTCCCCCGCCCTGCCCCTTCTTTCACGCGCTCGATCAAGTCCGCCTGTTCGAGCGTCCTGACATGAGCGAGTAAATTTCCATCGGTCAGTGACAACGTGTCGCGCAAATCCGAGAACGAACTTCCCGGTTCGCGACTTGTAAACAGCGCCGTCAAAATCGAGAGCCGTGTGCGCTCGTGAATCACCGGATCAAGCTGGACAAAATCGAGATGCTTCATGGATTTCACCGCCGCCTTGTCGTGCGATTTCGTTCCCGCTTTTAACGCGGCACTCTTTTCATATGCGTGTGCTTGCAGCGTTTTCATCGTCGGTACCTCATGCGGACAATCACGGCAAAAACCAAATGCAGACACCCAAAACCAATTCCCAACCAGCGCCCTGGCGTCTCGCCCGTCGCCCATGCCAGCGTTCCCAACACCATGAACGCGACTCCCAGCCAGCGCAGAAAAGTCGGCGCAAAGAAACTAACCGCCCACAATCCGCACCCATACAACATCAGCCACAACCCGGCGAGGTATTCAAATTTCATCTGCTTTATAAACACTATCGTCAACAACATCCCGGCCAACCCCGGACCGAGCAGCGCGAGAAAAGCAGTCCGCGCAATCGGCGTCCACACCACTTCATCGCGCTTCCGCGCTTTCAATGTCGTCAAAATCAGATGCTGTACCGCTGCGAAAACAAACACCCCAGCCCACACATAAACGAACGTCATGTCTTCAGCGCGCGCGCCAACAAAGTCCGCGTAATAACCACAGCCGCCACTTCCTATGATCGCGGCGGCTCCGGTCAAAAATCCTGACAGCGCCGAGAACGTCGAGTAACGCGTACTGCGATCGATCACCGAACGAATCTCCGACAACGCGCGCAACGCCTCGGATTGAGCCATAGGTCCTGGAATGAGCACAAAAATTCCTCACGATGACGCGGACATCCCAACGCCCGCTCGATTCACTTTGCAATACAAAGCTTAATCTATACAGATCACAAGTCAATTCAAATTTCGCTTGGATTAGTATCCGAGTTCTTTCAACTTTTCGACCGTCAACCCAGCGCTCTTGGGCAACCGGGCGTTCAGCGCGGCGAGCACATATTTACCCAGAATATCCGTCTCAATATTGACGCGTGCGCCCTCGCGTTTGGACGCAATGGTTGTCCGGGCGAGCGTCTCAGGAATCAGCGCCACCCAAAATGTCCCCGCGCGAGCATCGCATCCGGCTACCGTCAAACTTATACCGTCAATCGCGATGCTGCCCTTCTCAACAATCTGTTCAGCCAGCGCGTGATCGTCCAATTCAAAATGCCACTCCGCCCAGCGCCCGCCTTCTACGACACGTACTACGCGAGCGGTTCCGTCGATATGCCCCTGGACAAAATGCCCACCAAGTTTCGATCCCGGCGTCAGCGAGCTTTCCAGATTCACTCGCGCTCCGCCGCGAAGCTCACCCATCGTCGTACGCTTCAACGTCTCCGGCACCGCATCAAATTCTGCATGCGTCCCGTTCAACGTCACGACAGTGAGGCAGCAGCCTTCGACCGCAATCGAGTCGCCCAGCTTTGCGTCACCTGCCAACGGTCCGATCTCGATCCCCAACCGCGCACCGCCACCACTTGACGCCGCGAGCGACCGTAACGTCCCAACATACTGAACCAATCCCGTGAACATGTCCGCTTCCCCTAACTACGACCCACCCAAATTCCCAAATAGCATCACACCCGTTTATATATAAAGGGTCGTCCCATTGAAAGCGTTCTTGTTCCATTTTGATCCCGGCGCGATGATAAAGGAACTGGCTCTCCGCACCATTACCGATAACGTAGTGTGCTCGAAACTTTCGCGCGACCGCCTGTGATGTGCCGCGCCAACACCCTTGCTTTGAGTGGACGTGAATGGCCATTGAATTCAAATGTTCGACCTGCGGTAAAGACCTGTTTGCCCAAGACCAATTCGCTGGGATGCGAACGACCTGCCCCGGCTGCCAATCAAAAATGTTGATCCCGCATCCCGCCGCTGCAACAGCAACGCCCTCATTGGACGTTCACATACCAGCATCGACCACGTCCGATGCGCCGTGCGCTGCGCCCGCGCTCATCGATACGGAAAAGGTAATTCCGCAAACGTCGCTCTCCGCATCCGAGGCGACGAAAATATGTCCGATGTGCGCGGAGACGATTCGCGCAGCCGCGCGCAAATGCCGGTTCTGTGGCGAAATTTTTGACGCGCGTTTGAAACTCGAGGAGCCCCAACCTAAACGCATTGACGCAGCAACCGCCGCCATGCAATCCACGATGCGTACCGACGCCGTTTTACGCGGTGCAAGCATTTTAGCCACGATGCTCACCACGGGTTGGCTCTCACTTCAAACGCTGAATTGTATCGTCCTGCATCTCAACCCCTACTCGCTAACCTTCCTCGCGCCCTGGCCCGTGTACGTGTTCAACGTCCTGCTTATTGGTGGATTATTTTCGTTGATCAGGCAAATGAAATCCGGTCCGTACCACGTCTTTCTCGCCGCTGCAATTTCAATCGTCATCTGCATGCCGCTCGATATCGCGCTCGGATTTCCGGTTCAAGGCATGGAGCAGGTGATGGCTGAAGCCAAGAAACAGGAGTTTTACAAAGACTGGACGCTCGCCGATTTTCACACACTCTTCGCGTTCATCAGCGCATTTGTAGGCAGCGTGATTTCGGTTCCAGTGTGGCTGACGACGCTGTTCCTCGCATTCCAAACACGCGGGTCGGGTCAGAGAAAATAATCGGAGTTACTCCGTGATACCGAAAATTTCCATCCAATAATCGACTTCATTCTGCGTCATGCTACCCGTTGTAAATTTGCGCGGATCTTCCCCGCGCAACGGGTCAGCAGCGCGGCGGTTGGCGCGGCCCATTTGCCTCAAAAAATCCCGGCACGACACGTGATGCGCGCTCGCACCGCGTATGTGTTTGATGATGAATTTGTCGCTCGTCACGACAGTAATTTCGCCCGGGCGCGGCGAGTCTTCGACCATTTCAATAATCGCGCGGTCCGCGTCCGAACGCGGGTTTGCATAAATCAGTAAAACTTTGCCGCACGCTTCCGTCGCGCGGCGCGGACGGTGCGCGCCTTTTTCGGAGCCATCGAAAACAGCCGTCGCCTGCTCCAAACCTTCCGAGCGAACAAACCGTTCCAACATCCCAACAAGCATCGCGCGCGCGGATTGAAACCCATGCTCTTCAAGAACCGCTTCGAGCTTGTGGCTCGCGAACATCAGGTTGCAGGCATCGACTATATAGCGCATGTTTCGAAACTACTTTCGCTTTTCGTTCGCCCGCGCTTCCAACGCGGCCTGGTCTTTCGGATAGCGGTTACGCTTCGGAACAAGCTTCTCGACCAATCGCGCGTTCTGCGCTTCCTTCTTTGCGAGCACACTCACCGCACTCACCAGCGATGCGCGCAACTCAGGAGCTTTGTTCATCGCGGATTTCACCAGCGCCAACGTTGCATCCGGATCGAACGCGCCCATCGTCGTTTGAATCGCCCAGTCACTACCCGTTCCCAACTTTGCCAGCAGCGCCGGGAGCTCTGCCCCTTCATGAAAGAAAATCGCCGGAACCGCATGAGCCGCAGCGAAGAGCAAGCCGTGCAACGTGTCCGTGATCGCGAGCGTACACGACGCCATGCTCGCACACATCGCCGCCATCGGTGCATCCGTTCCAAACAACATCGCAGTTTCCGGCGCCGCTCCTTCAGCAATCGTCCGCGCAAGCTTCGCGTTCGAGCGCGACGCGTCATGGAAAATCGACGCGTGGACGCCTTCCGCATTCAACGCTTTCATCAACGCATTGAGGCCCTTCGCCAACGGTGCGGGCGCGAGCGTCGAATCGGGTTGGAACGTATGCCGCATCGGCACGCCGTCAGCAAAGAAAAACGCGATCCGTTTCGGGCCAACAGCAAGTGGTTTCTTCGCCGCGTCTTCGTCGAACAACGCGAGCGTCGGATCACCCGTCACCGAAACGCGGTTCGCATTCAATCCGTATGCCACGAGCGCGGTTTTCGACGCTTCGTCGCGCACTGAAACGCCGTCCGCAAAATGATGCATGAACCGCTGAGCCCGGACGCATTCTTTTTTGTCGGGAATCGGAATCGCACCCACGCCAAGAACGCCCGTGGCCATCTTCATCTGTCGCGCATATTCCAATTGAGCGAGCCAGACGCGCGCCGGAATTTTGCCTTTGTCGCTGATCACGCCCGCGCTGCAAATTGCAAAAAAGTGAGCCTTGTCGAGCGCTTTCCACGCCGGGTTCGAACTCATCAAACTCGATGGCGACGGCAACGTAATCGTCTCGACACCATGCTGCGCAGCGGTTGCGGCTTTGTCTGCCGTTAAAACGGTGACATCATGCTTCGCCGCACGCAGCGGCTTGAGCACACCTGCAAGAACGATCTCGTCCGAAATGGAGCCGAGACCAAAGGGACCTGATAAAACAATATTCATGAACTGCATCTTACCGGATGGGCGCGGATTTTGACACTGAATCCACGCACTTGAATGCCTTGCTCAGAAAAAATAACGTCGCCACTGCCACGCAGAATTTCGCAACTACCATCGCCCACGCCGCGCCTTCGAGCCTGTATCCTGGTGCCCACAGCATTCCCAGCCCAACCTGAGCGACCAATTGAAGCGCACACAAAAAAACAATCACGCCCTCCCGGCGCAACGGATAAAAAACGAGCATCAACGGTGTCAGCACCATTCCAATTCCATGCGCCAAACACAACCATCGCAAAATAGGTATCGACGCGGTGTAATTCGCTCCGCCAAAAATCGGAACGAGAGTGCTTGCCGCAACAGCTAACCCGCCCGCCATCACCACCGCCAATATGAATCCCATCTTTGCGGCCTTTAGTGCATATGCCTTGCAAGCGTCGCGCGATTCCAATGCTGCCGCCCGCGGAAGCAAAATGGTCACACCAGCCGTCGCAATTAAATTCAACACCATCGCTAGCCGCCGCGCACAGGCCAATACAGCCGTATCCTCTTCTTTCAAATAATGCTGAACCAACAAAACATCCGCATTCGCACTCAACGCGGTCAGCACCGAAACGGCACAGGCATATGCGCCAAATTCGAAATATCGGATCGATGTGTTGGCAATATGCACATCCAATGTTTCTACTTCCAATTTGCGTGACACCAACACGTCGCGCGTCAACAGTAAACTCGTCAACCCACACACCACGTTAGCCACTGCGATCCCAACGAGAATTGAAACCGCAGTGTTCTCGGTAAACATCTTTCCCCCGAGCACAATCAACATCGCGACCACCAGTGCTTTCGAAAAAGCGCTGAGCAGTTGTTGAATCGAATACGATCCAAACGCCCTCCGAGCCTGAGCGACATCCACGCCCCACCACACCACCGCGTTTCCCAGCACGCCCATGGCAGCGCCAATAACAATCATCCGCCCGCCTGGCATCGACAAGATAGTAAGCGCAATTCGATCCGCAAAAAAAGTGGTGAGGAGTAGAGTCAGGAACGCAAACACGACCCGCGCTGCGAGCATGGATCGAAACAATTTCGCCGCTTTGTCAGGGTGATTTTCAGCGATGTAGTTTGCCCCAACGCGGATCGTCGTCAGAGCCAATCCGAGATCAGACGCCTGCAACAATCCCGCTCCCAACGCCAGTCCCGACGCCAGCGCGCCTTGCTCGAATTTCGGAAGTGTACGAAACAGATACGCGCCCACGAATAACGCGACCAGCGCCGACATACCCTGCGCACCAATCACCAACGCGCCGTCGCGCATGATCGCTGTTTTTAGAAATGTCGCAAGCCGCTTGATCACGCGCACTATTCTTTCAGCGGCTCAACAGGCGGGACGACTTTCGGTTCAGTCACTTTCACAGCATTTAAAATGTCCATCAGAATCTTTTCGTTCTTAGACCACGCCCCTTCTTCAGTACTCGCGTTGATGACCAACATCTTCCCCGGGCGCATATAAAAACGTGTCGCCATGTGGACCGAAATCCCGAATTGGTTGCCGGTGTAGTGGAACTCATACCCCTTCGACGCCCCTTCTCCGATCAGTCCCTCTTTGAGTTTCTTGTAGTCTTTCAAGCCTATTTTGAATCCCATTTCCAACATTGGTCCCAGCGTTTCAATCGGCATCGTAATCGGCATCTGTTGAGAAATGATTTGAATATGCGCCGCGTGGTCAGGGCTTTCAATCCCAACCACCGCCATCGGAACATTCGGTTTGCCATCCAACGTCCACTCTTTCGCTGAATCGGGCATCTTGACGGACACACCAAGTTCCTCATTCGCGTAGCCGCGCCCATCAGGCGACACATGTCCAGCCGGCGCCTTCTGCGACATCATCTGTTTGATCATGTCTTTAATGAGCGGATTCTTCATCATCTCGCCCATGTCGAGTCCATTCGCTTCGCCACCAAATTCCTTCATCAACTTCCCGATGTTGGGATCGTTGAGCAGTTTGTCCACATCCACATTTCCGTCTTTACCCAACAATGTGGTGAGGTCATTTCCAGTCGTTTCGCTTGGCGCTTTCACATTGTTTTTTCGAACCGCAGCAAGGTTAATCTGCTTGTTGTCAGGTACCGAAGCAATGGCACCGGCCAGCGTTTTATGCAGCACTCCAACTTGCTCGGCGGTGGCTCCGCGCGTCAACGTCACGCGCTTCGCGCCGTTCGATTTTACAAACCAATCCAACCCCAATTTTGCACACGCAGATTTGAATTTCGCAGCGTCCTCAACCGTATCCCAATCACTCACCCAACAGAGCAACCGCGCGCCACCTTTCTCAAACACAGCGAACCGATCTCCGCCCCAGCCTTCCACAGCCAGCGCGGATGCATCATTATTTTTAAGCGTTTCATTAAGCCAAATTCGCATACCCAATTCGCCCAACGTTCCTTCAGTCGCTTTCGTCCAACCGACAAGATGCTCGGCCATTCCTGGCATGTCGATATCAATCGGATCATCGCGCTTGCTGATCCACTTTTCCGGATGCAAAATCTGCTCCGTGCTGCGCGGCGGATTGATCGTGAATGCGTGATCAAGCAGCGCCTGCCCGCCCGCTTTTTTCACTTTGATGCAAAACACATAGCCCTGCATGTACGTGAATAACATCGAATCCCGAAACCACGCCGGAGCGTTTTCCATTTCCTTCGATCCCGGCATGTCCGGAGACATCGCGATCAATTCCTTCGGATCCTTGATCAGACTTGCAATGAGGTCGTCCACCATCGGCATGTCTTCGAGCTTCATGCCGCTGAAAAAATTGTACATCGTCAAGGTCGCGTCGCCTTCGACCAGTGCCGTGCGTGCCGCTGCAGCATCCGATAGAGGGTCTTCGATCATGAATTTTCGAAGATTGAAATGCTGGTCCTGAATCGCGTGAGTCAACTCGTGAACCATCACGGTCTCTTCCATTTTACGTGCTGCTTCTTTGCCGAATTTCTCAGTCGCTTCCTTGCCGAGCAACCCGCCTTCACGTTGAACGATGACGAGGTATTCGCGGCGCGGATCGTAAAATCCGCCGACCTGGCTGGTGAGTAATTCCGGATAATACTTTCCCAGATTCATCGCCTCGGGAATCAATCCGAGCGACTTCAGCGCTGATTCAAACGGCGTCATCTTCGACGCTGGCAATTCCTCTTCAAACGCCAATCGCATCTTCGCCCGCAGCGCGTCTTCTTTCAGTGATCCGCTCGGGACGGCATGCAGACACTTCAGCCCGCGATATTTCTCCGCGCTTTTCAACAACTCTTTCAACCGCAGATTCAATTCCTTCGGCAGCGCGTCCACACCATCCGGCAACTTCGGCGCTTCTTCCGCACAACACGAAAACACAACACACAATGAAAGCAGCGCGGCGGCATGTCGAATGATTGAGCGCATGAATGAACTCCGATGAGAGGCAAGCGGATCGAGCGGGCGAATGGTACACCACTATATAAGGAGTGCGGCTTCGGGCAAAGATGGAAAAAAGCGGAGCACTCAGAACGTGCTCTATTCTGATTAAACGCCTCGGAGCCCTATCAGGTCACCGCACTTCAATTTCGCAGGTGTTCATACTCTTCAAAAAACGACTCCACGGCATGTATCGAATCTTTTTCACGCCCTTCAAGTTGAGCGTGTAGGTATTCGTCGGCCCCACTAAAAACAAACCGCGCGCAACCGTGCTCCATTTCTTTTCAGCCTCGTCGAAAGCTTGAACGAACGCTTCGCTCGGCCATGATAGAGGGTTGGTACTGTTCTCGTATGCGGTCAATGAGTGAACATCCGTCGGATCCTTGAATTCAATTTCAGCAAACGCACTCCCTGAGATCCGGTCCGCTCCGTCCAACCACGAATTCGTGACGTCGTCGAAAATGCCGTTTGTTAACAGCGCAGTATTGAATTCAATAACTTTTTTCGTGTCGCCCGAAACAAGACACCCTACGGATAATGTCGCTTTTCCTGATCTAAGTAAATTCTCGCCCACCGGAACTTTTCTTGTTGTCGTCGGTGCCCGGGAAGCTTGAATCAAATACATACCGTTGTTTCGCTCTGACACCGTCTTCCGCAAATGGTGCGGTGCCCAACGTGTGTTACAGTCCAAGGCCCATATCTTCTTGCCTTCATGTTCAAAACATGTGAGCTGCCCATCGAGACCAGCGGCATAGATTCGATTTCCTTTTACCGCGAGTTTTTGAACCCGTGGCGCGGCCACACTCCAAACAATTTTCCCGGTTTCATCCGCGCACGAAAGGTGTCCCTTGTCGTCTGAAAAATAAAGTGACATGCCATCGTCAGCAAACGCCAGGCTGGTAATGTGAGGAGAGTTTGCTGGGGACTGCCACACTATTGTTCCATCTGCCCTACGAACTTCGCCAGCATGCTCCATCGAATTGCTTGCAATGGCGATCCAACCTGTCTTGTTCGCTACAATACTAGCCTGTGGAATTTCCTTGAGACTCAACGTCTTCGTCAGTTTGCCGCCATCGATTCTGTAATAATCAGATTCCCCATTGTGCCTAATGCCCGAATCCACCTGCAGCACAATTTGTTGTCCATCAGGACTCGTGATGAGATGCGCGTACGTTGTCGCTTTCGCAACCGGAACATCGCAACGCCAGCGTTCCTTCCCGTCCTTCAAATTCAACGCGGCAATATAACGACTGTGAGAACTTTCCGGCTGTTCAAGCAGATTGAATTTATCCTCTTTTCCAGAACAGTTAAACGTCACCAATACATAATCTGCGCCTCGCGGAATGAACGCATCGAACGAAGGAACCAGTTTGCGATTGTTCTCAAACGGCCAGTCAGCCTCAGGCTTGCTTTTCCAATAATCGATGGCCCATGCCTCTTTCCACTCATCACCCCGCCGGGACCAACACACCACACCATATAAGCCCGGAGCAACTACTGTCGAACAGTCATCCGTGATGCCAAATTCAAAATCCCCGAGCGTTAAGTCGCCAAACACTGGGAACACTTCCCGTTCCTGCTGTGGATCATTGAAGATTTGAAATCCACGCCCCATCAGCATTCGTCCGTAGCCCCAGAGCGCGCCGAAACGCTTTCCGTCTGAACTGAAAAATACGCCGTGAGTATTCCTTGATTGAGACCAGTCAAAACTCTCCGAGCGTATGACTTCTGCTCGATCCTCTTTGTCTTCGACGATCAGCGTGTTGCGATCAAGATTGGAAGCCATTACGATAAGCTTGTTGCTTTCTGCAGATGCCAACACTCCGAACAACGAGACTTTCGCTCCCGGCAATGACTCTGGATTGGGTACGACCGGGCGCTCCTCCCCTCGTAAACTGACAAATGCAAATTGGAACGCAATTGCGAGTGCGATGTACGCTTTCTTCTTGATCATCATTCCAATCCTTTAAGGAGTTTGCATCGGTTCCGCACAAAACGTCCCTACTTCCCGTCCTTCAAAAGCTCCCAACGCTCTCCAAAGAATCCCGCATCTTTGACGCCTTCAGTCAAGCGCTTCGCATTCGACACGGACATGTCGAGCACCGCCCAATCCGGCAGCTTCGGCGTTTGCTGGGAGTTGCTCGCAGACAAAAATTCCGCGAACGTGAACCCGCTGTTGATCACGATGTACTTCTTCGGATTCAACGGATTCGGATAAATCAAAACGGGGACGCACGAGTCTGCCGCAAATTTCTTCGCGCCGATTTCAATGCCCTGCGCACTCCACTTAATGGGAAGCTTGTCAGCGATCTTCGCCAGGATTTTGTTACTCGACGGATCGCCCCACAGAATCAGATTATGCGCGGCGATATCGGCGTCCGTAATATCGGAATCGTTCTTCACGCGCACTTCCCCGCGCAATTGCCGCCGCCATTCTTTCGACGCGTACGCCATTTCAGCTTTCGCCCACGCCCCCGCTTTTTCATTGATCGCCGTACCAGTCGGACGAACCATCATAAAGGAGTCCATGAAGGCATCATCGATAGGACCTTGAAGATTATGGCACTTTCGCAGTTCGGCTTGACCAAGCGCCGCCACATCCCATTTACCGTTATTTTTAACGAACGAAACGGACATCGATTTATCAGCATGAGGAACTGGCGCTTGAAGTTGAACGGTATCAAGAATCACAGGCGCGAGTCCGCCGAAAGGGGTCGTGCCTTTCTCAAAATTTAACGTCAATGCTGTGACGTTTGATGTGGTCAGCACGATCCCGCTTTTATCACCGATCACGATTTTTGCTTCAACCGTCGCGCGCTCCCAATGCTTCTCCAACGCGTCAATCGTCACCCAATTCATCGTGTTGTATTTGAGCGTGAAGGTCGTGAATTTGAATTCTTTGGGCAACGGGTCGCGGCCTTTCGTCGCAGCCGTGTCCACCAATTTCGCGACTTCAATCTTCGCTTTCGGTTCATACTTGTGCCCCGTCTGCGGCCCAACAATGTGGGTCATTTTCACGCCTTGATCTTTCAGCGTTTTTTCCATCAAATCAGCCGCAGCTTTCTGCGTGTCAATCTCCCCGCTGTACGCGACGAGCGTCGTATTGGTCAGATTAATCGCATAGTCCAGCGAGTCATACCAGTGCCATAATTTCTCTTCGTACCACGGCGTCTTCACACCTTTTTTATCGAGGCCCTGATAATTTTTCACATCCACAAATCCCGCGCCCGGATTGGCCGCCGCCCAGCGCCCCGCGTAATGCGATGCGATGTGCCACGTGGCCGCGCCACCCATTGAAAAACCTCGAACGCAGACGCGCTTCTCATCGACCGGGTAATGAGCTTTAACGTGATCAAGCGATTCGAGCACATCCATTTCGCCCGCGAATTTGTACGCATTGCAACGCCGCCCGTAGACATGCAGAACGAATCCATTTTCGAGTGGGAATTCACTGTTGCCCGCGAGACGCCCGCCGATGAATTTAAGTTCGCTCAAATTTTCATCGCGACCCACGAACCAGAAATCGACGCGGCGCGGAGTCGTGTCGCCAGATTTGAAACTTGCCGGGACATTGATGCCGTAGGGAATCGTAGTGCCGTCGAGTTTCGACACATATCCGCGCACAACCGGACCGGTCGCCTCAGTCCACGGCGCGTGGCCTCCGCGCAACTGCTTCGCGCGTTCTTCACCGGCTGCGAGCAGTTTTTTCGCGGTGTCGAATTCGCTGATCTTTTTCGTCTTTGGATTCTCAAAGAACAAGTCGTCTTCAAGTGCGAAGCGGACTGCGTTGTGAAAAATTTGAATGTCTGGAATCAAAACCAGCAGCGCGGGTTTGTCCTTCAATTCCACTTTCAGGGCGTCGATTTCTTTACCCAGTGATGTGAGCCCTTTTTCAAGCTCAACTTTCGCAGCGTCCGGCAGTACCGCTTTTTTCGGCGGAGGCTTCGGGCCTTCACCAGCTGAAAGTTCGTAACACGTAATCAACGCAAGTGCCGCAACGAGGGCGGCGGAAATTCTCTGCTTCATTTTTTCGTTCCATAAAAAAGGGTGGTTGTCTCGACAGCATACACCAAGCACGCGCGTTACTTCGATTTCAAAACCGCTGTGATCCAGTCGCCGCGCCCCGAATAGTCCCACGGGCTTGACACAAACCGCAGAACTCGCCCCGCGTGTTGAAACGCGCTTTCCGGAATCGCGCTGATCTCCGGCACAGACCACGCCAGTCCATGCGCTTGGAAGTGCATTCCAAACGCTGTCCATTCCGCGTGCGAAAAACTACCCGAGAGAATGATGTCCATGCTGGCCAGCCGCGCAAGTTCTTCAAATGCCCGCCGCGAATACAACGCGTGCCACCGGGTCAGGTGCCAATGCGCCCACGCCGGCCCGAACCATTCTTGTTGCTTAGAATCAAGATTCGGCGAACCCATCACGAGCACACCACCAGGCGTCAGCAGATTCTTTAACGCGTTGACGGTCTTAATTGGATTCGCCAAATACGGTAACAATGCGCCGAGATGGACGATGTGAAATTGCTCATCGGCTGGGAGCACGCAGGCGGCTTCAGCCTCTGAACATTCGACGATGGTGTGCCCCCGATTGCGAGCCACCGCCGCCAGAGCCGGATCGGATTCAACGCCCGCGCGTTGCCACTTTGTCTTGCTCGCAACCACATCAAGCATCCCGCCATCCAGCGCGGCAACATCGAGAAAACGTACGCGCGTGTCGTTGGCGTCGAACAACTGCGTGAGCATCGCGACCGCGTTGCGATGAACGGCGGCCGTCGCGGAAAGAAAATCGTTGTTCGGACGCAAGACCTTGCACGCCGCACTTCGCAGCACTCTCTCGCACGCCGTTCCACCCATCTTTGATTTTGCATACGGCGACGCGTACGGCGCAGAAGGCGCAGCGACTCCGGCGGGTGGGTTCGACCAATCCACCGACGGTACTGCAAAACGATTGGAGCGAAGCCGCTTCCATTGCACGCCGCTGGGCGCGGGATGATTGATCGCGACGCGCGACGACTCGCACAGATACATGCGCTGCATATCGAGTTCCTGCAGCATCGGATGCCGCGCACTTAAAAGGAGGCGATCCGGCGGCGCTCCACTTAAAGGGCACACGGGCAACGGCGCACGTAGGCTGGGTTCATCGCACGGCGGCGGTGGCATGTTCGGAAAATCGACCGGATAAAAGAACTCACGCGTTCGGAATTTCGATTCGATGAAATTCAACACGCCGTTGCCGATTCGCCCGGGCAATCGCCACAGCGCACGCTTGGTCGTTACATGTTTGGAGAACGAGTCGAGCGCGGTGACCTGCTCCAGTTCGTACGCCTCCATGTTCTCGCTGATTTGACCAGAGCGGACGCGGAACGAACTGACGTGCCCGGACACACGATGGAATTTAAACCAGAGCGACATCTCCAACCAAAGCGCGTAATCCCCGGCCCGACGCAACGCGCGGTTCACGCCGCCGATAGCTGTGTACGCTTTGCGGCGAAAGAAGACGCCGTCCTGAAACAAAATGTGCCCCTTTAAGAGGTCGTACATTCCGACGCTCGGTTGAGCTACATTTGCGAACCGCCAGCCGTTCGATGCAACGGTGTTTTCGTGATACGCCACGTCCGCGTCCGGATGATCGCGGAACCACGCGCCGATGCGCAACAACCCGCCGGGCTCGTACATATCGTCAGCATTCAAGTACGCGAGGATTTCACCCTTCGACGCATCGAAGCCTTTTCCAATCGCGTCGTACATTCCATTGTCCGGTTCGGAAATGATGCGCGTGATCCGGTCTTTGTACTCGTTCAGAATGTGAATCGTTCCATCCGTTGAACCGCCATCGACCACGATGAATTCGAGGTTCGGATAATTCTGATTCAACACCGATTCGAGCGTGTCGCGGATGTAGCCCGCACAATTAAAAACGGGCGTGACCACGGTTATCGTCGGGAGTGGTCGCTCTTCCGGCTTGCGAACATAGCGACGTCCGAAAACAATTTCTTTTCCAATGCGGTAACCCGTGTCGCGAATGCGCTCGTGCCAAGTCATATCATCGATTCGCCTCAACGCCGCTTCTGCTCCGGACGCGGCTAGACGACTGGCTTCCGCGTTTTGCGCAACAGAAGCCGCGTGCGTTTTAACGACGGCAAGTTCCGCATCGCGCTGCGCGAGAAGCGAATTTGACACGTATAAATCATGCCTCTCACGGACGGCGATTTTCGCACTTTCAGCGAGCATTGCGGAGGCGATGTCCGGCGCGAGTTCTAAAGTTCGAACGTCCCGGCGCGATGTGGCGGACGCAGTCAAATCGTTGAGCGCGGCAAGCACGTCGTCCGTCGAAACGGACTGGACACAGTAGGCTTTTTCGTATGGACAATTCCAACCGCAGCCCGCGCACGGCACCTTCGCGGTGAGCACACGCGTGGCCGGTGACGAGGGCAAAAAACGCCCCCAATGTCCACCGCCGAATATCGCAAACACCGGTTTTTTCAGAGCGGCAGCCATGTGCATCGGACCCGTGTCGTGGCCGATGTATCCATTTGAAAGTCCGATCAATCCGAGCAGCGTTTCAATCTTTGAGCCTGTGTCGTCGATCCACTTGAAGGTGCGCGCGGCAGCTCCACTCATCAAGGCGCGCGTGGAGTCAATGGCAGGCTCTTCGCTGCGCAAACCCGTGAACAAAATCCGGGCGCCGTGCTTGTTCATCCAACTCGATAACACCGAGGCCCAGCGTTCGGCCGGCCAGGTCTTAATCGTGACATTCGTCGTTCCGCCGACACAGACAATGCAATAATCGTTGGGCTTTAATCCCAGCGAGAATAGCTCAAGCCGTGCAGCGTTCTCATCAGTAGAGGTCATCGACATGCTTGGGTCAGCTGGTTCAATTTCGGACTTCAAAATCGCACGAGCGAGCGCTTGATACTTTTCGAGTTCCGGCAACTGTTCATCAACTTGTACGAGCGTCGTGAATGCTCGGCCACCCGGCGAGAGGAGTCCGTTGGTCGGAGGCATTCCGGTGTGCCGCCCCGACATCCCAGCGATTGGAATTGCATTGAATTGCGTTGCGAATCGCTCTTCAAATGCGGTCCAATAATAAGAGGCGAGGACGATCAGTTCTGGCTTGAATGCTTCGACTTTTTCGATCAGCGCAGCATAAAGAAGCCAGTTCGCAGCAACATCCGTTTTGTACGGATCGGCGGGCAGCGCGATGGCTTTGGCGAATGGCGCGACATGTGATACGAACGGCAAGACATGCGGGCGGACGATCAGAAAAAGCTCATGACCGGCGTGATGAAGCGCGGCGTAGAACGGCTGGCGGATGATGAAATCCCCGATCGCGTCGGGATTGCTTGCTACGATACGCATTGAATATTCTCAGGCCTTTTAAAGTCTACGTATCATACACGAAAACGCGGAGGGAGACCATATCGAGCGCGTGGGTGCGGCGTGGCAATTGCAAAATTTTCAGATACAATTGACGCTGTCGTTTGATTCGCAGCACTCTGGAGCCTGCATGGCCACGATGGATTTCTCCGCGAAAGTGGCGGAACATTTTTTGCGTCCGAAGAAACTCGGCAGTCTCACGGCCAAGGACATTGATCCGGCAACCGAGCTGCTGTTGCAGGGCGACTCCGGACACATTGCGCGAGGAGACGCGTTGCGCGTTTCCGCGCGCCTGCGGGTTTCCGACGAGCGTATTATGGATATTCGATTTCAGAATTTTGGGACTGGAATGCCGATCGCCAGCGGATCGTGTTTTTGCTCGATGGCCGTTGGAAAAACGCTCGACGAAGCGCTGCGCATTTCGGCGGAAGATTTGGACCAGGAACTGGACGGGCTTCCTGAATTAAAGCAACGGAAGCTGGTGATGATTCTCGACCCCTTCCGGGCGAACCGCTCGTGTGTTACTGTTTTCAAGTCAGTGAAAGCGCAGTGGAGCGCGCGATTCGATTGCGTGGTTTGACGACTGTTGATGCGGTTTCAAAAGCCACAAAAGCGGGAGCCGGATGCCACACGTGCCATCCAGATATTGATGCGATTCTGGCCCGTTGTGCGCGCGGTAACTATCGCGTTCACATCACGCGTGAAGAATACGAAACGTCACACCGGTTGGCCGGGACGCCGATGCCGGGAGCTGAAGAGCTCGCAAAGAATCCGCCTGCGCCCGTTCGAGTGATCGATGTGAAGATGAAGGTCGCACCTGATGGTTTCGTCTATCCAGATTCATCGCCAGTCGCACAACGCGTGTTGGAAAAGGCCGCCGCGAAACCGGTGGTCCCGCGCAAGCCGTGGCCGGAGATGAATGCGTCCGAGCGACTGGCGCGGATTGAAGAAGCACTCGAGCACGATTTGCGTCCGGCGATTCATGCGGACGGCGGCGACATTAAATTGGTGCGACTTGACGACAACCGTGTTTTCGTCACGTTGCACGGCCATTGCCAGAGTTGCCACAGCGCGCTCAGTACGTTGAAATTTGGAGTCGAAAAACATCTGCGTGATTCGATTTGGCCGGAGTTGGAAGTCGAAGAAATTGTGCAGGGCTACTAAAAAGGATTGTTGAGCTAAATGAGTATTTGTCCCGATGTTTGGATTGAAAAAATGGCGCGCGAGCACGGCATGATTTCGCCGTTTGAAGCGCAACAGGTTCGTGCGGTAGACGGAAATCCGGTCGTCTCGTTTGGCCTGTCATCGTTCGGATACGACGTTCGAGTCGCTGACGATTTTCGCGTCTTCACGAATGTCTACAGCACGATCGTCGATCCGAAAGCATTTGATCCGCGTGGGTTGGTTGAAATCAAAGGCCCGTATTGCGACATCCCACCGAACAGTTTTGCACTCGCGATCACCGTCGAAACATTTCGGATTCCGCGCAACGTTGTCACGCTGTGTGTCGGAAAATCGACGTATGCGCGCTGTGGTATCATCGTCAACGTGACGCCGTTCGAACCAGGATGGGAAGGGCGTGCAGTACTTGAAATCTCAAACAGCACCCCGCTCCCTGCGCGCATATATGCCAACGAAGGCATCGCGCAGGTTTTGTTCTTCGAAAGCGCGAACCCTTGCGCGGTCGCGTATTCAGACCGCCAGGGCAAATATCAGGGCCAGCGCGAAATGACGTTTCCCAAAGTATGATCAGAAATACATGCGTTAAAGCATGCTGCGGTGAGTTGAATTCGGGCGCAAGACGGGCACAATGAGGCGTGTTTCACATGGACGCGCTGGGACACAACAGGAGAATGGCCTTGGCTCGAATCAAACTGTATACCGTGGACGAAGCCGAACGCACCCTGCCGCTCGTAAAGCGAATTGTGCGCGACATCATGACCAATTTCGATGAGCACGAAAAACGGCTGATCGAACGAAAAAAACTACCACTGACTCCCCCACCCGGCGGATCAGTCGAAGATGCTGCGTTTGCTCTCGAACGCGAGATGGACACATTTCGCGACGAAGTACTTCGTTGCCAGCGCGAGTTGGAGACGATGGGAATTGAGCTGAAAGACTACCGCATTGGACTGCTCGATTTCTATTCGCGGTACGACGGGCGAATCGTGTTCCTGTGTTGGAAAAATGATGAAGGCGACAACCTGCGTTACTTCCATGATATACAGGCGGGTTTCCCAGGACGAACACCGATTACGCCGGTGAACCGGCATCGATTCGTAGGAATGGAACCGGGTCAAAAATTCATCGACATAAAATGAAATCGCGTTTTATTATTTACTGCGAACGATCAACTGGACGACCTTGAAAGGTCGTCCTCCTTTTTTTGGAGCGTTATGCGCGTTATGTCCGGCCTCGCTCGAGGCGTCAATTTAAAAACAGTGCCCGACTTCGATACGCGACCGATTCTGGACCGTGTGAAGAAGAGTTTGTTTTCGATGCTCGATGCTGCGGGCTTGCTGCTCGATGCTCGCGTAGCCGACTTTTATGCCGGTGCCGGAACGCAGGGTATCGAAGCCTTGTCGCGCGGTGCGGAGCGCTGTCTCTTTGTTGAGAAGCGTCGGATCGCGGCCGATTTGTTGAATGAGAATTTGAAGAAAACGCGACTTGACAAAAACGCTGAAGTCCGCTGCTCGGACGTATCGACGGTGATCAACGATTTATTGCGCAGTAACAAGCCTGAAGCCGAGCGGAAATTCGATCTGATTTTGTATGACCCACCGTTTATTTTCAGCCGCGAAAGTGCAAGCCGCAAGGCCGCTGAAGACGAAATGGCGCGAGCGGGAAAGTTGCTGTATCCGAATCACGCTCGGCTGGTGTTACGCTTCGAAAAAATGGCTCCAACGCCCCAGCCCGAGGGATTGGAATGTGTGCGTGAATGGACCGACGGTCCGCATGCGTTCGCTTTTTACAAACAGCTCGATACTGCAGGCGGCACATCACAATGAACATTCTTTTTGTCAGCTACGGCGACTTTTATTGCAACAGTTCAATCCACGTTTTTGGTTTCGCAAACCAACTCGTCCGCATGGGCCACGCGTGCGCTGTCGCCGTTCCGAAGAACAAAGAAAGCGTTGTGAATCTGGGCGATCCCATGTTCAACGCAGTCACGTTTACTGACGTCAATGCCGGTGTTGAATTGTTCAAAAATGGGGACGCGCCGGACGTGATTCACTGCTGGACGCCGCGTGAAATTGTGCGGAAATTTGTCGAGCCGCTGCGGCGCAAATGGACGACCTGCAAACTCGCGATTCATTTGGAAGACAACGAAGAGCGGCTGGCCGAAACATTTCTAAATTTATCGACGGCACAGTTGAATTCGCTGGACCCGCAGGAACTCGACAAGCGCATCCCTGACGACATTTCGCATCCGCGATTGTACCGTGAGTTCTTGGCCAGCGCGGATGGTGTGAGCGTGATCATGGATCGGCTCAAGGAGTTTTTACCCTATAACAAGCCGGTCGAAATCCTGTGGCCGGGAATTGATTTTGAGCGCTTTAATCCGGACAAGACTCAGTCGCGCGAAAAGGAATTCGCCGGGATTCAGCCGGGCGATTGCGTGGTGTCATATACAGGCCACGTGCATTGGGCGAATCGCGAAGATGTCCGGACGCTTTACCTTGCGGTCGGCGAGTTGAACAAGCGCGGAGTCCCAACGAAATTGTTGCGGACGGGCGAGGATTTTTACCCGTTCTTGAGTCCGAATGAAGAAGGTGTACGCCGCTTTGAAATCAAATTGGGACGCATCGAATGGTCCGCCATTCCGCGTGTTTTGAATGCCGCCGATGTGTTGATTCAGCCGGGGCATGACGATGAGTTCAATGCGTTTCGACTGCCGTCAAAACTCCCTGAGTTTTTAGCGATGGGCAAGCCGGTGATTTTGCCGCACACTAATTTGGGACGATTTCTCGCGGAAGGCGACAACGCGATTCTGTTGAAAACAGCAAGCGTTCTCGAATTGGCGACGTCCATCGAACATCTCTTTAAGGGGCCGGAATTACGTGCGCATCTCGGCTCGAAGGGGCGCGAATTCGCGGAGACGTATTTCAATTGGACGGCATCCGGTAAATGGATGGAGCGGTTTCACGAGCGTCTGTGCGGATTACGGAACGACGAACAGGATCGCAATCCGATTTTGACACTCACTGAAAATCCGACGCCGGAGTCGCCAAGCAACCAAGCGGCGTTTGACCAACTGATGCAGCTCAATTGCGCTCGCTGGCCGGCGATTGTCGAGGCGCTTATTGTGTCGGAAGCGCGGTTGGCGAAAATGAGCGCTGATGGAATGGCTGCGAAAGCTGAATTTGAAACGCGGCTATTCGAAACGCGCAAATCGCGCAGTTGGCGCTTCATGCGTTTTTTGAGACGTTGTACAGCGATGTTGCGCCGGGGCGAGGACGGTGGTTTTGGCGGATTCTTGACGTGGTTATTCAAACGTCCGGGCGCGACGAAAAAGAATTACGATCCGTTTGAGGGAACGGCCATTCACTTCGCGAACTTTGACCGATCAGAGCCGGAAGCACTTGCGAAACGTGACGCGGCGTTATCGAAAGATTGAAATCAATTGAGGCTTTGAATGGCAAAAGTATTCGACAACACATCCCGTTTTTTAATGGGCTTCGACACAACCTCATGGGCCCGCTTCCTTGGGTTCGCTACGGATAAGGCGGAGTTGTGCAACGCGGATTTGTCCACAGTTGCGTCGCAGGCCGATGCGATTTTATTGCTCGGAGAACATCGCGACAGCGCGGCGCATGTGGAAATTCAATCCTCGTATTCTCGCGACATGGATATCCGAATCGTGCTGTATTACGCGCTCGGCAGCAAAGCGCTGGGATTGCCTCTGCAGAGTTTCTTGATTTTACTGAGACCCGAGGCAGACAATCCCGCGATCACGGGTATTGTGAAACATGTTCATGCCGGGAGCGGATCAACGATTCTTGAATTTCATTACACAGTCATCCGCGTGTGGGAATTCAAAGCAGAGGAATTGATTGAAGCAGGACTTGGAATATTGCCTCTGGCGTTCATTGCCGAAATCGATCCAGAAAAACTTCCCGATTTGGTCAAGCGCGCCGAAGAGCGACTCGCCACCATCGCTGACCCTGGGACAATCGGCGAGTTTTGGACTTCCATCGATATTCTCATGGGGTTAAAATATGATCGTCCTTTCGTGGATGGGTTACTTAAAGGAGTCAGAGGTATGAAAGAATCAGTGACGTATCAAGGGATTTTTGAAGACGGAAAATTAATCGGCAAAGCCGAAGGTAAGGCCGAAGGTAAGGCCGAAGGTAAGGCCGAAGGTAAGGCCGAGGCACTGTTAAAGCTTGGCACGAAACTTTTTGGCGCTCCAAGTGCGAAGACGAAAGCTGCACTGGCTTTGATACGCACTGATGAAGCTCTGGATGATCTGATATTTCAATGCGTGACGGTTTCAAGTTGGGAGCAGTTGCTGGGATAAATCGGCGCCGCTGAACTCATAGAGAGTGCGACCGTCTCATTTATATTAAGAGCGCGTGATGACAATTCATTAAACCATTTTGATGGTTTGAAGCACACACTCCTGATGGCGTCTAGTGGACGTGATTTAACGAATTTATAGATGGGATAAAAATGATGACTCGGATGTTCAATACTGTTCGGACTACCGCAATAGCCCTGTCACTTTTAGCGCTTTCAGCAGCGTATTCCGTGGATTCGTTTACTCCAACTGCTCAGGTCCTGCATGGCGCACGGACTGCTCATTCGGCCACACTTTTGCCATCAGGCGTCGTATTTGTTGCTGGCGGATTGAATGGGACTCCGACCGCGATATCCAGCGCGGAATCCTATAATCCCACTGCCGATACGTGGACGTCATCCGCGCACACACTGACCGCGCCTCGGTATGCGCATTCGGCGATTTTGTTGCCGTCCGGAAAAGTGTTTTTGGCGGGCGGGTATGGCACGACCAATCTCGCCGTCAATACCGCAGAGTTGTACGACCCCACTATGGACACGTTCACTGCAACGGCCCAAACCATGATCACTGCGCGAGGCGAATTCGGCGCGGTGTTGTTGAATAATGGCAAGGTGCTCTTGGCGGGCGGATTTAATGCATCGAATTTTCCATCGCTGAAAGCCGAAGTATATGACCCTATGACGAACACGTTTACTGCAACAGCAAAGAACATGCTGATCGCACGAACAGGGCACACGACGACACTGTTGCCGAATGGAAAAGTATTGATCGCTGGCGGAACATCGATCACTGGCGGCCCCACATCAGGATCCGAGCTGTACGATCCCAGCACAAATTCATTTACATTTACGACAGGTGGCCTGCGCGTCGCCCGAACGCAACATGCGGCTGTATTGCTCGCAAACGGAAAAGTCTTGATCTGCGGCGGAGTCGATCTGAGTGGATTCGGAAATTCGAGCGCGGAGTTGTTCGATCCTGCGACCGGCAAATGGACGTTTGTTTCGACGCTGATGACGACAGGGCGCGTGTTCCACAGGCTCTCACTTTTGCCCAGCGGAAAAGTGTTGGCGACCGGCGGTGCGACCAATTCAAGCACGTCCGTGAACACGGCTGAATTATACGATCCGACCACGGATACGTGGACGAAGACCACCCAGCACATGATCGGCACGCGCAAATTCCATTCATCCACGCTGCTCAACACCGGCAACGTTCTCATCGCCGGCGGATCCGCAGTTGATGCGACGGTCCAAAGTTCGTCCGAACTTTATACACAAAATGCACCGGTCACAAATCTGGCTTTGACCTCCGGCCCGACCGCCAGTCCGTCGAGCACCACGACCGGCGTATCCATCACGTTCACCGCCGTCGCGACCGGTGGCGAAGGAACGATTTCGTATGCATGGGTTTTCGGAGATGGGACAGGCGGAAGTGGACCGAATGTTTCGCATGCTTATATTTCGGCGGGAACCTATACGGCGACTGTCACAGTGAGCGATCAAAATGGCGGACTTGTCACCGGCACCACGATGGTGACCATTGCGGCTTCCACCGTGAACGCACTGACTGTAACCAGCCCGGTGATCAAATTGAACTTTGCAAAACTTAACAGCGATTCGATCACATTCACCGGAACGATGAGCATTCCCGCAGGATTCACACCGGGTGGTTCGACGGTGCAAATCAATGTCGGCAACGTGGCGACGAGCGTAGTACTGACCTCGGCGGGTTCAGGCTCGCTCAATGGCAGCACGTTTTTGTTGGGATTGAAAGTGACTAACGGTACAACAACGATCGCTCAAACTGCGCGATACGCGGTGTCGATGCGGACCGCCAATTTCCAGACAGCGCTGGCCAGTTTGGGCTTGACGAACACGACCGTCACGAAATTACCGGTGAGCGTTCCGTTCTCGATTTCGATCAACAACACGCTGTATCAAAAAACGCAATCGATGCTCTACACAGCGAAAACCGGGAAGACCGGTTTGGCCAAATAGTGATCGATAGGATGTCGAAACGTGAGCAGAACCACTACTTTCGTTTCGCGAATTCGAGCATGATTTTGGCGTAGGATTGGCCAAGTGTCCGCGCGGATTCAGAATTGAAATGGAGGTTGTCGCCCTTGTCTTTGAGTCCGTTTGCAGGGGCGACTGCGTAGTTTGAAATGGACTTCGTCAGACCGTGCAAAACTGTATTAAATTGCTCGGTCACGTCTTTGTTCTTTTCGTTCAACAATCCGATTTCGCCCGCGATGAATGGAACCTCCGGCGCATCGAATTCTTTTCTCAGTCGGGCCACCAATTCAGTCAGATTTGCAGCGTAGTGTTTTGCAGCTTCACCGCTGCGATCTGATTCGCCCTGATGCCACAAAATGCCTTTGAGTTTGCCGTGCTTCAAAGCACTTTTCATCCGAACCAGCATGTCATCGTACGGATGCGTTTTAGTGGCGGCGTCGTTTGCGCCAGGTTTCCAAACAGAGATGGATGATCCACCGACCGCACATGGAACGAGACCAATTTTAGATTGTGGATTTGCATCAGCCATCGCTTTGCCGAACGCGAGCCCGGGGCCAACTCCCGCTGCTGATTTGTCGAAGTGAAGCGGATCGACAGCCGGTACCCAGCTTCCCGCTTTATTGAGTGCAAAAACCTGTGGATGGATTTTCTTGCTTTCGTCATCCACTTTGCCACGCCCGGCCATGTTGGATTGACCGATCAACAAATAGAGGTCATAGCCACCCGCATCAGCTTCGCCCGCGCACACAATTGACAAACTGAACAAAATGAAAGCAACGACTGCCCGATGCCAGAGTGACATATACGATTCTCCTTGAATTTGAAATTCAGATCACACAGGCATACACGCCGGGCGGCGTTACGCGTCAAAAAATCGTTACCGAACTTACGGTACTTTCTTGGCGGTCAGCATGGTGATGATGTCGTTGCGCCGGGACAACACGGATTTGACATCCGCATCGCTGGGTCGTTGCTTGGGTTTGAGTGCGGTTTCGCGCTTCTCTTCGATCGCTCTGGCGTCACTGATTGCGTCGTGGAGTTTTGTGAAAGCAGCTTTGTCATCGGTCGCCGTTTTTGTTGCTGCAGCAATGATGATCGCCGGGTCGATGCCTGAACTTTTCGCTGCTTTTGTCAGCCACGATTTCTGCGTCTCCAAGACGGTCAGACGCGCTTTTGCATCCTGCTTCAAAGACGTTTCTGGATTCGGTTCGGCACTGCCCTCGTCCAGTTTTAACGCCCACCGCAACCCTCCTAGAATATGCGCTTGATACATCGCATCATTCCATGCGGCTGCTCCATTTCCCAGATTCGTGTAGAACATTCGGCCTTTGCCGTAGTCGCGAACCCAGCAGAGCGGGATCATTTTTGGCAATTTGGGTGACGACTTTTCCGTGTTCACGGACAGCAGTACGCGAACTTTTTTCGGGTCGAAGTTTTGATGCTCACACAGTTCGTCGTTCCATGCAAATTCAGCTGGAAACATTTTGACGGCTGAGTGGCCGGGTTCGAGATTCGTGATCGTCGCCCCGCGATTCCACGGGTGGCGCAGATACGTGGCTCCGAGCAATTCATAATATGGACGGTACTCTTTAAAGGTGTCGGTCGCGCTGTGAATGCCGACGAAGGCTTTGCCGCCGCGCAACCAATTCTGAACTGCTGTGAACGCCGCTGGACGGATCGGAAGATCGCCTGTTGTATAGAAAATAAGCGCGTCGAGTTCTTTCAATTTCTCCGGAGTGATGATCGTGGCGTCTTGAGTGCATTCGGCTTCGAACACGCCACTCTTTAATCCCAACGAAGTGAGCGTCGATTCAACCAGTGACAGCGCGCCCGGTACATTCAAGGGGCGGCTTACAATACTGTGCTTGAAGCCCATTGATTGGGTCAGCACTAAAACCTTGAATACTTTTGCAGTAACATTTGGCTGAGTAAACGCCGCCGGGGCAGGCTCACTTCCTAAAGGAGCGGGCTCGGCGGCATGTGTCGCAGCCCAAGCGCCACAAAGGCCGAGCATTACGACGGCACCAATTTGTCTGAACATAGTTTCCCCCCCGGGATGCAATTCGCTGTATAGAGTTTCGGCAGATTGGTGCCTCGGCTTGACTACCAGCTTCAAACTTTGATCCGCGCCACTTTTCATTTCGCTTCGTTCCGTTAAAGTAATGGGTGCCGTATTTTCATTCGCGAATTGGACATATAACGACATGGCTCAAATCAGTGAAACGCGCCGCTTGCCCGTGGTGAATCCGATCGAGTTGTTTCATCGCATGGTTCTTATCCGCACATTTGAAATGACGATGGAAGACGAGGCGCGCGCGGGGCGGCTGCCGGGGACGTTTCATAGTTCAGCGGGACAGGAAGCTGTCGCAGTCGGCGCATGTGCGAATTTGAAGACCGAAGATTTAGTCGTCAGCAACCATCGCGGACATGGTCATTTTCTGGCCAAGGGCGGCGATGTGTTTCGCATGATGGCCGAGTTGTACGGACGCGAAGCGGGCTACAGCGGCGGGAAGGGCGGCACGCAGCACATGGCGGGCGTCGAGTGCGGATTCATGGGCTCGAACGGCATCACCGGCGGCGGATTGCCGGTGGCGACGGGCCTCGCGCTGGCGCTGAAACGACGCAACACGAAGAACGCCGTGATTTCATTTTTCGGCGACGGCGCGGCGAACCAGGGTGTGTTTCATGAGAGTTTGAACATGGCGGCGATTTACAATTTGCCGATCATTTTCCTCTGTGAAAACAATGGCTGGGGCATGTCCACTCCGGCGTCCTCCGTGACGGCGGGTTACGAAATTGCCCGGCGCGGCGAAGCGTACGGCATGTTGTACAAGACAGTGGACGGGAACGATGTCGAAGCGATTTATGATCAAGTTCACGCAGCGCTCGGGATGGTTCGGAAAAGCAGTGTGCCGGTCATTCTGGAATGCAAGACCTGGCGCATGAAGGGGCACAGCCGGGGCGATCAGAATTTGTATCGCAACAAAGACGAGGAGCGCTTGTGGCAGGAACGCGATCCCATTGAGCGATTGCGCACATCGATCGTCCAGCGTGGCTACGGCACAGCTGAAGCGCTGACGACAATCGAAACGACGATTCGCGCGGAGATGATTGCGAACATCGAAAAGTGCCGCGCACTGCCCCCGGCCCGGCCTGAAGCGGCGTTTGAAAAAGTGTACGCGAGCGTTCCGGTTCCGGACACGAAAACGGTCTTCAGTATTCCGGATGCGCCGATTGTTCAGAGCGCTCCGACCGAGTTCGTGCAGAAGCCGTATTGGCAGGCGATTCAGGAAGCGATGTGCGAGACGATGGATCGCGACGAACGCTATTTTGTGTTCGGAGAAGATGTCGCGGAGTACGGTGGCTGCTTCAAAGTCACGCGCGGGATGTTTGAGAAATATGGAGCGGCGCGGATCGTCAATACTCCGATCAGCGAAGCGACGATTGCCGGAATGTGTTTGGGCGCGGCGTTGGGTGGAGTGCGCCCGATCGGTGAAATCATGTTCATGGATTTCATTCTGCTCGCGCTCGACCAACTCGCGAATCACGCTGCGAAATTTCACTACATCTATAATGGCCAGATGAACGCGTCGTTTGTGCTGCGCACACCGATGGGCGGTTATCGCGGATACGGCGCGACACACAGCCAGTGCCTCGATTCGATTTTGATGAAATTCCCGGGACTGCGCGTCGTAACGCCGTGGAGTCCGCGCGATGCGAAGGGGTTGTTGAAGACGTGTTTGCTCTCGGACGATCCGGTGATTTTCGTCGAGCACAAAGCGTTGTACGGCACAGTCGGGCCGGTACCGACGACGGAAGAATTCATCCCGCTCGGCAAGGCAAATATCGTCCGCGCGGGCAAGGACATCACGCTCTGCGCGAATTCGTACATGGTGTCGCTGTGCATCCAAGCGGCAGAGATTTTGGCACAAGAAGGTATCGAAGCTGAGATCGTTGATTTGCGTTGCGTCGCGCCGTTGGACCGTGAAACGGTTGCGCAATCTGCGGCCCGGACGCAGGCGCTCGTGATCGTTGAAGAAGGGCATTTAACGTGCGGCATCGGCGCGGAGATTGCGGCGAGCGTTCAAGAGATGGCGTTCGGATATTTGGATTCGCCGATTCAACGCGTCGCGGCGGTCGATGTCCCGATTCCCAGCGCGACGGAGATGGAGCGCGCGGTGCTTCCGAGCGTCGATAAAATTGTTGCCGCCGCGAAGAAGGCGTTGAGATTCAGAGGGTAGTTTCTTACGACATGTCAACATCATCGAATCCGCCGCCATTTCATCTGGGCCATTATCTTGAGAGCGTTTCTGGAGAAGACGAATCCACGTCTGCTCCAAAAGCGCGGCGCATCAAACTCACCCTCGAATATGACGGCACTGATTTCAAAGGCTGGCAGGTGCAGAGCGGCGAACGCGCGGGCGCGGCGACGGACGCTTCTGTCCGGACGGTTCAGGGCGAAGTCGAGCGGGCGTTGAGCACGATTTGTTTGCAACCGATCCGCATTTCCGGGGCGAGCCGCACGGACGCGGGTGTTCATGCGCGCGGACAGACGGCGAGTTTGATCCTGCCGGAAGGTATCAAGATCCCCACCTCGTATTTGTGCATGGCGCTGAATTCGAACATGCCGAAAGACGTGTCTGCGATCAAGGCCGAGGAAGTCGAAGAATCATTTCACGCGCAGCGCAAC